>Ga0209697_10002066_pt1 | contig 29466 bp, 18 predicted proteins | sample AliMusrvi5mmetaG_FD_184115 | JGI IMG/M metagenome (GOLD analysis project Ga0209697, IMG submission 184115) | Freshwater lake bacterial and archeal communities from Alinen Mustajarvi, Finland, to study Microbial Dark Matter (Phase II) - Alinen... | ecosystem: Environmental > Aquatic > Freshwater... | reverse complement strand
ATTTCGTGTCTGTGATGAAAAAAATGCGATAAGCTTGGGATGATAACGAGGCGGAGCGGGTGGGGCTGGATAAGTATCCGCACCACCCGCGAGAACAATGTTAGCGCCCAAGATCGTCGCATTCGTTTTCATCCGAAATGCAACCTGCTTTTCCGGTTGAGAAGGCGTCAGCATGGGGCGGCTGGCGGACAAATATCCGACCCTTGGATAGACAGCAAGCAGATGAAGAAAAAACCGCGCAAATACCAGTCATTGTACCAGCGCATCCAGCCCTACCGCCGGCGGATCATCCTGTCGCTGAGCGTCACGGCGCTTTTCACCGGCCTGACCCTGCTCTCCCCTCTGCTGATGCGCTTCCTGATCGACAAGGTCATCCAGCCCCGCTCATTGCGCCTGCTGCCGTTCGCGCTGGCGGCGATCTTGCGCATGCCGGTGGTCACCACCGGCATGCGCTACGTCAACAACCATCTCATTATGCTCACCACGCGGCGGTTCATCGCTGACATCCGGCTGGCGATGTACCGCAAGATCCTGCATCTGAGCCTGCGCTACCATGGCGACCATGCGCCGGGCATGCTGGTCGGCCGGCTCATGGACGACATCAACGTGGTCCAGCGCCTGGTGACCGGCGACACGGTCCAGCTGGTGGTGGACATCGTGGTGTTCTTTTTTGCGATTTCAATCCTCTACTCCCTGTCCTGGAAGCTGGCGCTGATCATCTCCGGCACGCTGGTCCTCTATGCCGTGGCCTACCGCCTCTTTGCCGACCGCATCCGGGATGCCAACGAGGTGTACCGCAACATCTATGACGCCATCTCCGGCCGGCTCCAGGAGACATTGGCCGGAGTGCGGCATGTGCGCATCTACAACCAGGATGACCAGGAAAGCGAGCGCTTCCTCAGCCAGACCGCGCGCGGTTTGGACCAGCTCTTCCTGAGCAGCATGAGCTCCACCGGGCTCGGCATGGTGACGCAGAGCGTGGCGGCCATGGGTTCGGTGGCCGTCATCACGCTGGGCGCGTTTTATGTGTTGCGCGGCGAGATGTCCTACGGCGATCTCTACGCCTTTGACACCTATGTATGGTGGGCCATCAATCCCATCCTCCGGCTGACCACGGTCTTCGCGCAGATGAATGAGACGTTTGTCTCCGTGCGGCGCGTGGTGGAGGTCCTCGACGAGCCGGTTGACATCGTGTCCCCGCCCGGCGCGCCTGCGCTGCCGCGCGGGCCGGGCGCCGTGCGGTTTGAGGATGTGGATTTCAGTTACGCGCCGGACAAGCCGCTGTACCGGAAGCTCAGCCTGGAGGTGCCGGCCGGCAAAACCGTGGCCCTGGTCGGGCAGACGGGTTGCGGCAAATCCACGCTGACCCTGCTCCTGATGCGGTACTGGGATGTGCAGGCTGGCCGGATCACCATCGACGGCGCGGATATCAGCCGGGTCACCGTGGAGAGCCTGCGCCGGCAGTTCGGCGTGGTGCTCCAGCAGCCTGTGCTGTTCGAGGGCACGCTGGCGGAAAACATCGCCTATGGCGAGCCCGGCGCCTCCCGCGAGCGCATCATCGCCGCCGCGGAGATGGCCGAGGTCCATGACCTGGCACAGCGGCTGCCCAAGGGCTACGACACCATCATCGGCACCGGCGGCGTCAAGCTCTCGCTGGGCGAGAAGCAGCGCGTGTCCATCGCGCGCGCCATTTTGAAGGACCCCATGATCCTGATCATGGACGAGGCCACCTCGTCGCTGGACAGCGAATCCGAGCAACTGATCCAGAAGGCGCTGCGCCGGGTGCTCCGGGGCCGCACCGGCTTTGTGGTGGCGCACCGGCTGTCCACCATTGTGCAGGCGGACCTGATCGTGGTGATGGACCAGGGCCGCATCGTGGAGCAGGGCACGCATCATGAGTTGCTGGCCATGCCCGGCGGCCTGTACCAGTCCTATGTCCGCCACCTGATGTCGCAGCAGGAGAGCGGGGGGCATGTGTCATGAAAAAGCGTAACCACCTCTCCCGCGCGGATGAGATCATCGCGCGCTATATCCAGAACGAGGATGATCTCAAGTCCACCGGCCGGGCGTGGCAGGACGCCCTGCGGCTGTGGCGGCAATATCTCCCCGAGTGCCGGACCCAGCTCATCATCGCCGGCTGCGTCACGCTCGGCTGGAGTTTCCTGCCGTTCGGCTTCAACTTCAACTGGCGCTACCTTGTGGACCATGTGCTCAAGGTCGGGCAGGCCGTGCCGCCCGTCTATGCGGAGGCCTCGCGCGGGGTCATCATCTTCATGCTCGTGGCCATCGGTCTGTGGGTGTGGAACCATCTCTGCTGGTTCACCCGCACCTGGATGGTGTCGATCGTCAACCGCAAGCTGGTGTTCGTGCTGCGCCGCGACCTGCACCACAAGCTGGCGGACCTGCACATCGGCTATTACGAGCGCGTGCCGGTCGGCCGCATTATCAGCCGGGTCATGGATGATGTGAATGTGATCTATTCGGGCGCGGTCTCCGCGGTCAGCAGCATGGCCGGGCCGATCGTCAAGATGATCGCCGGCCCCATCTTCCTCCTCTACCTGAACTGGAAGCTGGCCCTGCTGGTCATCATGGTCCTGCCGGTTTACATGCGGGTGTTCGCCCGGCTGCGGCCGGGCATCCGCAAGGCGAACATCGCGCTGCGGCGCATCAACAGCCAGATGTACGGGCTGACGGCGGAACGCATCAGCGGCATCCGCGTGGTCCAGACCTTCGGGCGGGAGCTCGGCGAGTTCCGCGGGCTGGCCGGCCTGATGCAGGCCATGACGCGTGTCGGCATGCGGCTGGTCCGGCACGAGCAGAATTTCGGCTTTGTCACCCAGCTGTTCCGGGCCGGCCTCAACGTCGCGGTGGTGGGCATCATGACGCTGATGATCTACGGCGGCGAGGCGACCTTGGGCGACATGATCGCGTTCGTCGGCGTGATGAACGCGGTCATGGATCCGGCGGGCGAGCTGTTTTCCTATCTGATGCAGATGCAGGCGTCATCGGTGGTGTTGCGCCGCGTGTTTGCGCTGCTCGATGAGCCGGTGGAGATCCATTCCGGCCGCATCATGCTCGACGGCATGCACGGCCGCATCCATTTCCACAACGTGACCTTCTCCTATCCCGGCCAGAACCATCCGGCGCTGGAGGGCATCGACTTCCGCGTGGAGGCTGGCGAAAAGGTGGCGCTGGTCGGCCCGTCCGGCAGCGGCAAGAGCACGGTGCTGCAGCTGCTGCTGCGTTTTTATGATCCCCCGCAGGGCTCCGTGCGCGTGGGTGGCGTCAACCTGAAGGATGCGGACCTGGATTCGCTGCGCCGCCACGTCTGCCTGGTCCAGCAGGAGCCCATGGTGTTCTCCGGCTCCATCATGGAGAACATCATGTACGGCCGGCTGGATGCCTCCATGGCGCACCTGATCCGTGCCGCCAAGGCCGCGGAGATACACGACTACATCATGAGCCTGCCCGCGCATTACGAGACCCAGATCGGCGCGGGTGGCGTGACCCTCTCCGGCGGCGAACGCCAGCGCGTGGCCCTGGCCACCGCGCTGCTCACCAACCCGGAAATCCTGCTGCTCGATGACACCACCAGTGCGCTCGATTCGGCCACGGAAGTCAAGATCCGCAACACGCTCAAGCATGTGCTCAAGGACCGCACCGGCCTGATCGTGACCCAGCGCGTGGCCACGGCGCAGGATTGCGACCGCATCATCGTGCTTCAGGAAGGCCGCATCACCCAGATGGGGCGGCACCAGGAGCTTATCCTGCAGGACGGCTTCTACCGCAACATCTACGAGCAGCAGCAGAAGCTGCAGTAGTAGGTTTTAGGGTTCCGGGTTCAGGGAAGTCGGGCTCCGTCCGACCGTTCTTTCCTGGGTTTTGCGTCCGGGCGCTGGTCGGCAAAGGGTGTTTGCATGTTCAAGCAAATGCCATGCCCGTGAACTTTGCGCTCAATCTCTAGTGTCAGTACAGCGGGGGCTATGTACCCGCTGCCGCATGAAGGTGGGGAGCCGTGCCCGCAGCGGGCGGCGTTGTCTGTTCGGGGGGAAAGACCGCTTTGGGTATTCCCTCCGGACATCCGCCTTGCCCGGCACGAAAACTCATGCCGGTTGCTGCGTTTTCTGGAGGGTCGGGCTCCGTCCCGACCGTCTTCCTGGGTTTTCGGATAGGCACTTATTTCCAAAACTTCCGCGTCAGATCCACAACTTCTTTGCGCTGGCTTTCAGTCAGGTCGCAGTCGCGGGAGTTGGTGCCGCAGGTGTCGCGGTTCTCCACGATCAGCACCAGCGCCTCCGGATCGAAGGTGTGCGAGTGCCAGACCGACCGCTTCACGTTGTAGACCTTGCCCGGCTCCATGTCCTGCGCGTGGATGGTGCCGGCCGTTTCATGGCCGTCGGCGACGAAGAGGATGCAGCGCCCCTGCAGCAGCACGAACACCTCGTCGGTCTCGTCATGGCATCCGAAGTGTTTGATGTTCTGCGGCAGGCAGTCGGGGCAGCTCCGCATCAGCGCCACGCGCCATGCGCCGAAGTCGATCACGGGCTTGTAGCCGGCGGCGGCATGGGTTTTCACTTCCAGCAGGTTGTTGGGGATTGTCATGGTCTTTCTCCTTGGTGTGGCTGGATTCTGTCACCTGCACGGCCGTGCCGTCAAGTGAACAGAAGATGGAATGCTGCATGCGGCATCGTCCATTTTGATTCCCTTTTCGCGTGGTTTGGCGTGTTTCGTAGTTAACTTCCCGCCGGCGCCCAAGATCCCCGCATCCGTTTTCACCCGAAATGCAACCTGCATTAAAGTTTCCGCCTCCGCATCTTCCATTTTCGCGCTTTTCGCGTATTTCGTAGTTAGCTTCCTGCCAACAAAAAAACAGAATCCGCATGACGAAGGTTGATGGGTGCGCTATACTTCAAAACGAGTGCGGGCATATGCACAAATACAGGGGGCAAGGGAATGAAGCGTGTTGTCTTGAAGGATGGGATTGACTGGGTGGGCTATGTGGATTGGACGGTGCGCGATTTCCATGGCTATGAGACCATATCGGGTTCAAGCTATAACGCCTATCTGGTGCGGGGTGGGAAAACCGCGCTGATCGATGCGGTCAAGGCTCCTTTTGGCGGCAATCTGCTTGAAAATGTGGCGCGGCTGACGGATCTTGCCAGGGTGGATTATGTCGTGTGCAACCATGCGGAGCCGGACCATTCCGGCGCACTGCCGCAGGTGATGCGCGCGCTGCCGCAGGCGGAGCTGGTCTGCAATGCCAAGTGCCGGGACGCGCTCAGCCGCCATTTTGATGTCAGTGCCTGGAAATTCCGCATTGTGAAGAGCGGCGACACGCTGGCGCTGGGCGGCGGGCACACCCTGTCGTTCATCGACACCCCCATGGTGCACTGGCCGGAATCCATGGCGACCTTCGCCACCGAGGCGCAGGTTCTCTTCTCCATGGATGCGTTCGGCCAGCATTACGCCTCCAGCGGCCGGTTTGACGATGAGGAGCCGCTCCCCGTGGTCATGGCGGAGGCCAAGGCCTATTTCGCCAACATCGTGATGCTCTATGGCAAGCCCATCGCCCGTGTGATGGAGCAGCTGAAGGGCCTGCCGGTGGCGATGGTCGCGCCCAGCCATGGCGTGATCTGGCGCAGCCATGTGGCGGACATCCTCGCCGCCTACGGCCGCTGGGTCAGGCATGCGCCTGTGGCCAAAGTCCTGATCGCGTATGATTCCATGTGGAAGAGCACGGAGCTGATGGCGCAGGCGGTCTTAGAAGGCGCGGCGGAGATGAAGGTGGATGTGCGCCTGCACCATGTGCGCGTTTCCGGCCTGACCGTGCTGGCCACCGAGATGCTGGATGCCGCGGCCGTGGCCGTGGGGTCCCCGACGCTGAACTCGACCATGATGCCTCAGGTCGCCGCGTTTCTCGCCTATATGGAAGGGTTGCGTCCGGCGGGCAAGGCGTTCATGGCTTTCGGTTCCTATGGGTGGAACCGGGGTGGCGTGGATGCCGTGCAGGCGGCGCTGCAGCGGCTCAAGTTCGAGATCCTCTGCGATCCGGTTGCCGCCAACTATGTGCCGCGGCCGGAAGACCTGGAAGCGTGCCGCAATGCCGGGCGGCTGCTCGGCAAGGCCGCACTTGAAAAGGCGCAGGCTGCGGCTGTTTAGAGTGAAACTACGAAACACGCGAAAGACACGAAAACAGAAATTTTACATGGATGGGCAGGATAGACAGGATGAAGCGATTGGACTGTTCGAGAGAACTGCAGACGTTTTAACTAAAAGTTGAAGGTTTTGTCTTAAACAAACACAGGAGGAAGCCATGGAGATGAAGGGAAGCAAGACGGCGAAGAACTTGATGGCGGCGTTTGCCGGCGAGTCGCAGGCCCGCAACCGGTATACCTATTTTTCGAGTGCGGCCCGCAACGAGGGGTTCATCCAGATTGCCGACATCTTTGAGGAGACCGCCAATCAGGAGAAGGAGCATGCCAAGCGCTTCTTCAAGTTCATGACGGGCGGCGAGCAGGAGATCACCGGATCATTCCCGTTCGGGACCGTCGGCAAGACGGTTGACAACTTGAAGGCCGCGGCGGGTGGCGAGCACCATGAGTGGGGCGTGCTCTATCCGGACTTTGCCAAAGTCGCGCGCGCGGAAGGATTTGAGGAAATCGCCAAGGTGTTTGAGGCTATTTCCATCGCGGAAAAACAGCACGAGAAGCGGTATAACGATCTGGCCCGCAACATTGAGGCTGGCCAGGTGTTCAAGCGCGGCAAGAAAGTGGTGTGGCGCTGCCGGAACTGCGGCTACATCCACGAAAGCAATGACGCGCCGGATTCGTGCCCAGCCTGCGCGCATCCGCGGTCATATTATGAGCTGTTGGGCGAAAATTGGTAATTTGGGCTTTCGAAAGGGCGGCGGATCGGCTATCCGTCGCCCTTTTTTTGGAAGGCGGCGGCGATGAATGGCATGAAACTCCTGGGTGCAGCATTATTGACGCTGCTGTGGCTGGCGCCCGTGCGCGCGGCGGACACGGGTTTTGATGTGGCGGCCGCCGTGGAAACCAATGCGGCTGAGCTTCAACTGGTTCTGGACTTCCATGTGCCCGCGCATGCCTATCTTTATGTGGACCAGGTCACGCTGGATCCGTCGCCGGGAATCCTGCTGCCGCCGGTGGGGATTCCGGATCCGCAGAAGAAAAAAGATGCGCAGGGCGGGTGGATGCGGGTGTATCTGGAAAACACCCGGCAGGTTTACCGCGTGGACGGCATGGCACCAACCGGGTTCAGCGTGACGGTCGGTTTCCAGGGCTGCGATGCGCATACCTGCTTCCTGCCGCAAACCCGTACGTTCCATTTTCCGGCCGGCGCGGCAGTTGCTGCCCGGGCAGCCATGGCTGAAAAACCGGCGGCTGACATTCGGCAGTGGCAATCGCAATGGTGCGAGGCGGGTCGCACGGTGGGCTATCAGTCCGCGGAAGCGTTTCTGCCATTCCTGGATGCAGGCCATGCGGCACCCGTGGCAGCTCCCGCCGCTCCGCTGTCAGGCACGCGGAACTGGCGCGGTTGGTGGACTGTTATTCTGATCTTGCTGGGCGGCGCGGCATTGAATCTCACGCCCTGTGTGCTGCCGATGATTCCCATCAACCTGGCAATTATCGGCGCGGGGGCCCGGGCGCAATCCCGCAGGCGCGGGTTCCTGCTCGGGTTGGTGTACGGGTTGGGCATGGCGCTGGTCTACGGCACCCTCGGCGTGGTGACCGTGCTGACCGGCGCGCAGTTCGGCACCTTGAATGCCATGCCCTGGTTCAATTTCACTCTGGCCGTTGTTTTCGGGGTGCTGGCGCTGGCCATGTTTGACCTCGTCCAGATCGACTTCTCGCGCTTCCAGAAAGCCGCGCCGGACAAAGTACAGGCCGGCCGCCTGTGGGCGGCGTTGAGCATGGGCGGGGTGGCGGCCCTGCTGGCCGGGGCCTGCGTTGCGCCCGTCGTGCTGTGGGTGCTGCTGCTGGCCGGTGATCTGTATGGCCGTGGCGATTTTTCAGGCATCTTCCTGCCGTTTGTCCTCGGACTCGGCATGGGCCTGCCGTGGCCGGTGGTCGGCGCGGGACTGACCTTGCTGCCCAGTCCCGGCGCATGGATGACCCGGGTCAAATATGCGTTCGGCGTGTTCATCATCATCACGGCGCTCTGGTACGGTTACCAGGGCGTGGTCCTGCTACGTCCCGTGCAGAAGGTTGACCTGGCGGCTGAACTGCAGCGCGCGGCCGTTGCGGGCAAGCCGGTCTTCCTGGATTTCTGGGCCACCTGGTGCAAGAACTGTGAGACCATGGATGCCACCACCTTTAAGAATGAGAAGGTTGTCCGGCGCATGGCGGAGTTCACGGTCATCAAGTATCAGGCGGAGCATCCCGATGATCCCGCGACCAGGGCGGTGCTGGATGCGTTCAACGTCAAGGGGCTGCCCACCTACATCATCCTCCAGCCCGCGCCTTGATGGCAGGGAAGCCCGCGTTGCATCAATGGCGGTGTAAAGAATGCAGGTTGCATTTCGGGTGAAAACGGATGCGGCGATCTTGGGCGCTGGCTTTGTTCTCGCGGGTGGTGCGGATACTTATCCAGCCCCACCCGCGACGTCGCGCCATCATCCCAAGCTTGCCGCATCTTTTTCACCACGGACACGAAATGCAACCTGCGGTTCGCCTCATTTTGCCAGGCGCAAAATGATTTCAGACCGCTGGCAGTGTATTTCCCTTTTCGTGATTTTCGCGCATTTCGTAGTTAATCTCTTTGATTTCGCATCCTTCCAATCCCGGATATCACGACCAACCCCGGCAAATCAATTTCGCCTGCTATCCATTGTCCCGAAAAATCATTTTGTGGTGCATAAAATGAGGTGAACCATGACGCGCATTCGGTGTTCTGTTTCTGCCTGAATGCTGATAGCTGAAAGCTGACCGCTATTTTGCGTTTGTCCCGGCTGGCAGGCGTCTCAGGTGTTTGCCAGTATTGTCAATTCCCGCATGAATGGTAAGTCCCGAAATCCATCGCGTCCTCGCGATGGGGCGAACCGTATGGCGCATTTCGGTGTCCTGAGTCCTCGATGGACCGGGGAAAGAATGTGGTAAGTTCCGAGGGCCGGCGCGGCGTCGCGGGTGCTGCTGGATATAAAGACAGCATCCAGAATGCAGGAGTCAGAATTCAGAATAATGGAAGCGGATGCTACCCCGTTGAACAGAATCCGGTGGAGGTGCGACCACCGTAAAATCCATGACGTTGCGTCATGGAGGCGAACCATGGCACGCATTCGGTGTTCTGCCGGGAAAACGGCTGGATAAGTTTGTCCCGGCTGGCAGGCGTCTCAGGCGCCGCTGGATAAGTATCCGCGGCGCCTGTACGCAACGAACCAGACGGGATGAAATCGTCCAGCCATTTTGACGGCCGAATGCGTGACATTTTAATTTTGATAGCGCCGCTAGCGCCCAAGATCACCGCATCTTTCACGGCCAGCCAATCCTGGCCGGCGTCATCCCAGCTGTAGCGTCACGGCCTCCTCGCGGTTCAACACCAGCTTGGCCGTGAAGGTCTTCGTAGCTTCGTCCCACGTTCCGTTCCGTATAGGCTGCCCGTTCAGCGTGGCTTTTTTCGCGGCCTTGAGCCCGTGGACCACCATCTGCCAGGGCTGTTCCGCCCGCTGTCCGGCGAATTGGCCTTTGGTTGAGCTGATGGCCAGCGTCAGTGTTCGTCCGTTGTCAATGAGGTCAATCGTCCGCGTGGCGTGTTCCCCGTTCAAATAGGCGTGCGAGGTGCCGTCATCTTCATAATACTCCAGATGGCCATTGCCGCCCGCATAGGCGTGCAGGCTGAGGCGCTCCGGCAGGTCCGCGGCGCGTTCGGTGTCCGGCCCGTAAAGCAGCAGGCCGCCGCCGCGCACGAATAAGGGCAGGGCTTCAATCGCGGTCTTGCATTTCAACGTCTGCCGGCCGGCATGGCGCTTGTCGGTCCAGTAATCATACCACACCCCGTCGGGCAGGTAGCAGTCGCGCTGCAGCGTGAGCTCCGCCGCCTTGCTTTCTTCATAGGACGGCGCCACCAGCAGGTCCGGGCCGAACATGTATTGATAGTCGGCCTTGTAGGTCTGGGGATCGTCCTGATGGTCCAGCACCATGGCGCGCATCATGGGCTCGCCGGTGCGGTGGCTGAACCGGGCATAGCTGTAGATAGTGGGCATGAGCCGGTAGCGCAGGCGGATGAAGCGGGTGATGATGGCTTCCGCCCGCGGCGTCAGCCGCCACGGCGCGGCGATGCCGCCGTGCGCGCGCGACAGAGGATTGAACAGACCCCATTGGAAGCTGCGGATGTAATATTCCTCCGTGGGTTCTCCGCCGAATCCGCCCAGGTCATGCGACCAGAACGCAATGCCCATGAGCCCGGACTGCTGGCCGCCTTTGATCAGGGTCCGTCCGCCGCGGTAGTTGGCCGGCTGGTCGCCGCCCCAGCAGCAGGGGAAGCGCTGGATGCCGGTGAAGCCGGTGCGGATCCAGGTCAGCACGCGTCGGTCGCCCGCGGTTTGCTGGATAGCGTCATGCACGCCTTTGGCGAAGAGCACGGGATACATGTTGTGCAGCTCCCGCATGGAGTGGCCGTCATGGCTGTACAGCTCCGGCGGGGTTTCATTGGTGTCGCCGCCGTCGATCTTGATGATGGAGACCACCCCGGTCTCGATGAACGGCGCCAGCAGTTTGCCCCACCATTTGCACGTTTCGGGATTGGTGAAGTCGAGCAGCAGCGCGTCAAAACCCATCCACCAGTCGATATGGGCGGGTTTGCCGGCCCGGTCGCGCATGCCATAGCCCCTGTCGCGGGCGGTGGCATAAAGCTCGGATGAGGAGTTGATGAACGGTGCGCTCCACAGCGCGAGGTGCAACCGCTCTTTTTTCATCAGCGCCAGCAGCTCCTCTGGGCGCGGGAAAAAGTTGCCGCGGTCCCACTTCAGGTTCTGGAACTTCGGTTCCTGCCAGTTGGGGTCGATGGCCAGGACATCCACCGGGATGTGTTTTTCGCGGAATCCGTGGATGTTTTCCTCCATTTCGGACTGGGGCATGATCTTGCGTGTGGATTGCCAGAAGCCGAACGCCCAGCGCGGCGGCAGGGGCGAACGTCCGGTGAGGGTGGTGAAATCCCGTACCAGTTCCGGAAAGCGCGGCCGGGTGAGGACGATCATGTCCATGCGGGTGTGGTCCACAAAACAGCAGCCGGTTTTTGGGTCGCCGCTGGCCAGGTCGAACATCGCCCGGTAGCTGGAATGCAGGTAGAGGCCGAATCCGGCCGTGCTTAGCATGAACGGCACCGGCTTGTCGCACTTGTCATAGTGGTGGATCACATAGATGGACTCGCGCTTGCCGCGCTTGTCCATACCGGACGTGGTGTCTTCGCCCAGCCCGAAAAAGTGCTCGGCCTTGTCTACCGGCCAGCGCATGACCACGGTTTTGCTGGCCGTGAGGAATTCAATGTTCTTCCGCACCGTGCTGCCGTCCACCCGCAGGATGTGGATGGACGCATCGGCTTTCTTGACCACCACAGTCAGTCCGTTGGTGCGTATGGTCAGGGTGGTCCGGTCTTCCGTGGTTTGTGGCGTGGCATGGGTGGGTGGTTGCGCGAAAAAAATCTCATCCGCCATCAGCGGGGCTTCCGGATTGCCGGGCGCGGCGGTGAGTCGGACCATGTCCTGGTGCGGGAAGGCGATGCCGATCCGCAGGCCCGTTGATGTGGTGACGATCACGCCGCGCTGGCCAATCTGGTGCCGGATCACCTTTCCGGCGCCGGCGAACGGGGTGATGCCCAGCGTTTTGCCCGGCTTGATATTGTGCGGCGGCACGTCTTTCCTGGAGACTTCGGGGTTGTTGTCCACCCAGGCGGCGCGCCAGCGGCCGGTGCGGTGGGCACCCAGCCGGTTCACGCCGGATTTCAGCCATGTGTCCGGCACGCAGAACCGGGCCGGCGTCTGGCGTGAAATCAGTTCGCCCAGCCGGTGATTGTTCAGCAGGAAGGCCGTCTGGTTGGCATTGTTCAATCCAAAATCCAGCAGCAGGAGCTTGGCGGATTCCTTGCCTTTGCAGGTGAATTCAGCAGTGTAAAACTCGCTGCCCGCCGCATCCATGGCTGCCTCGCCGCCGACCATGTTGTGCACTTCCGTGGGGATGATGGATTCTAGCTTCCAGGCGGGTGAATATTTTTTTGTCATGTCCATGCTCCGTATTTTTGCCGAATGACGGAATCACCATAATTTTTCACGGCAGGCAAGACAAGCATGAACTGCATGGCGCAGGTTCATGTCTGTTAAATGTGAGGATTGTACCCGTTTATGATTTAAAAACGACGGGTTTTTTGGGATAATATTTAAATCGGTAATTCATGGCTTGCAGTGGTCACGATCTTCCAATAGCTGAATGCTGACCGCTTTTCCTGAGAGGTGCCAAATGGCGGATGACAAAATACGGGTTGAGGGCGCCCGGCAGAACAACCTGAAAGACCTGAATGTGGACTTGCCGCTGAACCGGTTGATCGTGGTGACCGGCGTCAGCGGGTCCGGCAAATCATCGCTGGCGTTTGACACCATCTATGCCGAGGGCCAGCGCCGCTATGTGGAGACATTTTCGCCCTACGCGCGCCAGTTCCTTGACCGCATGGACAAGCCGTTGGCCGACCGTATTGAGGGCATTCCGCCCGCCATCGCGATCGACCAGGTGAACACCGTGCGCACCTCGCGCTCCACGGTCGGCACCATGACGGAGCTGAATGACCACTTCAAACTGTTTTTTGCGCGGGCCAGCGAGCTTTATTGCCGGCAGTGCGGCCATGTGGTGCGCCGGGAAACCCCGGATTCGATTTTCGAGGCGTTGATCACACGGCTGTCCCCCGCGGAGCCGGAATGCCTCATTACCTTTCCCGTCGTGATTCCCGCCTCATTTTCCGAGGCGGAGGTGACCGCGCTGCTGGCGCAGCAGGGTTATACGCGCATCGCCCGGCACGAGAAGAACAGGCTGGAGGTGATCCAGGACCGGCTGGTGCTGGTCGGCCGCAAGCGCCAGCGGTTCGTGGAGGCGCTGGAGGCCGCCCTGCGGCACGGGCAGGGCAAGGTGATCGTCACGCCCATGGCGGCCGGCGGGACACCGTCGGAAGCCTTGCGGTTCTCCGCCGGGCTGCACTGCGCGGATTGCGATCTGGATTACCGTGACCCGACGCCCAACCTCTTTTCATTCAACTCGCCGATCGGCGCCTGCGAAACCTGCCGGGGGTTCGGGCGGGTGATCGGCCTTGATGAAGGGCTGGTGGTGCCGGACGAGACCAAGTCGCTGGCGCAGGGCGCAATCAAGCCGTGGCAAAGCGAGAGCTACCGCGAGTGCCAGGACGACCTGCGCAAATTTGCGCGCAAACGGAAGATCCCGCTGGATGTGCCATGGAGCGGGTTGACCGCAGCCCAGAAACGGTGGGTGATGGAGGGCGAGGGTGACTGGGAGGACGGGGTCTGGTACGGCGTACACCGGTTTTTCGCATGGCTGGAATCCAAAAGCTACCGCATGCATATCCGGGTCCTGCTTTCCAAGTACCGCGCCTACCGGCTTTGCACGGCCTGTGGCGGCGCGCGGCTGAAGCCCGAGGCGCTCTGGTGGCGCGTCGGCGGCCTGAATATCCACCAGCTGATGACCCTGCCGATTGCCGACTGCCTCGCGTTCTTTGATCAGCTCAAAATGCCGGCGGCGCTCAATGAGGCCGCGGACCTGCTGTTGCGTGAAATCCGCTCGCGGCTGGGCTATCTGGTGGAGGTGGGGCTGGGCTACCTGACGCTGGACCGGCAGTCGCGCACGCTGAGCGGCGGCGAGGTGCAGCGCATCAACCTGACCACGGCCCTGGGCACCTCGCTGGTCAACACGCTGTTCGTGCTCGATGAGCCCAGCGTCGGCCTGCACTCCCGCGATATCGGGCGGCTGATCCGGGTCCTGCAGAAGCTGCGGGACGCGGGCAACACCCTGCTGGTGGTGGAGCATGACCCCGAGGTGATCCTGGCGGCCGACTGGGTGATCGAGATGGGGCCCGGCCCGGGCGAGAAAGGCGGCGCGATTGTTTTTGAGGGAACATTGCCGGATTTGTTGAATTCAAAGGCCTCGCTGACCGCCCGTTACCTGACGGGTGCCCTGGGTGTGGAGACCGGACGGCTGCCGGTTGCCCGGTCGGAGTCGTGGCTCGAGATCCAGGGTGCGGCCGAACATAACTTGAAGGCCGTGGATGTCCGGCTGCCCTTGAACCGGCTGGTGTGCCTGACTGGCGTCAGCGGTTCCGGCAAATCCACGTTGATCCAGGATGTGCTCTATCCGGCACTGCTGAAACTGAAGCACCGCGCCACCGAGGCGCCGGGCCGGCACCGGGCGGTGATCGGCCATGAGCAGGTGGATGACGTGGTGCTGGTGGACCAGGCGCCGATCGGCAAGACGGCCCGGTCAAACCCGGCCAGCTATGTGGGCGCGTGGGATGCGATCCGGCAGCTCTTCAGCCAGGAGCCCCTGGCCCGGGAACGCGGCTACACGCCCGGGACCTTCAGCTTCAATTCCGGCAACGGCCGCTGCCCGGTCTGCGCCGGCAAGGGCTTTGAGCATGTGGAGATGCAGTTCCTGAGCGATGTGTACCTGCGCTGCCCGGATTGCAACGGCACGCGCTACCGCGCGGACGTCCTGGACGTGCGGTTCAAGGGCCGTGTTTCCATTGCGGATGTGCTCAACATGACCGCATCCGAAGCGTGCGTTTTCTTTGCCGATGAGCCTAAAGTGGTGGAATCTTTGGCGCCTTTGCTGGATGTGGGGCTGGGCTACCTGAAGCTGGGCCAACCGGTGCCCACGCTGAGCGGCGGCGAGGCCCAGCGCCTGAAGCTGGCCGGGTATCTGGTGGAGGCCGCGCACGCGCGCGGCGGGCGCAGGCTGCTGTTCCTGTTTGATGAGCCGACCACCGGCCTGCATGTGGATGACATCGCCGTCCTGCTCAAAGCCCTGCGCCGGCTCCAGCAGCAGGGGCACTCGCTGGTGGTGATTGAACACCAGTTGGACCTGATCCGGGCGGCGGACTGGATCGTGGATCTGGGTCCTGAAGGCGGCGCGGCTGGCGGCCAGGTGGTCTGTGCGGGCACGCCTGCGGAGGTGATGGCATGTGCGGCCAGCCACACCGGCGCGGCCTTGCGCGCCATGAAGCGTGACGCGGCGCCGGTTGCGCCGCCGCCGGAACTCCCCGTGGCCGGGCATTCCACGGATATCTGTATCCGCCACGCGCGCGAGCACAATTTGAAGCAGGTGGATGTCACGATTCCGCGCGACCAGTTCAGCGTGATCACCGGCGTGAGCGGCAGCGGCAAGAGCACGCTGGCGTTTGACATCCTTTTCGCGGAAGGCCAGCGCCGTTATCTGGAGTCGCTCAACGCCTACGCGCGCCAGTTCGTGCAGCCGGCGGCGCGGCCCGACATGGACGCGATCTCCGGCATCCCGCCCACCGTGGCGATCGAGCAGCGCACCAGCCGGGGTGGCCGCAAGAGCACCGTGGCGACCATTACGGAAATCTACCACTTTTTACGGCTGCTGTTCGTCAAGCTGGGTACGCTGCACTGCCCTGACTGTAAAGTCCCGATCGAGGCGCAGACGCAGGAGACCATGGTTGCACGCGTTCTGCGGGATTACCGCAACCGCCGGGTGCTCCTTCTCGCGCCGTTGGTGACCGCGCGCAAAGGGTATTATACCGATTTGGCCAAATGGGCGCACGCGCACGGATTTGCCGCTCTCCGCGTGGATGGCCAGATGACGCCGACCGACGCATGGCCTCGGCTGGACCGGTTCCGTGAACACACCCTCGAGCTGCCGGTGGGCGAGGTGGAAGTTTCCGCCAAAAACCTGCCGGCCCTGCGGGAGCTGCTGGCGCAGACGCTGGGCTATGGCAAAGGGCTGGCGCGCGTCCAGCCGGCGGGACGGCAGGCAAAAACGCAGGACCGGGAGGGCGCGCTGCTTTCCCTGCGGCGCGCGTGCCCGCGCTGCGAGCGGAGCTTTGCCGACCTCGACCCGCGGCTCTTTTCCTTCAACTCCCGGCACGGCTGGTGCCCGCATTGTTACGGCACCGGCCAGGAGATGGCGGGCTTTGACGCGGAGCAGACAGGCGAGGAAATCTGGTGGAATGCCTGGTGGGAGGGGGAGGACCGGGTGTGCCCGGTCTGTGACGGCAAACGGCTGAACCCGGTGGCGCTGGCGGTCCGGTTCAGGGGCCGGACCATCGCGGATTACACCGATGAGTCGGTGGCAGATGCCGGGGCGTTTTTCGCGGCCCTGGACGTCAAGGGGCGCGATGCCGAGATTGCGCGCGACATTGTGGCGGAGCTGAAGACGCGGCTGGCGTTCCTGCGCGATGTCGGTCTGGGCTATCTCGCTCTGGGCCGCGCCGCGCCCACCTTGAGCGGCGGCGAGGCCCAGCGCATCCGGCTGGCTGCGCAGCTGGGCTCCAACCTGCGGGGCGTGTGCTACATCCTCGATGAGCCGACCATCGGCCTGCACATGCGCGACAACCGCCTGCTGTTGAAAACCCTGCGGCAACTCAAGGACAAGGGCAACACCGTGGTGGTGGTGGAGCATGACGAGGAGACCATCCGGCAGGCGGACTACGTGATTGACCTGGGGCCGGGTGCCGGCATCCATGGCGGGCATATCACGGCGGCCGGCACCGTGGCGGAAATGATGCGCACGCCCGGCTCGGTGACCGGCCGGCTGCTCAGCAAGCCGATTCCGCATCCGCTGAAGAAAAGCAGTCCGGCGGAATTTTCGCTGGAGGTCACAAAAGCCTCGCTGCACAACCTCAAGAAGATCAATGTCCGGATTCCGCTGGGCCGGCTGGTGTGCGTGACCGGCGTGAGCGGCAGCGGCAAGAGCACGCTGGTGCGCGATATCCTCTACACCAATTTGAAACACGCCCTGTCCGGTACGCGTGCCCGCCTGTCCAGGACGCGCTTTGCCGGATGCACGGATATTGCCGGCTGGAAAAATGTGAAGCGGGTGCTGGAGGTGGACCAGACGCCGATCGGCAAGACGCCGCGGTCGTGTCCGGCCACCTATATCGGCTTCTGGAATGACATCCGCCGGCTGTTCGCAACCACGCCGGAGGCGAAGATGCGCGGCTACAGCGCCAGCCGGTTTTCGTTCAATGTGGCGGGCGGCCGCTGCGAGGTGTGCGAGGGGCAGGGCATGAAGACGATCGAGATGAGCTTTTTGCCCGATGTGGCGGTGCGCTGCGACGCCTGCGGCGGCGCGCGGTTCACGCCGGAGACCTGCGCGGTCCGGTTCAAGGAAAAAACCATTGCCGAGGTTCTCAAGATGAGCGTGGACGAGGCCACCGGCTTTTTTGCGGCGCACCCGTCCATCCACCATGCGCTGAATTTGCTGAAGGATGTCGGCCTGGGCTATCTGACGCTGGGCCAGCCGAGCCCCACCCTGAGCGGCGGCGAGGCCCAGCGGGTGAAGCTGGTAACCGAGCTGGTCAAGGCCCGCCCGAATATCCGGCGTCCCCAGCCGGCCCCGGGGCCGGGGACGCGCACGCTCTATCTGCTGGACGAACCGACCATCGGCCTGCACATGGCGGATGTGGAGAAGCTGATCCATGTCCTGCGCCGGCTGGTGGATGCCGGCAACACCGTAGTGGTGATCGAGCATGACCTGGACCTGGTCAGCGAGGCGGACTGGATCATTGACCTGGGCCCGGACGGTGGCGATGGCGGCGGCTATGTCGTGGCCGAAGGCCCGCCCGCCGTGGTGGCCGCCGCCGGCAAAAAATCGTACACCGGCCGCTTCCTCAAAGACTTCCTCAAGGCGCGCCAGCTGTGATGGTCGGGAAAAGCAGTCAGCGATCAGCTTTCAGTTGTCAGCTTGAATCGGCAACTGATCGCTGACGCTCTTCACCTTTTCGTTTCTTTTGTGTTTCGTAGTTGAATTCGGTTTTCTTCTGCTGGCTGATTACTGAAAGCTGATCGCTATTTCGCGTTTGTCCCGGCTGGCAGGCGTCTCAGGCGCCGCTGGATAAGTATCCGCACCCCTCGCAAACTAACCCCGTTGCCTTCACGTGGCCCGAAAATCATCGCGTCCTCGCGATGAGGCGAACCGCAGGTTGCATTTCGTGCCTTTAGGTGAAAAAGATGCGGCAAGCTTGGGATGATAACGAGGCGGAGCGGGTGGGGCTGGAAAAAAAAGACAGAATACAGGATACAGCATTTAGGATTTGGAATGTACGCTTGTAAATCAATTTCGCCCGATTGACGTTGCCCAGAAATCCATCGCGTCCTCGCGATGGGGCGAACCGCATGACGCATTTCGGTGTCCCGAGTCTTCGAGGGACCGGGGAAAGAATGTGGTAAGTTCCGAGGGCCGGCGCGGCGTCGCGGGTGGGACGGGGAAAGCCAGTAGTTAGTAGACAGTATTCAGGGTGGTAGGGAGTGGGACTGTACGCTGTAAATCATTTTCGCTCGATTGCCATTGCCCCGAAAAATCATTTTGTGTTGCACAAAATGAGGCGAACCATGGCACGCATTCGGTATTCTGCCGGCAAAACGGCTGGATAAGTTTGTCCCGGCTGGCAGGCGTCTCAGGCGCCGCTGGATTAGTATCCGCGGCGCCTGTACGCAACGAACCAGACGGGATGAAATCGTCCAGCCCTTTTGACGGCCGAATGCGTGCCATTCTGTCTGTCTCCCGCTGCCTGCTAACCGCTGTCACTTGCCAAGATGCTGCTCCAGCCGGTCGAGGAACGGCACCTGTGCGGCATGGATCTTGATGCGTGCCGTGGCGCCGTCGAAAAACCCGGCGCGGTCGATCTCGGGATAAGACCCCCGCTTGCCGGAATGCGGCGGCCATTCCATCTCAAAAAAATTGCTCGTGATGCCGGCGGCTTCGTCCCAGTCGCCCTCGAATGCCCAGGCGTGGACGGTCTTGCCGGATTTCAGCCGCACGGTTTGCAGGGGGATCGTTGCGCTGGTGGGCGGCACCGGAAGGCCGGTCTCCTCCGCGAATTCGCGGCATGCGGCGGCAAACAGATCCTCGCCGTCATGCGCGATCCCCTTGGGAATGCTCCAGACGCCGTCGTCCTTGTTCTCGAAGATCGGTCCGCCGGGATGTGCGAGGAAGAAGTGCAGCTGGCGGTCGCGGCGCCGGTACATCAACAGGCCGGCGCTGATGAGGTTAACGCGTGTTGACATTCCACAGGCTCAGGCTGGTTTCAAGGTCCAGATGCCGTTCAAACACCGGACCTTCTATTTCACGGATGAAAAACTCGCAGGCGAACACCGGGGTCCCCACGGTGAGATGGCCGCCGGAGGTCTGTCCGGTTTCATCCGACACCGTGACGTGGGCGTGGATGAATGGCTTGCCTTCCAGGAGCGAAACGTTGCCGGAGAGGTTCAGGAGTTCCACGGGCTTGTCAATGGCGATGGTGTGATAAATGCGGGCCGCCTGGTCAAAGTAGGCGAATTTGGCTTTCTGCAGCGCGCCGATGGCGGTGATGATCCCGGTGTTGATTTTTTCGTGGACGCATACGTTCGTGAGTTCGCCCAATAAATCGGTGTTGTATTGCAGACGCCCCAGCAGGCATCGGCCGACTTTGACCGGATGAAAACGCGCCATGATATCCTCCGCAAAAACACATACTGCATTGCCTACGCATTGAAATGATATGATTCCCGCCAGACGGTGTCTATGCCTTTTGCAATGTATTTTAACGGGCTCCAGTATGCCAAAATACATCGCAAAACGTTGACAAACGAAGGCAAAGGCGGATAGTTTGATCCTAATGATTCGCTTTAATACGGAGGTTGCCATGGCGCATAAGAATTTCGGGTGGATGGTGGGTGTTGGCGTGGCGTTGATATTGGGGCAGGCGCAGGCACAAGATGCACTGCCGCCGATAGATATGCAGAAAGTGGCGGAGCAGGTTTCCGCAGGGATGAAGAAGGTTCAGGACGCTGCCAACAAAGGCCAGGCCGTCACGCCGGTGGATTTCCGCAAGCTCAAGGAGCTCCTGCCGGAATCCCTGCCGGGCATGAAGCGCACGGAGGCCAAGGGGCAGAAGACCAGCCAGATGGGCATCTCCTGCAGCCAGGCCACCGGCGAGTATTCGGCGGAGGACGGCGGATCGGCCAAAATTGAGATCATGGACTCCGGCAGCATGAAAGGCTTGATGCAGTGGGGCGTGACGGCCATGGGCACTGTGGATAATGAAACCGAAACCAGCTATGAGCGCACCGTCACCGTGCAGGGCTTTAAAGGGATTGAGTCGTTTGACAGTGGAAACAAGAGCGGCAATTTAAAGGTGTTTATCGAAGGCCGCTTCATGGTCACCATTGAGGCCAGCGATGTGGCCAAAGGCGACATCCTGCAGGCGACGGCCGGCAAGATTGATTTGAAGAAGCTGGCGGCCCTGAAGTAACCGGGTGGATGACGGACAAACGATGCCGGGATAATGAAATCCCGGCTTTTGTTTTCTCGCTAAAGGAACCGACATGGAATCGATCGGACTTGTGACAGCAATGGAACGTGCATGGTTGCGGGAGCTGGCGCGCCGCTATGCGGCATGCGCGCAGTTGCCCGTGATGGCGGAGCGCACGCAACGCTGGTATGACCACAACGCATTGCAGGGCCGCCAGCCCATGGTGGTCATGGAGACCAGTCCGTTCGATGGTGAGTTGCTGCCGGCCTTGAAATGCGTGTCTCCGTTCGCGCGGGACCTTGAGACCCGGCTGCTGATGCCCCTCGTCAACCATGAGCTTGTGGACGATGACAAGGTGGTGCCGCCATATCTGCCGGTCTACTGGAAAATCAACCGCCGCGAATTTGACCGTGATTTTGCGACTCGCCGCGCGGATGACGGCAAGGGACGGTTCATCGGCTTCCTCCAGGAGCATCCGCTGCAGGATCTGGAGCGGGATCTGCCGAAGCTGGCGCGCTCGGTGAACCGGGTCGACCGGGAGGGAACCCTGCGGGAGAAGGACGCTGCCGTGGAGATCCTGGGCGACCTGCTGCCGGTGCAGCTTGAAAATACCGCCTTGCGCTGGCGGCTGACCCCTTCGGAGAAGGTGGTCCGCCTGATGGGCATGGAAAGCATGCTGGTGGCCATGCTGGACCGGCCGGACCTCATGCAGCGGCTCTATGGCTTTATTGTGGATGATGTGCTGGAATACGTGGCCTGGCAGGAGCGGGAGGGGCTGCTGACGCCCAACAACGGCAACCATTATGCCGGCGCGGGCAGCTATGGCTTCACGCATGAGTTGCCGGCGGCCGGCGCTTCAGGCGTGGTGCGGCCGCGCGACCTGTGGGCCAACCTCAACTCGCAGGAGACGGTCACCATCTCGCCGGCCATGTTCGGCGAAATGATTTATCCGCACTACCACCGCCTGGCTGAGGCGTTCGGGCTGGTCTATTACGGCTGCTGCGAGCCGGTGCATGACATCTGGGAGGCGTATGTCGGCCGGCTGCCGAACCTGCGCAAGGTCTCGGTCTCCGCCTGGTGTGACGAGGAGCGCATGGGCCAGTATCTGCGCGGCGGCAGGGTGATTTATTCGCGCAAGCCCAGCCCCAACTTTGTGGGCGTGGGCGCGTTTGACGAGGCGGCGTTCGGGGCGCATATCGCCAGAACCCTGCGCGCGGCGCAGGGCTGTCATCTGGAAATTATTTTCCGCGACATCTACACGCTGGACGGCGATATCTCCAAGCCGGGCCGGGCGGTCCGTGTGGTGCGGCGGCTGGTTGAAAAAATGTGGCGATGAAGGGCGGCGTTTTGCAATGGCGTTGATCAGCGTGAAAGATGTGAGTCTGAGCTATGGCGGCCTGCCGCTGCTGGACCATGCAGAGTTGCATGTCGAGCGCGGGGAGCGGGTCTGCCTGCTCGGCGTGAACGGCACCGGCAAGAGCTCGCTGCTGCGCCTGATCGCGCGGGAGTCGAACCCGGACAAGGGCGAGATTTCCTATGCGCAGGGCATCCGCGTCACTCGCCTGCCGCAGCAGGTGCCCACGCACCTGCAGGGCCGCGTGTTCGACATCGTCTGCCCGGACCCGGATGACGAGAAGCAGACGCTGGAGGCCCGGCAGATCATCTCCCGGCTCCATCTCGACCCGGCCGCGGATTTCGGCACGCTCTCCGGCGGCACACGCCGCCGCGTGCTGCTGGCGCAGGCGCTGCTGGGCTCGCCGGACGTGGTTCTTCTTGATGAGCCCACCAACCACCTGGACCTTGAATCCATCGCCTGGCTCGAGGCCTTCCTGCTGCAGTATTGCCGCACCTTCCTCTTTGTCACGCATGACCGGGCGTTCCTGCGCCGCATGGCCACGCGCGTGATCGAACTGGACCGTGGCAGGCTGAACAACTGGCACTGCGATTATGACACCTTCCTTATCCGCAAGGAGGAGGCGCTGCATGTCGAGGCGCGGGAGTGGGAGGAGCTCGACCGCCGCCGTGAGAAGGAGGAGGCCTGGCGCCGGCAGGGCGTCAAGGCCCGCACCGTGCGCAACCAGGGGCGGGTCCGCGCGCTGGAGGCGCTGCGCGAGCAGTGCCGGCAGCGGCGCAAGCATGCCGGCGATGTCCAGATGGTCATCCAGGAGGCCGAACGCACCGGGACCATCGTGCTCAAGGCGGACAACGTCAACTTTGCCTATGGCCAGCCGGCGGACGGCGCAAAGCCGGATGCGGCTAAGAGCCTATCCGAAAACCCATTGGGCCATGACATGGCGGGTTCTGTCCTGTCCGCAAGGCGCGAGCCGGGGGCCAATACCCGCAGCGGTCTTGGCCCCGGCGAGGAACACCGCGGCAGGGCAGAAGACGCCGTGCCCGCAGCGGGTGGCCTGTCTTCTCACGCCTTGCCCGGCACGAAAACTCAGGCCATCATGGTTCCAGTGGATTTTCGGATAGGCTCTAAGCGGCTGATCCATGATTTTACCACGCGCATCGCCCGCGGCGACAAGGTCGGCATCCTGGGCCCCAACGGCTGCGGCAAGACCACCTTGCTGCGGCTGCTGCTTGAATCCGCTGAAGAGTCCGGCGGCCTGGCCCCGCAGACCGGCCGGATCGTGCGCGGCACCAACCTGAAGATCGCCTATTCCGACCAGCTCCGCGCGCAGCTCGATGAGAACCAGTCGCTTATGCAGAACGTGGCGCAGGGCCAGGAGTTCGTGATGATCGGCAGCACGCGGCGGCACGTGATCGGCTATCTGGAGGATTTCCTCTTCGCGCCCGACCGCGCCCGCCAGCCGGTCCGCTCCCTGTCGGGCGGCGAGCGCAACCGGCTCCTGCTGGCGCGCCTCTTCGCCCAACCCTCCAACGTGCTGGTGCTCGACGAGCCGACCAACGACCTGGACCTCGACACACTGGAGCTGCTCGAAGACAAGCTGGCGGCCTACGCCGGGACCGTGCTGCTGGTCAGCCATGACCGGACGTTCCTGAACAACGTGGTCACCGAGGTGCTGGTCTTTGAAAAGCATCCGCCGGACGATGCAACCCTCTGGCTGGGTCCTGATGACGGCTGGTATGTGAACGAATATGTGGGCGGCTATGATGACTGGCTCAAGAGCCGGATTGAACCGCCCGAGCCGCCTGCCGCCGAACCCAGAGCCGGGTCCGTGCGCCGTAACACCGCTGCCCCGAAACGGCGGCTGAACGACAAGGAACGCAAGGAGCTGGCCAATCTGCCGGGACATATCGAGGCCATGGAGGCGGAGCAGGAGCAGTGGTATGGCCGCATGGCCGATCCGGCCTTCTACAAGCAGCCCGCCGCGGAGATCGCACACGCCCAGGAACGCGCACAGGCCTTGACCGACGAACTGGAAGTCGCCTACCAGCGCTGGGGCCAGCTCGAGGCAATGGTGGCGTCAAGCGCCAACGCTTAGTATCAACTTCGGCATCCTTCTTGAAATCTGAAACACCCCTTTGCGGGCTTTGCGCCTTTGCGTGAAACTCTTTTGCCATTTTCGCGTCTTTCGTAGTTAAATTCCGTTTTCTTCTGCATAAAGAAAGCAGACATAACCCCGGCAAATAAATTTCGTTGGAATCATGAGTCCCGAAAAATCGTTTTGTGTTGCACAAAACGAGGCAACCCATGGCACGCATTCGGTATTCTGCCGGGAAAACGGCTGGATAAGTTTGTCCCGGCTGGCAGGCGTCTCAGGCGGCGCTGGATAAGTATCCGCGCCGCCTGTACGCAACGAACCAGACGGGATGAAATCGTCCAGCCATTTTGACGGCCGAATGCGTGCCATTTTTGGGTTAACGGTGCCATGCCAATCCGCGCCATACGGGACTTGCTATTGAAGAGCGGCATGCTATAAAGTCGAACATCCGTTTATGCTTTGAAGAAAGGGGCATGCACCATGGCCAAACAGCCGAACATCCTCTGGATCTGCACCGACCGCCAGCGCTTCGACACGCTGGGCTGCTGCGGAAACCGCTGGGTCACCACCCCTCATCTCGACCGCCTCGCGCAGCAGGGCGTGGTCTTCGACCAGGCCTGGTCGCAGTGCTCCATCTGCGCGCCCAGCCGCGCCAGCTTTCTGACCGGCCGCTATCCCAGCACCACCCGGGTGAACCGCAACGGCCAGACCATCCCCGCCTCCGAGCGGCTCATCTCCCGCCTGCTGGCGAATAACCGCTACATCTGCGGGCTGGCCGGAAAATACCACCTTTCCGCCGGCGCGCCGGAAGTCACGCAGTGGTCGGAGAAGCGGATTGACGATGGCTATGTGGTCTTTGACTGGTCCCTGCATCCGCCCGCCACGCCGGTGTGCAACTACACCGCATGGCTCTCCGAGCATGGCGTTGAATTCAAGCGCACTCCTGTCAACGGCTCGGAATATGTCACCTTCGGCATGCCGCCGGAGACCAGCAACCTCGGCTGGGTGGCGCAGCGCGCCATCAATTTCATCAAGTGCAACGCGGAGCTGGACCGGCCGTGGATGTTCTCCTGCAACATTGAGGCGCCGCACAACCCCTATGATCCGCCCCGCGAATTCCTCGAGCCGTACCTCAAGCGGCTGGATGAGATTCCGCTGCCGGCCTACACGCCGGGCGAGTTGGACAACAAGCCCGTCTTCCAGCACATTGACCGCGCCGGCGTCTGGGGCGGGGGCAACGGCTATTTTGCCGCGGAGAAAATGCGGCCCGAAGACCACCGCCTGATCCGCGCCGGCTACTGGGCGCTGGTGGACCACATTGACTACCAGGTCGGCCGCATGCTGGCCGCGCTGAAGCAGACCGGCCAGCTTGAGAACACCATCGTCGTGTTCATGTCCGACCACGGCGAGATGATGGGGGACCACGGCATCTACTTCCAGGGCGCGTACTTCTATGAGCCCATGCACCACATCCCCTTCATCATGTCATGGCCGGGCGGCATGCGCGGCGGCCGCCGTGTGCCTGCCATGGTGGAGATGGTGGACCTGGCGCCCACGTTGCTGCAGGCCACGGGCCTTGAAATCCATCCGGGCATGCAGGGCCGCTCCCTCTGGCCTATCCTCAGCGGCACGGCCGATGCGTCCCAACACCGCGACGATGTGTTTGCCGAATACTACCAGGCCATCCCCAGCGGCTACCGCACATCGCCCAACCACCGCGCCCACGCCACCTGCGTGCGCTCGCGCGACCACATGCTGGCAGTCTACCACGGCGAGGATATTGGCGAGCTCTATGACCTCAAAAAAGACCCCGGCGAGGTCCGCAACCTCTGGGACGACCCGGCATATGTGGCCGTGAAGACCGCCATGCTCAAGCGGTTGTGCGAACGCATGGGCGAAACCATTGACCCCCTGCCGCCCTGCGTGGCGCCGTATTGATTGCATCACCTTACGCGATTGGGTCATTCTGACGACAACAGCGCAGGTCTTGGTTCAACTTCTATGTCGAGAGACTAAGAGCGGAAGGAGTAACAATGAAGTGCAGGAATCATCTTATTTGTCTTGTTGTTGCCCTAGGTATTGCGCCATTCGTCGGGCTACACGCGGCAGAGCCGGGCGTACAGACGAACGCCGTTCGGGCCATGACGCCTCAAGAGATCCAATCCCTCTACGATTCAATGGAGGAAAGGCTGACCAGCGAGCTTCGAGAAGACCGACAATTGGACAAGACGCAAAGGACCCAGATTATCCTCGCGCTCGGCCATCTGCGCTCGGCAAAGGCTGTGCCCTATCTCCTAGCCTCGCTTGAGTTTTCGCCACAGAAAGTTGCACTGCCGGATGGGCATGAAGTTCTCGTTGGCCGTGCAACCTATGAGGCGACATATCCCGCAATCGCAGCTCTGAAGCAGATTGGATCTCTTTCGTCCGACAACATCATCGGCTTGATTGCCGAATCCGTGGAGGGTTCGCAAAGGGAAATGCTGTTGACCAAACTGGGGCTGGCCTGCCATGGCAAAGTCTTCGTTCACGAGGTCCGCGAGAAGTTGTCCACTGCCGGCCCCCAGCGGGCAAGATGGAAGCGTGTTGCTGATCTTTTGCCGGCGGATAGAGGCCATTAGGGTCACGCCACGACAAACGACAATTGAAGCACCCGCGGATTTGTTGAGCAGATTTGTATTAACGTAGTGGAAAATCTGATTGCTGACATCTCTCGTTCTTTGCGTCCTTTGCAAGGAAGCTCCTTCTCAACTTTCTGCAAAAAATACGTCAATAAAAAAATCAGGGAATTTTAAGTTTCAGAGTGTTTCAAACTGTTTCAGAGTGTTGCATTTTCCCGTTGTTTGGCCATTCCCGGCCCGAACCCCGCATAACCGGGTGTATGATGGAGACCGTTGGGCGAGATAGTCGCTGCGTCGTGCAGCGGCCGAAGCGGTTTGGCTGAGGGTTGGGTGGAGAGATCGATGAAAGCAACGGGAACATGCGGCAGTTGCGGAATACGCAGAACACACAAGAATCCAGCTTTTGCTGGGTTCGGATATTTGGCGCCTTTCGCAGTCGATGTTTCTACGGCGGCCATGAGCTGCAGAAATCAAAGTGAATCAAACCAAATCCGACCAAATCAAACCATTATTTTTTTTCGCAAGGAGGACAGAAACAGCAAAACATCCCGGACTCTTCGTTCCGGGATGTTTTGTTCAGAAGGCCCCGGCCGTTTGTGTTTGGGGCCGGCCCGGATTATTTTTTCACATCAACGCTGGTGGCGGTCATGGTGTATTTGACGGTCACCTTGGCGCCGACTTTGAGCTCGCCGGTCACCTTGAGGTCCGCGGTCCGGACGAGTTCCCATTTTTCGGTGTCTTTCTGGATCACGATCTTGGTGTCGGTCAGTTCAAGCACCGGACCGGTCACCTGGTAGGTCTTTACCGCCGGCGCCGCCATCACCGCCGCCGCCCAGCCCATGGCCACCACCACTGCAACGATTCCCATCATTTTCCGCAGCATGAATACCTCCTCTTGTTTCCCGTTATCCTATGCAGACGCATCGGCAGTTTTCAATTATTTTTTTGGGCTTATGCTGTGCGCCCGCGAAGTTCCGTCCGGGCCTTGCTCGACGTCCAGTTCGAACGGGCCGGGCTGCGTTCCGGAGCCGGTTCCGCCAAGCTCGGGGACCGGTGCGCATTCGGGCAGCGATCCCTTGATGTCGAGGGACACAGCGAGCGACTTCGGGTCCAGCGTTGCCTGGATGCTGGCCTGCCTGCCCTTGAGGTCGTAGCCGAAAAACTCCTGCCATGCCTCGAAGTTGACGATGGATTTCGGCGAGGGGTATTCGACGCGGAAGGACATGGCGTCGTTGTTTTTGTCGTAGAGGTTGCCCTCGCACACGTTGTTCTCGGTGCGTTCGAACAGCACGCGCTGGGGGCAGCGGACGAAGATGTTGTTGAGCACCTTGTGTTTCCGGCCCAGCATGGTGCGGCCGGACACATCGCGCCCCGCCTGCCCGAGATGCATGGCCACGGCGAACCCCTCGGGGATATCCATGAAGAGGTTGTAGGCCGCCGTGCATTTTTCGCCGGTGTCCACGTTCAGCGCGTACACAATCTCGCGGTGCGTCTTGTCGGGCCGTATGTCGCTGAATACGTTGTGGTCGATCATGTTCGGGCCGTGGCTGACCTCCATTAGCTATTAGGGTCATAGCTATTAGGGTCACGTCTCGACAAGCGACAAATTAAAGGTTGCGTGGCGGGCGCGGAGTGTGATATTTCAGAAGCATGGCAAGACCAGTCAGAGTGGATGTTGCGGGCGGGTGGTACCACATCACGGCGCGGGGGATCGAGCGGTGGGCAATCTTTGCGAACGTGCGGGACCACGAGCATTTCCTTGAGCTGCTCCCGGCGATGGCGGAGCGGTACGGGGTGGAAGTACATGCGTACGCGCTCATGGGCAACCACTACCACCTCCTGATCCGCACCCCGCAGGCGAACGCCAGCGCGGCCATCCAGTGGCTCAATGTTAGCTACAGCGTGTGGTTCAACCGGCGGCGGGGGCGGGTGGGGCATGTGTTCCAGGGCCGGTTTGCCAGCGTGCTGATCGATGGGGAAGGGTCCTGGGCCTTGTTGGCCAGCGTCTATATTCATCTCAATCCCATCCGGACCAAGGGGGAAGGGCTGGGGAAGGCGTCCAACCGTGCGGAAAGCCGGGGGCTGGTGCCGATGGACCGTGAGGCGGTGTCCCGGCGGCTGAAGAAGTTGAGGGGCTACCGGTGGAGCTCGTATGTCGCCTATGCCGGCTATGGGCCGACCCCGGCCTGGCTGACCACGGCGGAACTGCTGAAGCGCGGGGGCGGACGCAAGGCGTACCGGCAGTATATCCAGCGGCATGTGACCCGTGGCGATTCACCGGAAGGCTATGAGGATTTTGGCGGTCGGGTGGCCTTGGGTTCGCAGGCGTTTCTGGAAAAGGCAAAGCATTGGGTGGGGCGGGTGACCAAGGAGCAGCCGGACCGGAAGCAGGTGCTGAATTGCGTGACCGTGGCGGAGGTGGTGTCGGTGGTGGAGAAGAAACGCGGCGAGGCGTGGGCGGAGTTCTCAAATCGCCATGGGGATTGGGGTCGCGAACTGGTCTTATATCTGGCGCGTCGGCGCAGCGGCCTGACGCTAAGCGAGATCGGAACAGCGCTGGGAATCAGCGAATACAAGACTGTGGGCAAGGCTGTCCAGCGGTTTGCGGCCGCCCTGCCCCGCGACCGCGCCAAACGCCAGCTGGTGGAGGAGTGTCTAAATGAAATGTCGCTTGTCGACGGCGTGTTGCCCAAAGCCTCTCTGCGACCATTAGAACGACGGATGTAAAAATTTTTTTCGATTAGATCGTTAATGTTGCCAGTCTGAGCGTCATCCAGCACCGAAAACCGCCGCGGCAGGCTTCCAAGTCCGCAAAAAGGCCTCGATAGAGCATCTGTATGCCCGAGAACCGTCGCCCCGTGACACTGCGAATGATAATCCGGACGTTCTGCACGACGGCAATCAACAAGTCCTGAATCTGC
>Ga0209697_10002063_pt1 | contig 29470 bp, 28 predicted proteins | sample AliMusrvi5mmetaG_FD_184115 | JGI IMG/M metagenome (GOLD analysis project Ga0209697, IMG submission 184115) | Freshwater lake bacterial and archeal communities from Alinen Mustajarvi, Finland, to study Microbial Dark Matter (Phase II) - Alinen... | ecosystem: Environmental > Aquatic > Freshwater... | reverse complement strand
ACCCACCTTGGCCTTGAATTCCGGCAGGTGCACGTTGCGTTTCTTCTTCGATTCACTCATTTGGATTTCCCGTTTCTTTCGACAGTGTCCTACTTAAATCACTGTCCCAAAATCCGGGTCCACTTCAGAGCCCATACTTGCTGCGGTGCGCACCAACCCATATCTGCGCCTGATCATCGTCAACCCAGCAGCTGACGATCTCACCTCCAGGCCAAAAGAGCCCAACCGCTTTTGGGACGCACTTTATGGACTCGCCAAACAGGGCGAGGACGTTTGGCTGATCAACGCGAATTTCAGTGAGTTTGCCGAAATGATTCCGGATCTCAAGTCATTGACACCCGCGCAGAGGCTCACACGCGATATCAAGTCTCTGGCCAAACCAACATGAGCGCGCCGATCAGCGTTTTTGACGCGTTTCCTCGTGGCCTGCTGCGGCCGGAGTTATATGTCGGGCAGCTTTGCTCGGTCGCGGCGCAATCGGTTAAGTTCAACCTCAATGACGCTGGTTCGCCCAGTGGAACTCACTTTCTGGGTGGGCGATATGGAAAGGGTGAGGTCGGCGAGTTCGTTCTAATCGAAGGGCAGATCAATCTCCTGCTCGGACGGGTTGTTGAAATTCACTTGCCCGACTCTGACCGACGCCTAATCGATTCCTCACATGCAAAGGTCTCCGGCCTTGACGGCATCGGGACTATTCAACTCCTCGGCTCTATAGCGATGGACTCCCTGAAAGTCACCGCAGGCGTCGAGTCATATCCGCGCCTGGGCGACCGGGTATACGCAACGCCACACAGTTTCGTCGCGAACTTACCAAAATTCATGGAGGCGGATTGCAGCGAATCAAGCGGGGTGCTGCTAAAGCTTGGTTCCATAGACGTCGCTCCCGAGAGTTACGTGTCGATCAAGCCCGAGAAGCTGTTTGGTAGACACTGCGCAATACTTGGCGCCACAGGCGGTGGCAAGAGCTGGACGACAGCACGGATCATTGAGGAGTGCCTACGTTACAAAACGAAGATCATCCTTCTTGACGCTACGGGTGAATACCGTGGTTTCGATGGAGGTCATGTCTCCAATTTCCACCTTGGCAACCCAGTCCATACGGCGAAGTCGTCGAAACCCTGTTCGCTTCCTCAAACATCATTTGTTGAATCCGATTTCATAGCGCTCTTCGAACCTGCAGGGAAAGTCCAAGGGCCCAAACTACGTGCCGCGATGCGTAGCCTTCGGCTGGCCGCCCTCGCCCCGCATGTAGCCCAGGGTGGCATCATCAAGAAGATCGACCAGTCCAAGGCTCCCATCATTGCTGAAGAAATAAAGCTGGGGGTATCAGAAAAAATTGATGATCCTCGACAGGCATTCGACGTGTCGAAGCTTGTCTCTCAAATTGAGCAAGAGTGCGTCTACCCTGACGGTTTTGGATATGGGAAAGGGGTGAAGGACACAAGTAAGTGGGGCGGCGACTCAGGCGAAGTCTCATATTGCTTGTCGCTAATGTCGCGCATCAATGGCATCCTCACTTCCCCCTCCTTTGACTGCGTCTTCAAGTCGAAAGCCCCGTCTCTCACCGACGAGATTACGTCCTTTGTTTCCAATGACGCCCGATTACTCAGGATTTGCCTGAGCGGCGTTGCCTTCGAATTCAAGGCGCGCGAAATCATTGCCAACGTAATTGGAAGGCACTTGCTAAACATGGCACGCGCAGGCGCGTTTAAGAGCCAGCCCCTTGTTGTTATCGTCGACGAAGCCCACAACTTTCTGGGTCGACAAATCGGAACCGACGATGCAGTCGCTCGCCTTGATGCGTTCGAGCTGATAGCCAAGGAAGGCCGCAAATACGGCCTCAACATTTGCCTTTCGACCCAGCGTCCACGCGACATCACCGAGGGCGTTTTGAGCCAAATGGGAACCCTGGTTGTGCATCGGCTTACCAATGACAGGGATAGAGAAGTTGTCGAGCGCGCATGCGGCGAGATTGACCGATCGGCCTCGTCATTTCTACCGAACTTGAAGCCTGGCGAGGCTGCGATTATTGGCGCCGACTTCCCCATTCCTTTAACGATTCAAGTTTTCCCTCCTCAAGTGAGACCACTTTCTGACGGTCCCAACTATCAAGAACACTGGAAAATAGCAGACAGTTAAGCATCAAAGTAAGCAGCAATTTGATAGCCAATCGATTTCTTGCTGACACGCTGGTTACTCGCTTAGTCGCAACTGAATCGAGCAGCTTCGGTGGTCGTATCGATAGCGCACGATCGAACCGTCAAGGATCATGGGGATAGCTTGCTCGATAACCGGGAGCGGCAGCAGGAACCATTCGCGAGGCCGGAACGGCTTGCCGAAGCGATCCATGATCTCGATGTCCAGGCGGGCATCGGCAAAGAGGCGATGCAGGATGTTTTCAAACTTGTTGGCGTTGAGGTTGATCGCCTCGAAGGAGCGCACCGGGCGCACCGGAGCCATCAAGAAGGTCGGATCGTCGGCAGCGCCGCGAACCCGGTCTTCGAGCATCCCCGTGGTGAACCCAATCTTGTAGAGCTGCCCATCAAGGCGTGCAATGTCCGGCAGCGGCGAGAGGCTACGCACGACATAAATGCATCCAGTGACGCGGTCTTTGGGGGCGGCCACGCTCACAAGCTCGGTGTTGGATGGGCCAAAGAGCGGGCCAGCGTGCGGGTCCGAAAGCCGGCGCCCGTTGGGGTCCTTGTAGAGCTCCGTGGCCAGCGAGCGCAGTAGGTTTTGGCCCTCGGTGCCGTTCTCGAAGATCAGTCGCAACCTAGCGTTGCGCTTGCCATTGCGGATATGGGGGTCACGGACCTCGGCGACGTAGACGGTGACGCCGTTGAGAATGAAAAAACCACCGGCCTCGATCTCCTGTTCGTTGGCGAACTTCATGCTCTTGCGCTCGCCGCTGGCGAGCTCGGCGGCTGCCTTGTCGAAAAGTGGCTTGAATTTTTCGAAGTCGGCGCATGGAACCCGTTCGGACACCATATCTGGCTTGGCCGTTGGCGATTTTGCGATCCGCATCTCGAAGATGGACTCATTCGGGTCCGTCAAAAGATCGTCATCGGAACCCAGAAGTTCATCAAGCGTAGCCGGCGCTGTCGGCACCGCAGCCGCCAACATGCTGTTGCGGTCGTATGGACGCAGCGTCTCAACAAGAGCCGGATTGTCCGAGTAGGCCTTCATGCGGGACTGCAAAGCTCGCTCGGACACGCCGATCTTTCGCTCCTTTGGCCCCTGCCCAGGCGCGAAGCCCATGCGATCGAAGAAGACGTTGATCTCTTCGAAAGCCTGCACGATGCGGGCGTCCTCCGACATTGCCATCGACGAGCGCGGCTTCACGTCGAGCAAGCCCGAATCGTCCTCCTCGGCTAGAAGCTCCTCCAACGTCTTCTTGGTCGCCATCAGGACTCCCGCCCCGCCATTTTCTTGCGCTTCGCTTCGCGTAGCCACGCCAACGCCTCGCCCATCCGACGTTCGAGTGGGTTGGGACTCGTCAGGCTGGGCTCATGGCCACGCTCAGCATTGAATGCCTTGATGCGCGGATACAGGGCGACTGCTTCCTCTTCGGACATTGCCACCTTTGTCAACGCGATGGCGCCGTGGATGGTTTTGAGCACGTCGGCCGTCACCGACTTGGACATGATCTCGTAGGCTCGCTGGAAGGGATTGATGCTGTCGATAAGGTCGATCGTGAGCTCGTCGATGTTGATCAACTTCTCGGCCAAACGCAGAAACTTGGTGTCGCCGCGACCGTCCTTCTCGACGCTGATTTGCGGGCTCTTGAATGCTCCGCCAGCAACCACCGCTTGGCGAATCTCCTCGACTTCCTCTGCGGTCAGGTCGGGATACTTCGTGGCGATGACCTTGGGGATGAACACTTGACTGACCACTTCCGGGGCATAGTCCTCCGGGCTCATGCTGGCGCGCAAGATCGTTTCATCTTGGAAGATCGCGGCTGTGAGGTCGGCGATGTCGGTCTCGATGATCTGACGTGAGCGCGCCGTGGTGGGTTCGGCGAATCCCTTGATGGCGATGACTGTGTCTTCGCCGGTGTATTCGATGCTCGATTCGCGTCGCGTGCCGTCGAGCTCATCAGCGTCGGGCTTGGTCTTGAACTTGAAGTTCGGGGCGAGAACCTGCTCCATCAACAGCGAACACGCGATGGCCTTGAGCATGTTGTTGACCGCATCCACCACGCGATCCTCGGTGGCGTCGGGCTCGGCGATCAAATTGGTGAACTGCGCATGGCTTTTGCCGGGAGCGTCGCGAGTTGCGCGCCCGATGATCTGAATCACTTCGGTCAATGAACCCCGATAGCCAACCGTCAGGGCGTGCTCGCACCAAATCCAGTCGAATCCCTCCTTGGCCATGCCCAAGGCGATGATGATGTCCACGTCATCGCGGCCCTTGATGTCGCGCAAGGCCGTCATCACCGTTTCGCGGTCGGGTCCGTCGTCAACCAGGTCGGCCACCTTTATCACCACGCCGTCGGCACGCTGCACTCGATAAAAGCCGGTTTGCGGGTCCTTGTCCAAGACAGTGCCCAAGTGATCGAGGATGCGATCAACCTCGTTGTATTTGTCAGTCGTGGACTCTGTCGAGCGGACGCTGGGGATATGCAGGATAGTTTTGAGCGTGGGGTCAAGGATTTCGTTGATCGCCTCGACGTAGCGACCACGATAGAAGTGATAGCCGATGCCCAGCGTCTTCAAGTCCTTGTAACCGTTGAGCTGCTCGTAATAGGTATAAGTCACGCGGTTGAAGCGGGCTTCATCCTCCGGCCGCAGCACAGGAGCAGCATCACCGCGAAAGAACGAGCCCGTCATGGCCACCAAGTGGACGCGACCCCGATCCATGAGCCCGCGCACGAGCTCACCGAGCCGGCTGTTTTCATCGGAGGAGGCGTGATGGAACTCGTCGATAGCCACCAAGCACTCATCGAAGGCCTGCGTCCCGAGCTGCTCATACGCGAAGCGCAACGTGGCATGCGTGCAGACCATGATCCGATCGGACGAGCCCATGAAGTCGGCAAAGGCCTTCGTCTTCTGAGCGCCGCCCGCGTCGGTTAAATTCCATTTAGGATCGACTGTCCAGTCGGCGAAGAAGCCGCCCTCGGTCAGAGCCGTCGAGCGAAACGAAGAACCGATCGATCGCTCGGGAACTGCCACGATCGCCTTCTTGATCCCTTGGTTGAGGAGTTTGTCGAGGGCGATGAACATGAGCGCCCGCGACTTGCCCGAGGCTGGCGGTGCCTTGACCAGCAAGAACTGCGAATTGCGTTCCCCGAACGCACGCGACTGCATGGCTCGCATTCCCAGCTTGTCGATGCTTTGGCTGGCGCCCGTCTGGGCGTATGTCACCTTCACGAAATCAGTCATTGCTTTCTCCCCTTGAAGGCCAGGTCGCGCGTGCCACTGGCCTTGGCCTTTTTCTTTGATGCCACATATTGTTTGAACAGGTGTTCGAGACGCTCGGTGTCGGTCTTGAAGGGACGGCCAATGCAAATCCGCTCCATGGACTCGTCGAGCGCACGGTGCGCCTGCCGGATGTTGTCGGGCATGGTCTCCGGGTCATAGAGCCACGCGATGGTTTTACCCGGATGCGCTTCGCGCGCAGCGATGATCGCCCATGCATGGTCTTCAAGCTCTTGGCGTTGATCGTCGGACAAGGCTGGCACAGGGAAGGTGTGGTAGCCCATCGTGTTCGAGTATCTGATTCGCGTTTCAAGCTGGCCGCAAACCGTGGACACCCAAACGGCATGCAGCCGGGTGGACAACATTGCCAACACGTAGGCCGGGGCGTGATAAATGGCGAAGCAGGCATCGCTTATGACGGACGTTTCCCCTTCGATGAACCCGAGGGTGAAATAGTCACGATCTTCGGAAAAGTGACGTGGCACAAGCACTGCGTCAGACCCAAAGTCTTGGATTTGCCGGAAACGATGTGGGAAGACGGCGTAGTCCCGCGTTGTCGGAGCCGGACTTGAGAGTCGATACTTGGTGACAGCATCAAGCCGTTCTTTGATCGGTGGAATGGACTCCGCGAACGCTCGATCCTCGTCTGAAATCCAAAGGCACCACCGCTCTACGCCCTTGATGAACTCTTGAGAGCCGTAGTAGCGTTTGAGCAGCTTCGCAGCCTCGGGGTGGCTCTTGACCATCTGGACTTGCTGCTCGGGAGAAAGGATCAGATTGCCATCGTCCGTCGGCATGTTCCCCTTCTCCATCTTGGGCAGCCCATTAATGGGCGCGGATTCTTTACCGACGATGATGTCGTCCATTTCGAGAAGGTAGGGGCCGATGTTCTTCACGGTCCGAGCCAAGTCGCCTGAATAGAGCGTCTTCCGGCCGGCACCGCGTCGGCGAATACCCACGATCACGCAAGTGACGCCAGCGACATGCGCGGCGTTGTTTCGCCACTTGAACGACTGATGAGCGAAGCCGATCTCCGAGTTGCGTCGATAGATCAGTGGCCAGAGCATCTCAACCTGCTCTCCTTGGCAAATCGAGTTGGTGGCCACGAACGCGGCTTGGGACTCAACCGTCGCGCCGTAGTCGGCGGCTTTGAGATACCAAGCCGCAACGTAGTCGAGATTCTTGTAGGTCTTGGTAACGGGCGCGAATATTCGCGCCATGTCCTTTTTCTGCTCTTCGTCCTGATTTGAGCTGCCCAAATACGGCGGGTTGCCTACGATGTAGGTCTCGCTTCCCTCCTTGAAGGGGCAGACCCCGAGCCAGTCCCGCCGCAGCGAATTAGCGTGGACGATGTTGCCGCTGTCGCGCAGCGGCAGCGCGGGCGGGGCAGTTCCGAATTCGGCCTTGAACTGCTCGTTCATCTGGTATTCAGCGATCCACAGCGATAGCTTCGCGGTTTCGGCGGCGAAGTCCGCCAGCTCGATGCCGAAGAACTGCGAAAGATGGACACCTGTCATTGGCAAGGATGGCTGGCCCATCTCCCGCTGACGCTCGAAAATTCGGTTTTCGAGCTTACGCAGCTCGCGGTAGGCAATGATCAGGAAGTTGCCTGAGCCGCACGCAGGGTCGAAGACGCGGATGTTTTGAATGCGCCGCAGCACCTTGACGAGCTTTGCATCGCTATCCCGTGCCGCTTCGAACTCCTCTTCGAGCGAGAGCAGGAACAGCGGGTGCAGCACCTTCATGATGTTAGGCACCGACGTGTAGTGCATGCCCATGTCGCCGCGCATGCCCGGTTCGACAACCGCCTGAATCATCGACCCGAAAATGTCGGGATTGATGTGGCTCCACGCTAGCTCTCCACAATCGCGCAAGAGACGACGCGCGCGTTTGCTAAATTTTGGGATCAGCGTCTCGTCGCGGAACAGACCACCATTGACGTAAGGAAAGCGCTTGGCAAATTCGGGCATGCCTGCCCGATCTATGCCGTCGGTGTTCATGGCGACGAAGAGCGTTCCGAGGACTTGCGACAAGTCAGAGCCGTCTTCAAGCGAGACGTTCATCAAGGTCGAAGTGAACAGACCCTTGTCGAAGATGGAGGTGCCTTCCGCGAAGAAGCAAAACAACATCCGGGTCATGAAGATGTTGAGGTCGTGGGTGCGATCGGCCCCTATCCAATCCGGGTTGGCCTCTAATATCGCGTCATAGAGCTTGGCCAGCCGCGCAGTCGCTTTGATGTCGGCGGGGTTCTCATCCACGCCCTCATAGCGCTCGATGTTGGCCAGCGGCAGGAAGAAGTCGAACGCGTCGTTGAGCTTGGCGAATTCAGGATCGATGTTCAGGTCGGACTTCGTGTCACGGGCGTAGAACTCGACCCCATCGGTGGCGATGAGGAAGCGTGGCGCTTGCTTGCCGGGATCAGCTGACATGGCGTCAATCGCCGCTGCGGCCTTCCCCTTTTTCGTCGGTTGGAACCAGAGCTTTTTCTTCCAAATGACCTCGCCACTTTGCAACAGGTCGCCTGCTTGGGCTTGACGCAGCTTGGTGACGGTCGCCTTGGGGGCGTCATAGATGCGCAAAAACTCGAAAACAAAGCTTTCAGGATCGAAAGGCTTTTCGACGAGCTCGCGCAATTCGGATTCGATTTCAGCGATGTTCATTGATTCCCTGCCTCGTTTTTTTTCGAGTTATATGTAGTAGCGGAACGGCAGCGGGGGCAGTTCGTTCTTGCGAGGCGCCGCCGTCAAAATTTCACCCACGGCATCGGCGAAGCGCAGCGTCACCGGGACGCCGTCTCCAAAGATGCACGCGTTGTAGTTGAGTTTGGTCAGGGCGAGCACGTCAGCCATGACCTGCGTGATGTCCGCGACCCCTCGGCATATCTCAATCGAAAGCGGGTTGGGCACCTCGCGGCCGGCATAGGTCTGCAACCTCGGCACGAAGCCCTTGGTCCACAGATACGCCATCCACTGCGACTTCACCCAGCCCACACCTCGGGCGATGTTCATCGTGCCGTGCCGGTAGAGCTTCATCCCCGCGTCCTGGCGGATGCGCACGCACACCACGTTGGTCTCGGGCGGCACGGTCTCCTTGAAGCCCTCCCACTCCTCGGCCGAAAAGCGCGTCTTGCCGTGGATGAAGAGCTCCTTGGGGGCGAGGCCTCCATGGTTCTTGCGATACGCGTCCACGATCATCGCCATCAGGGACTTGGCCTTCTCCTTGGGAAGATGAAAGTCGTCCTTGGTCGAGGTGAGCCATGGGCCGACCGCTCCGCGAAACACCACGCCATCGCCAGAGTCGAGGAACATCTGAGCGCCGCAGCACGCATTTCCCGGCTCGGCCGACGACGAGTCCTTTTTGAAGACGATGCCGACATAGCAGACGCCGGTGCGCGAAGTTGCGAGCTGCCAAGGCTTGCCGCCGGCTTTGAAAAAGCAGGTCGTGGCAAGGTTCCACGCAAGCGTCGCGGGGTCTTGAAGGCCCCGACCCGGCATGCCGTTGTCGCGGACGAACTCATCGGGCGCGAGCGTGGTCTCGCGGACCACTTGCACCGCCGCCTTGTGCTCCAACAGTCGGGCCTTGAGTTGGTTGTGGAAGTCGAGCTCATAGAGGTAAATCTCTGCCGACGCGTTGTCTTCCTCGAACAGGCCCGGAGCCTTGAGCAGTCGGGTCGCCGCCGCCTTGTCCATCAGCACGCCGGAGCGCTGCTTCTGATTGGCCTCGACCTTGGACTGCGGGCGGCAATACTTATGGACTTCCTCGGGCACCACGGCCATCCAAAGGTCGATTGTCGATTCGCTGCCGTCGCGCAAGTGATTGGCGATGGCATCGGAATAAAGCGAAACGGCCTTGTGGATCGCTTGATGGCGGTCGGAGATGCGGATCGAGTTGGCGAGCTCGGAAGCATCGATTTCCAGCCAAGTCGCGGGCTGCGTGGGCCACTCCACGCCGAACACAGCTTGGAAGCCCGGAAACAGGGTGTGGTTTGGGTTGTCGGCCAGCGCCGGGGCGATGGGCTTGGCCAGAAGCGCAACGCACGCCGAATACCGGCGCAGGCCCTCCTTGGTGGAGACCACGCCGATGCGTAGCTTCGATCCCGCTTGCGGGCTCTCCTTGGGGCCATAAAGAAGCAAGCCGTCCTTGGGGTGCTCCATGGACTGCCCGTATCCGAACAGCAGATCGGGCTCGGCGATCTCGATCAGATTGAGTTCGAGGCTCATGCCGGAACCTCCTCATCGTCGAAGTCATCGACCTCGCCTAGGTCGTCGTCGGGTTCATCGACAGGATCGTCATCGATGGACGGCGCCAAGTCGGAGAGGCCCACTGGCGAGCTGAACATGATCGGCGTGGCGGACACGACAACTTCGCGCCCGGAACCCACCGGCAGCTTGATCTCGGCTTGGCCATCTGCGACCAGGGCGAGGAAGGCCCGCAGGAAGCCGCGCCAACGATCATTCCACCAACTGCGGCAAAAACTCATGCGCAGGCGGTGCGCCTTTGCCGGCACGTCGAACGGCTTGCCGTCATCATCGGTGAAGACGATGGTGGAGCGCAGCTCGATCCGCCACGGCTCGTCGAACTGGGGCACCATGCCCACGGCGTAGCACCAATTGGCCTTCTTCTTCTCGCTGCGGCCGTTGAGTCCTTTGCGGCGCTTCCGGCCATCGACATCGACGAAAGCGACCTTCTCGCCGCGCCCCTTGGTGAGCTCCGGCGTGACGTAGAAAACCTTGCGCCCGCCCGCCTGCTCGAAGACGCCGAGGCCCTTCGCCTCCATGGCGAGTTCCCAGGCCTGCCGCACGAGGTTGGCGACGCGCTTGCGGGCCTCACGCGCATCGACGTGCTTGTCGCCGATGGTGGCACCGCTCTGAATGAACATGGTCGAGTCCACGCCATTGGAGGCTTTGAGCATGACTGACTTTGACATGTTCGAGACGAGGTCGGAGGCCTTGGCGAATCCGGCGATGCGATCCTCGTGCTCGAACCAAGGAATCGCCCTGTTGATGTCGGTGACCTTGATCTCCCGATCGCTTCCCAAGATGCGAGCAGTTTCGATCGGCGGCAGCGAGACGACGCTGAGCCATGTCGAGTCCAGTGATTCCTTGGACTCGGTGCGCAGAATCGCGCCCTCCTTCATTTCGGCCAGCCAATGCCTAGTGGAGCGCGGATCGGGAGCCGCGACCTTGGGCGCATTGGCCTCGGTCAGGGTGTCGAGCAGTGAGGCCAAGCCCTTGTGCCAGCCGTCCGCAAAGTCGATGACGTTCTTGCCGTGGATGCCGATGGGAAGCTGCGAGAAGCTGAAATCGTCCAGTCGCAGTGGGATTACAAAGCCAGGCAACGAGCCCTCAATGGTTCTAGCAAGGGTCCATTCGTCCTTAACTCCCTGTTTGTCCACCGCCACCTTGGAAACCACGGCCAGGAAACGGAAGGACTCGTTTCGGATCGCGCCTTCGATCTTGGGCCAAAAGTAGTCGCCGCCTTTTAGGCGCGCGAGGTCATGCCAGACGGAAAATCCGGCGAGCTCCAAGCGGGCGCCGAGCCAGCGGACGAAGCCGTTGTCCTCAGGCGTTGCATGGCTAATAAAGATGGACTGACGATTCATTTACCTGCACCGGTTGTAGTTGCCTCGACTGCACCAGGTGCTAGCGTGGCACTCTCGACACCGTAGAGGGTTTGGCTGTTTCTTAACCAAAGATGATGTGCTTTTGGATCCAGTCGATGGTCTGGGGAACAGTCCACCGCCCAGCGCCTGAGTGCATAGCCCACAAGCGGCGCGCGCATATCAAGTTGCAGTAACCCATCGGTCATTCCGTAGTCGACTTCGATGGCCGCCATATGAACGACACCCGGGTGCGGCACCAGCTCAAGGTGCACCACTCGGGCCCATTGAATATCAGCTTCGATCTGCTGGTCTTCAGGAATGTCCTCGCCCAATGGTTTGGCTTTCGCAATCCGGGTCAAAACAAAGTCTGCAAATCGCTTCTTCTGTTGGTCATAGGCTCGCAAATGCCACCGCAAACCGGTGTCAGCAAGTGCCAAAGGCGCCAAGGTCTTTGTTGATGCGCCAGAGGTAAGAGATAGATAGCCGACCCGAATAAGTTGCTTTGCTGCAATTGCCCGCGTAATAGTGGCCAGGGTTTCCAAGTCTGGAAATACCAGCTCACTGGCACTCTCGCAGGGCACTGATCGACGGACCTTGATATCCAAGCCATCACCGATCCCTGAGCGGAACCAGGTAAGGATGCGATTTGCATTGTGCTCAAACAGCGCGCGGAATGCATCTGTAGTTCGGTAACACCTCTGCCCAGCGTCGTAGACAAGGTTGCTTGGTGCAAAACGCCGATATGCCAACAGGTCACGCGCAGAGGCCGCTGGCTTCACCCCAAAACGGCGCTCAATGTCGACGCGCGTCAGATCCCCGCAGTAGAACGCCTTGACCTCGATATAGGCCAAACGCTCGCGCTGTGTTTGGTTGAGCTGATCCAGCTCGGGGATGACTTTTCTGGGAATCATTAACCTCCGTTTGGGATTTTTCTACTTTTTTACCACTCTATCACACGCATGATATTCACATACTCATTTTGATCAATCAAGTCCGTAAGTGGTTACCACCATTGGCCTTTTCAGAGAGACCATAGAGGGCTCGATTTTTGTGTATCACGAACCAGTGTGATATATAAAAATCATAATAAAATCAAAGACTTGCAAAGTTTCCAGAGGATTGCTAGAGTTCACATTCACGTGCTCATAAATCCTCAAAAAAGGTATTTTTGCAAATGACAAGTCCGGTGTCCATTTTTTTGCGAAACGCACGCCTTCGTGCCGGGCTGACGCAAAGACAACTGGCTGACCTGATTGGCTACGAGCAAGGGTATGTGTCTGCCACGGAACTGGGACTCAAAAGTCCAAGCAATGAATTTCTCGCCGCGTTGGTATCCAGGCTCAAGCTTAATGACAAGAGCCAGACTGAGCTAAGCGATGCTCTCAAGTGCTCCAGGCGACGCTTTACGCTGCCGCCGGAAGTCTCGACCGAGACTTACGTGTTTTGCAATGACCTCTGGGAAAAGATAGACCGCCTGCACCCCACGGTGCTGAGTGCCATCCACAACATGGTCAAGATGGACGATCTCATCGTGGATCGCCCAATCCCGCAACCCACCCGCATACGTCGCAGCCAGAAGGCGGAGGCACAGATGTAAAAGCAAAACGGGACCCCACCTTGCGGCGTGTCCCGTTTTGGACCGCCGGAGCGGCCTGACTGACGATTTGGAACTCTCAGTATCGCGCTACGCGACCTTACGGTCAAGACAACCTCCGCACATCTCGTCCTCTGATCATTGGTTTTATTTCCAGTGATGGGTGTTCTTACGCCCGAATTCTCGAAATCAACAACGTTTAAACACATGGCGTGCAAGCCAGGGGGAGAACTTTGCCCCGCGCACGCCCAAGGAGTTCATATGGAAGCAATTGACTTTCAGGAGTCTGCGCGCACTCTGAAGAAATCGCGGCGACCTGCAGAGGCGGATTTCCCTCTCGTCGCTAAGCCTGGCCGCAGAACAAACCAGGCACGACCTGCCGTGCGCCAAAGATTCAAACCATCCCAACGCGCCAACCCGCTGCACGAGGACGCGAGAGTTCTATTCGCGCGCCTTGATCAGGCGTTCGCAGGTTTCGCCACGGACACCGTAACTTGTCAGCCTGGCGACGAATATCACGCCGCTTGATAACTCAGCACGGTCAGCATTGCGCCGCTGACCGTGCAGATCCACCCCAATTCAGGAGAAACCTATGTCAGTAAGAGACCTCGTCACGCGGCGGCACAAAAGCATGTGCTGCCTGGTCCCATCCCGCAAGATGGGTCGAATGATCCACTGCGAATCCATGTTGGAAGGAGACGCCGTCGGCATCTTTGACCATTCCCCCGACGTGCGCGCGTTCATGGAACAGCCCTGCACCGAGCACGTTTTTGGCGACGGAAAGTTCTTTCGCTACACCCCGGATTTCCAGCTGACGCTGATCAACGGCGACCAGGAATACGTGGAGATCAAGCCGGAGAGGAAACTGCGCAGCCCGAAATTGAAGCGGCGCCTGAACCATATCGCCAGGCACTTCGAAAAATCCGGAAAGCGGTTTCGCGTCATGACTGACCTAGAAATCCGAATCAAACCCCTGCGGCGCAATCTGAAGCTGCACAGTTACCACGCACGCGCGCTGCCACAAGACTTTGAATTTGCCTCCAGGGTTCAGACATTGGCCGAAACCAGCGGACTTACCTTTGGTATGGCGCAGACCGTATTGCAGGACAGCCAAGCCGTTATGCGACTGATCAGTCGCGGCTGCATGACACACGACGCGTCAATGCCTCTGACAGACGCCACACCGCTGACATTCGTTTCTACGGAGGTCCGCCATGCAGCGTTTCAGATTTAAAAAAGGTCTGCGTTTTCATGACGGTGACCACCAGTGGACCCTGCTTCGTGAAACAGCAACAAAAAAGCTGCTGTTTCAAAGCAACCATGGCGCCACAAAGGAATACGGTAAGGACCAAGTCTTGTCATTTTGGAATCAAGGGGACTGGCGAATTGAAGAGGACTGTCTGGAAGAGATGCACGACGTCATCTACCTAGCAACACCGGGCGACTTGAATTCGCTCTCCGAGTCAAAACAACAAGGCGCGATCCGCAAAGCCCGGTATTTAACAGGAGCGATCAGCAGCACCGTAAAACTTACGCTCGGTAAGCTGAAACCCTTGATCAAAAAGGTTGCCACCGATATCCAAGATCCGTCACCGCCGCACCCAACGACAGTCATGAGGTGGTTAGGGCGCTGGGGCCATTCCAAGGACTCCACCAAACTTGTGGACCGTCGCAGTCGTTCCGGACGGAAGCCCAATGCGAAAGCTTATTCGTTTTTCGAAAAGGCAATTGATACCGTCTTCTTGACCCGTCAAAAGAATCCCGGAACAGTCGTTCTAAACCAAATTGCAGGCGACATCAGCGCATTCAACAAGAAAGTTACGACAGAACAGCGTGTTCCCATGCCATCGAGAACTACCGTTTACCGATGGCTTGACGGGCTGCATGCCTACATTGAAATGGAGGCCCGTGAAGGGAAAAAAGCAGCCAAGCTGAAGTATCGATCGGCCACTGAAACCGTGGAAGTCAATTACATCCTGGAGCGGGTTGAGATTGATCACACTCCACTAGATCTGATGATCATTGACGAGTTCAATCAGCTGCCACTAGGGAGGCCCTGGTTGACGCTGGCGATTGATCGCTACAGCCGGGCCATTCTGGGCTTCTATCTGGCGTTTCATGGTCCATCATCCTATTCGGTCATGCGTTGCCTCAAGCGTTGCGTGCTACCCAAGGCCGAATGGATCCAAGAGCTGGGTGACTTCAAAAACAACTGGCCCATGCATGGCATACCGATGGAGGTCGTCTTTGACAATGGGATGGACCTGCACTCGCATGCCGTCAGTCGCATCTGTTACGAGATGGGATGCCGAGTGAGCTTCTGCCCTACAGGTGAGCCCTACATGAAGGGTGCAATTGAGCGCATGTTTGGCTCACTCAACACGGGTCTAATCCATCAACTGCCCGGAACGACGTTCTCAAACATCAAGCAGCGAGGTGACTACCCTTCAGAAGCCAAGGCGGTCTTCACGCTGGCCGATGCCACGAAACTGATTGCAATGTGGGTTGTGGACACCTATCACCAACGCAGGCACCGCTCCACTGGAGAAACTCCGCACGCGCGTTGGTGCCGCCAATTGGCCAGTGTAGCTATCGAGTTCCCTGCACACCCTGAGCAACTAGATGTTCTGGTTGGAATTCCGGCTCAGCGTCAGAAGATTACGCATGAGGGAATTCTCTTCGAGACCATCTACTACAACAACTCCGACTTGCAATATCTCAGCCAGCGCATTGGCCGCAAGCGTGCCGTGCAATTTAAATACTATGAAGAGGACGTCGGCTACATACAGGTCTATGACTGTTGCCGCCGACCGAAAACTGACCAGCTAAAGGCATAAGTGCCGATCCAAAATTGACCAGGGTGTTCCACTGGCCTGCTGAATATTTCAGCAGGTAGCAAAAGGTGATCACCATGGAAATGATAGGCAAGGTCAGGCGCATGAAACTGCGCGACAAACTCTCCAACAGCGCAATTGCGAAACTTACCGGGTTATCGCGCAATACGGTCAAGAAATGGCTCAAGGCACCGGGCGCGGTTATTCCGAAATACAGCCGGGAGAGCCCAGCGGGCAAACTCACTGCTTTTGAGGCGACGCTGGACCAGTCGCTCAAAGCCGACTCCCACCGACCGAAGCACGCCAGACGCACGGCCAAAGCGCTGTTGACGCAAATCCAGGCGCAGGGTTATCTGGGTGGGTACAGCGCAGTGACCGACTTCGTTCGTGCCTGGCGTGAGAAGACGGCCACATCACCCGCCAAAGCATTTGTGCCATTGAACTTCGAACTCGGTGAGGCGTTCCAGTTTGACTGGAGCGATGAGGGCTTGATGGTGGGAGGCGTGTTCTACAAGGTGCAGGTCGCGCACCTGAAGCTGTGTGCCAGTCGTGCCTTCTGGCTGGTGGCCTACCCCAGCCAAGGTCACGAAATGCTGTTTGATGCCCACACCCGATCCTTCCAGGCGCTCGGTGGTGTCACACGACGAGGCATCTACGACAACATGAAGACGGCGGTGGACAAGGTCAAGAAGGGCAAAGGCCGCATCGTCAACGCCCGTTTTGCTGCGATGTGCAGCCACTATTTGTTCGACCCGGACTTCTGCAACGTGGCATCAGGCTGGGAGAAAGGCGTTGTCGAGAAGAACGTGCAGGACAGCCGCAGGCGCATCTGGATCGAAGCTGGCACGCGCCGCTTTGGCTCGTTCATTGAGCTCAATGCCTGGCTCGGTGAACGCTGTCGTTCCATTTGGTCGGACACCGAGCACCCCGTACACAAACAGTTTACGGTGGCCGAGATGCTGGAGTTGGAGAAAGAACATCTCATGTCGATGCCAGCGCCCTTTGACGGCTACGTGGAGAGGGCGGCGCGCGTGAGTAGTACCTGCTTGGTAGCGGTGGCACGTAACCGTTACTCCGTACCTTGCGAGTGGGCCGGGCAGATGGTCAGCACCCGGCTGTATCCCAACTGCGTTGCGGTAGCGGCAGAGGACTCACTGGTGGCCAGCCACTCCAGGATAGCTGGCAGTGGACAAACCAACTACGACTGGCAGCACTACATCGAGTTGGTACAGCGCAAGCCTGGTGCCTTGAGAAACGGCGCACCGTTTCTGGACATGCCGGCACCACTGCTGCGTCTACGTCAGGCCCTGTTGCGCCACGCAGGCGGCGACCGTGTCATGGCTGAGGTTCTTGCCGTGGTGCCACAAGCCGGCCTTGAAGCGGTACTGGTTGCGGTGGAACTGGTGCTCGAAGGTGCAGCGCCGAGCGGCAGCATCAGCGCTGAACATGTACGTAACGTGCTGGGGCGACTCAATGCACCGGCGACGCCCGAACAAGCCGAAACGGCGTTGCAACTGACCCATGTGCCCAGGGCTGACACGGCACGCTATGACCGACTGCGTCCCACGCATCAAGACACTGTGGAGGTGAGCCATGCGTAATTCCAACCGTGATGTCCATGCTGAACTCAAAGCGCTGCGCCTAAATGGCATGGCCAGCGCCTGGAGTGAATTGATGGAGCAAGGCGGTGGCGCAACCATCGATTCTTCTCGCTGGCTGATTGAGCACTTGTTGCAGGCAGAAGACGTTGACCGCCATATGCGCTCAATTGCCCATCAAATGAAAGCTGCGCGCTTTCCGGTGCACCGTGACTTGGCAGGGTTTGACTTCGAGGTGTCACAGGTGGACAAAGTCTTGATTCAGAAACTGTCCGATCTGTCGTTCACGGAGGACGCCCAAAACGCCGTCCTGATTGGTGGTCCGGGTACCGGCAAAACCCATCTGGCCACTGCTTTGGGGATTTCGGGGTTGACGCGTCACGGCAAGCGAGTGCGGTTTTACTCAACAGTCGATTTGGTCAACGCCCTGGAGCAGGAGAAGTCCCAAGGCAAGGCGGGGCGCATTGCCTTAAGCCTTATGCGACTGGACCTGATCATTCTGGATGAGTTGGGTTACTTGCCGTTCAGCCAAGCCGGTGGCGCCCTGCTGTTTCATCTGCTGTCCAAGTTATATGAGCACACCAGTGTGTTGATCACGACCAACCTGACATTTGCAGAGTGGTCCAGCGTGTTTGGCGACGCCAAGATGACCACGGCTCTGTTGGATCGGCTCACCCACCATTGCCACATCGTGGAGACTGGTAACGAGTCTTACCGATTCCGCCACAGCAGCAAAGAAGCCAAGGGGCGCATCAAGTCGAGGGAGCAATCCAGGAAGGCCGCCGCCAAAGAACAGCTGCCACAAATCGAAGACGAACCGTTCTGAATCAGGGACGCGCCAGTGCAAATCCGCTTCGGGCTACGCCCTTCGCGGATTTGCACTGGCAAGGAATTACCAAAACATGAAACAGCAAGGAGACATGAAAACCAGCAATGCGCTTATAGTTATCAACAGCTAAGCTTCAAAAAACTCAGCTAAAGCCCCTGGTCAAAATTCAATCGGCACAGGTGGTCAATATTGAATCGGCGCCGACAGCGTTGGAGTTCCATTCGTTCGCTTTTGGTGAGTTTCATTGCAACCTCCATGGTCGCAATCATACTTCCGTTTTAAACGTTACAGTCCACTAGTCCGAGGTTTCAGCACCCGCAAGTCATGGATGCCGGATCGAGACCGGGATGAGCACTACGACTCAAGCAACTCGAAACTGGTCGTGATCCGTGCCGTCTTGGCCAGCATGATGCTGGCCGAGCAGTATTTCTCATGGCTCATGGCGATGGCGCGCTCCACCGCAGCGGCCGGGATGCCTTGGCCGGTGACGGCGAAGTGCATGTTGATGTGCGTGAACACCTTGGGGTCGACTTCGGCGCGCTCGGCGGTGAGCTTGACCGAACAGCCCGTCACCTTGTGCCGGCCGCGCTTGAGGATCAGCACCACGTCATAGGCGGTGCAGCCGCCGGTGCCGGCGAGCACGGTTTCGAGCGGGCGCGGCGCCAGATTGAGGCCGCCGTTCTCAGGTTTGTCGGCATCGGGCGCGCCGTCCATCACCAAAACGTGGCCGCTGCCGGTCTCCGCGACAAAACCCATGCCCGAGCGCGTGGCCAACGCGCCGGTCCAACTGACTGTGCATTCCATGGTGACCCTTATCCCTTGGCTCAAAAGCAGGCATTGTCGCTGCTGTCGCGGCGCTTATCATTGGGTCTCCATGAAGACCACACATCTGAAACCCGCCGACTACCTGAAAAAGATCCTGACCGCCCGCGTCTATGACGTGGCGGTCGAGACACCACTGGAGCCGGCCAAGGGATTGAGCCGGCGCCTGCACAACACGGTGCTGCTTAAGCGCGAAGACCAGCAGGCGGTGCACAGCTTCAAACTACGCGGCGCCTACAACAAGATGGCGCAGCTGAGCCCGGAGCAGCTGAAGAAAGGCGTGATCTGCGCCTCGGCCGGCAACCATGCGCAGGGCGTGGCCTTGAGCGCGCACAAGCTCGGCACGCGCGCCGTGATCGTGATGCCGACCACGACACCGCAGCTCAAGATCGACGCCGTGCGCGCCTTTGGCGGCGAGGTGGTGCTGCACGGCGACAGCTATTCCGACGCCTACAGCCACGCTGTCGCGCTCGAAAAGAAGCAGGGGCTGACCTTTGTCCACCCGTTTGACGACCCGGACGTGATCGCCGGACAGGGCACGATCGCGATGGAGATCCTGCGCCAGCTGCAGGGGCTGGGCTCGAACCGGCTCGACGCCGTGTTCGTGGCCATCGGCGGCGGCGGCCTGATCACCGGCATGGCCAACTACATCAAGGCGCTGCGCCCGGAGATCAAGGTCATCGGCGTGCAGATGAACGACTCGGACGCCTTCATGCAATCGGTGACGACAGGTAAGCGCGTGACACTGCCCGATGTCGGGCTGTTCTCCGACGGCACGGCGGTCAAGCTGGTGGGCGAAGAGACCTTTCGCAGCGCGCGCAAGCTGATCGACGAGTTCATCGTCGTCGACACCGACGCCGTCTGCGCAGCGATCAAGGACGTGTTCGTCGATACGCGCAGCATCGTCGAGCCAGCCGGCGCGCTGGCCGTCGCAGCGATCAAGCAGTACGTGGCCAGTCACAAGACCAAAGGCGAGACCTACGCCGCCATCCTGTGCGGCGCCAACATGAATTTCGACCGCCTGCGCTTCGTCGCCGAGCGCGCCGAGGTGGGCGAAGAACGCGAAGCCCTGTTCGCCATCACTCTGGCGGAGGAGCGCGGCAGCTTTCGACGGTTGTGCGAACTGATCGGCAACCTGACCGGCGGCCCACGCAACGTGACTGAGTTCAACTACCGCATCAGCGACCAGCAACGCGCCCACGTCTTCGTCGGCCTGACCACACACGGCAAGGGTGAATCGGTCAAGATCGCCGCCAATCTGGCGCGCCACGGCTTCGACGCCCTGGACCTGACGCACGACGAACTGGCCAAGGAACACATCCGCCACATGGTGGGTGGTGCCTCCAAACTGGCGCAGGACGAGCGTCTGCTGCGCTTTGTATTTCCCGAGCGGCCCGGTGCACTGCTCAAGTTCCTGAACCTGATGCGCCCGGGCTGGAACATCAGCCTGTTTCATTACCGCAACCAGGGCGCTGACTACGGGCGCATCCTAGTCGGGCTGCAGGTGCCGCCGGCCGACAACGCCGCCTTCGACAAGTTCCTCGTCACGCTCGGTTACCCCTGCGTCGAGGAAACCAGCAATCCGGTCTACCGGATGTTTCTGCAGACATGAGCGCATCTCTGGACGGCAAACTGGTGGTCGCGATCTCGTCGCGCGCCCTGTTTGATTTCGAGGAAGAAAACAAGGTCTTCGAGCAGACCGACGACCGCGCCTACATGGCGCTGCAGCTGGAACGTCTCGACACGCCGGCCAAGCCCGGCGTCGCCTTTTCTCTCGTCAAGAAGTTGCTCGCATTCAACCAGGACGCAGCGGTTGGCCGCGAGCCTGTGGAAGTCGTGATCCTGTCGCGCAACGATCCGGTCTCGGGCATGCGCGTGTTCCGCTCGGCGCGGCACTACGGATTGCCGATCGAGCGCGGCAGCTTCACGCGCGGGCAGTCGCCTTGGCGCTACCTCAAGCCGCTGCACGCCAACCTGTTCCTGAGCACGCACCTGAGAGACGTGCGCGCGGCGCTGGAGGCCGGCGTTCCTGCGGCGCAGGTCTATCCCCAGTCGGCTCATGCGGGTGACGCCTATCCGAACGAAGTGCGCATTGCCTTCGATGGCGACGCCGTGCTGTTCAGCGACGAGGCCGAGCGCGTCTACCAAGCGCAGGGGCTGAGCGCGTTTCAGAAGCACGAATCAGAAAAGGCGCACCAGCCGCTGCTGGCCGGCCCGTTCAAGCCGCTGCTGGCCGCCCTGCAACGCCTGCAAAAGGAAGGCACGCCGAGCATGCGCATCCGCACCGCGCTGGTGACGGCACGCAGCGCGCCAGCGCACGAGCGCGCGATTCGCACGCTGATGGACTGGAACATCGAGGTCGATGAAGCGATGTTCCTGGGCGGCCTGCCCAAGGGCGAGTTCCTGCGCGAGTTCGAGCCCGATTTCTTTTTCGACGACCAGACCGGCCACGTCGATTCCGCCTCGCGCCACGTGCCCTCCGGCCATGTCGCCAGCGGCATCTCGAACGATTGAACATGGCCAAGGAAAGAACCGTTTACGTCTGCTCGGAATGTGCCGGCACCAGTCCGAAATGGCTCGGCAAATGCCCGGCCTGCAACGCCTGGAACACGCTGATCGAGTCGCTGCCCGAGAGCACGACCCCGGCCAGGAATCGCTTCGCCTCGCTGGCCAAGACGGCAGAGGTGGCGACCCTGGGCGACATCGACGCGGTGGACATGGCGCGCACGCCGACCGGCCATGAGGAACTCGACCGTGTGCTGGGCGGCGGCATGGTCGAAGGTGGCGTCGTGCTGATCGGCGGTGACCCCGGCATCGGCAAGTCCACGCTGCTGTTGCAGGCGCTGGACTCGCTGCAACGCAGTGGCCAGAGCACCTTGTACGTGACCGGTGAGGAAAGCGGCGCCCAGGTGGCGCTGCGTGCGCGCCGCCTGGGATTGAACAACAGCCAGGTCAAAGTGCTGGCCGAAATCCAGCTGGAAAAAATCCTCGCCACACTGGAAGCCAGGCAGCCCGACATCGCGGTCATCGACTCGATCCAGACCGTTTATTCCGATCAACTGACCTCGGCGCCGGGCTCGGTGGCGCAGGTGCGCGAATGCGCGGCGCACCTGACGCGAGCGGCCAAGGCCAGCGGTGTGGCCATCGTACTGGTGGGACACGTCACCAAGGAGGGCGCGCTCGCCGGGCCGCGCGTGCTCGAGCACATGGTGGACACTGTGCTGTACTTCGAGGGCGACACGCACAGCAGCTTCCGGCTGGTGCGCGCGATCAAGAACCGCTTTGGCGCGGTCAACGAGATCGGGGTCTTTGCCATGACCGAGAAAGGTCTCAAGGGCGTTTCCAACCCGAGCGCGATTTTCCTGAGCCAGCATGCCGAGCCGGTGAGCGGCAGTTGCGTCATGGTCACCCTGGAGGGCACGCGCCCGATGCTGGTCGAAATCCAGGCGCTGGTCGACAGCGGCGGCCCATCACCCCGTCGCCTGAGCGTGGGTCTGGACCGCGATCGGCTAGCCATGCTGCTGGCCGTGTTGCACCGTCACGCCGGTGTCGCCTGCATGGACCAGGATGTGTTCGTCAATGCCGTCGGCGGCGTTCGCATCAGTGAGCCGGCTGCCGACCTGGCCGTGCTGCTGGCCATTACATCGAGCTTGCGCGGCAAGCCGCTACCCAAAGGCTTCTTCGCCTTTGGCGAAGTCGGACTTGCTGGCGAGGTGCGCCCGGCGCCGCGCGGTCAGGAGCGGCTGAAGGAAGCCGCCAAGCTGGGCTTCAGCGTGGCGTTGGTGCCCAAGGCGAATGCGCCGAAAAAACCGATCGAGGGTCTGACCATCCACGCCGTGGAGCGCGTCGAGCAGGCAATGGAAGTCGTGCGCAGTCTCTCGTAAGCATATGCCGGATGCGCAGGCCGTTGCCGGTCAATAGCGCACGACGCTGTTGCCCGAGTTCTTCACCAGGTCACCCGAACGCAGTCCCGGGTTTTCACTGAATTCGAATTGCCGAGTTTGCCCGTCCTCATAGCGCACATGAACGGTCCACACCTTGTGCGTGTTCATTTTTTCTTCCACCTTCTTGCCGGCATAAGCGCCACCCGCTGCACCCGCAATCGTGGCCAGGCTCTTGCCGCTGCCACCGCCGACCTGATTACCGAGCAAGGCACCAGCAACACCGCCGGCAATGAGGCCGACCGGACTGCCTTCGCCTTTCCTTTCGGTTTCGGTGACCGACGTCACCTTGCCGCAATCGGGGCAGACCGCCTTGGATGATGGCGTCGCGCTGGCCGGCGTGGCTGCCGCCAGCTGCGCCTTGGCGCTGGCTAGCGCCTTGTCGTACTCGAACTTGGCATCGCGCCGACATTGCAGGCGCGCCGCGGACGACGTCTCGTCTTCGCAAAGTTTCTTGTCCGCCGCATAGCGGCTCTGTGCCGCCTTGCTGTCCGCAGCGTACTGGGCCTTGGGCGTCATGGCGGTCTGGGCCAGTGCCGCCGAACCCATGAACGCCAACAACAAACCGCCGATCAACGCCAGATGACTTGTTCTCATGAGCTCCTCCTGATACAAAGAAATTTCCACCAACACCTGAATATTGCCGAGCGAAGAATAACGCGTGCGCAGCTCCCGGCCAATCCCACGACCGTACCGGGGTTGATAACTCTCAACAGGGTTGCAGGTCATGACGTGCCGGCTCGCCGATCTGGCGGCACACCGCGACCGGATGGGCCGGCCGATCCGGCCGCTGTTAAGAATGGCTTAATTTGCGCTCCATACCATCGGCAGCCTAGGAGATGCCATGCCCATTGCGAATACCCTGTCCCGACTTTTGATCCTGAGCAGCCTGGTGCTGAGCCCGCTGGCCCAGGCGGTCACGCCATCCGAACAACTCGCGGCCTTCAGCGCACAGGCCGCGGCGCCAGCGCAGGCGGCGCGCGGACAACAGTTCTTCACCAGCAAGCACTGCAAGGACTGGAGCTGTTCGTCCTGCCACACCGCAAGCCCGACCGTCGATGGCAAGCATGCGAGCACCGGCAAGCTGATCGCCCCGCTGGCGCCCGCTTTCAACACGGAGCGCTTCACCGACGCCGCCAAGGTCGAGAAATGGTTTCGCCGCAACTGCAACGATGTAGTCGGCCGCGAATGCACGGCGAGCGAAAAGGCCGACGTCCTGTCCTGGCTGCTCACGCTCAAGCGCTGACACCCACACCCTTGACGGTCAAAACCATCATGTCACTCACCATCCTGAATCGCGCTGCAGCCACCCTTGCGCTGGGTGCGAGCCTGGCCGTTGCGGCCCACGCCGAATCGAACAACGCCAGCATAACTGCCAGCTCCAAATACCAGCAGGAATGTGCGGCCTGCCACATCGCCTACCCGCCCGGCATGCTGCCTGCGGCTTCATAGCAGCGCCTCATGAACTCACTGACCAGACACTACGGCGCCGATGCGTCGCTGGATGAGCCCAGTGCCCGCGAAATCGGCCTCTGGCTCAAGGCGCAGGCCGGCAGCTACAAACGCGTCAGCGAAGAGCCGCCGCAGGACCGGATCACGAAATCTGCCTGGTTCTTGCGCAAGCACCGCGCCGGCGAGGTGCCTCCCGACGCCTGGACGCGTGCCGCTGTCGGCAGCCCCGCCAACTGCAGCGCCTGCCACGGCAACGCCGCACACGGCACCTTCAGCGAACGCGAGGTCAGGATTCCGAAATGACAGCCATGACGCATGCAAAGATGCAAAATCGGTCTTGTCGCGTCACGACATCATCAAAAGAAGCAGCGCCAGCAAGGCCGGGCGTGACGAGGTAACCAAGAAAGAACGGGAGTTCATCGATGCGTATTCTGCTGGCTGAAGACGACCCCATGCTTGGCGACGGGCTGCGCGCCGGCCTGCGCCAACTCGGCTTCCAGGTGGACTGGGTGCGCGACGGTGCGGCGGCAGAGCGCGAATTGATCTCAGGCGGCTACGCGGCTGCGGTTCTGGATCTGGGCTTGCCGCTCAAGGACGGACTCGACGTGTTGCTGACCCTGCGCGAACGCAAGAACGCAACGCCGGTGCTGGTGCTGACCGCCCGCGACGGCGTGCCCGACCGCATCCGCGGCCTGGATCTGGGAGCCGATGACTACGTGGTCAAGCCTGTCGACCTGCATGAGCTCGGCGCACGCCTGCGCGCCCTGGTGCGCCGCGCCCACGGACAATTGCACGACGTCCTGCGCAACGGCCCGTTGCTGCTTGACGCGGCGGCGCGGCAAGTCAGCCTCAACGGCGAAACCGTGCCGCTGTCGACACGCGAGTTCGACCTGCTGCACGCCCTGATGCTCAACGCGGGCCGAGTCATGTCGCGCGAACAACTGGAACAGCAGTTGTACAGTTGGGGGTATGAAGTCGAAAGCAATGCCATCGAAGTGCACATCCACCATCTGCGCCGCAAATTGCACGCCAATGTGATCCAGACCGTACGCGGTATTGGCTACACCCTGATGCGTGATCTGGAACTGGCATGAAGCTGACGCGGCAGCGGTCCATGCAATCGCGGCTGCTGCTGATGGTGCTGGGGCTGCTGACCTTGGTCTGGCTCGGCGCAGCGCTCATGACCTGGAGTGACACGCGCCACGAACTCGACGAACTATTCGATGGCCACCTCGCACAGGCGGCGTCCCTGCTGATCGTGCAACAGAGCAGTGCCAACGCGAGTGACGTGGTGAATCCGGTTTCACCGCACAAATACGCCACGGATGTCACGTTCCAGGTTTTCCACAAGGGCCAACTGGTGACACGTTCAGCCAATGCGCAAACCAACCCCTTATCGAGCGAAACCGAGGGCTTTGCCACGGTGCAACTGGCTGACGGCAACGAATGGCGGGTCTTCGGAGCACGCAACGACAGGAGTGATGTACAGGTTTTTGTCGGCGAGCAGATCGAGTCGCGCGACGAAATAGTCTGGGCCGTGTTGCGCAATGTGCTGGTGCCGCTGCTCTTTGCTTTGCCACTGCTGGCACTACTGCTGTGGTGGGCGGTGCGCCAGGGGCTGGCGCCACTGCGACAACTCAGCCAGGTTCTGGGTCAACGGCAAGCGCAGGCCCTCGAACCCGTGCTGCTCGACTACATGCCGACCGAGATGAAACCGCTAGTCGACGCGCTCAACGCGCTGTTGGAGCGCATCGCCGGAATGCTGGCTTTCGAGCGCCGCTTCACAGCCGACGCCGCGCATGAACTGCGCACGCCGATTGCCGCCATCCGCGCTCAGGCCCAGGTGGCGCTTGGCGCCGGCACCGACGTGGCGCAGCGCGAGCGCGCCCTGCAAGCGACCTTGAGCGGTTGTGACCGCGCCACCCGGCTCGTCAGCCAGTTGCTGACACTGGCGCGCCTGGAGGCGCCTCAGGGGCAACCCACGACACTGCTCGATCTGAGCGCGCTGGCGCGCAACGTGGCAGCCGATCTTGCGCCCACGGCCCTGGCCCGCGGACAGTCGCTGGAACTGGAAGCCCCGGCGCCGTGCGCGCTGGTCGGCGATGACGTGCTGACCACGGTGCTGGTGCGCAACCTGATCGACAACGCCCTGCGCTACAGCCCGGATGGCGCAAGGGTCTGCGTCCAGGTCACGACCGATTCCGGGCAGCCGCTCCTGCGTGTCGAAGACAGTGGACCGGGCATGACCGAGGAAGAAATAACACGTCTGGGCGAGCGCTTTTTCCGGGTCTTGGGCCACCAGCAACCCGGCAGCGGTTTGGGCTGGTCCATTGTCCGGCGCATTGCCGCCGTCTTGAAGGCCGAGGTTCAGGTCGGCCGTGCGCCGCTGCTCGGCGGTCTGGCCGTAACCATTCGCTGGCCTGAACCCGCGCCGAACTGAGCTGCAGGGCCGTCAGCCCTGACCGAGCCCGGCGCACTCGGTCAAAATCGGGGCATGCAACTTCAACGATTCGGGGTTCCTCTTTTCAGCGCGCTGTTGTTGCTCGCCGCCCATCGCTACGCCGGCTGGAGCGGCGTCGGCGTCGCCATGGCTGCCCTGGTGATGTGGCTGCTGCTGCATTTCACGCGCATGATGCAAATCCTCAAGCGCGCGGCGAACCGCCCGATCGGTTTTGTCGACAGCGCGGTCATGCTCAATGCCAAGCTCCGCCTCGGCGTGACGCTGATGCACGTGGTGGCCATGACGCGCGCGCTGGGCGAGCTCAGAAGCCCAAAGGACAGTCAGCCTGAGCTCTTTCGCTGGACCGACGGCACACAGTCGCATGTCACCTGCGAATTCCACAACGGCAAGCTCAAGAAATGGGACCTGGTCCGGCCGGGCGCAACCGACGAAGCGCATGTCGGATCCGGCCCGCGCCAAGACTCGTAAAATCACGGCTTTGCAGGGCAGATCGGCAGCAGACGATGCGAGCCGATTCTGCCCGCCCCACTTGAAAAGGAATCAACGATGAGCGCCACTCCCCCCTCGATGTCGGACCGCGACGGCAAAATCTGGATGGACGGCCAGATGGTGGACTGGCGCGAAGCCAAGATCCACGTCCTGACCCACACCCTGCACTATGGCTGCGGTGCCTTTGAGGGCGTGCGCGCCTACAACACGGTCGACGGCACGGCCATTTTCCGGCTCGCAGAACACACCGACCGCCTGTTCAACAGCGCCAAGATCCTGCGCATGCAGATCCCGTTCACCAAGGAACAGGTGAACGAGGCGCAACGAGCCGTTGTGCGCGAAAACAATCTCGAATCCTGCTACCTGCGCCCGCTGGTCTGGGTTGGCGACAAAAAACTGGGCGTGAGCCCGCGCGGCAACACCATCCATCTGATGGTGGCGGCCTGGCCCTGGGGCGCCTACCTCGGTGAAGAAGGCATGAAGCGCGGCATCCGCGTCAAGATTTCGAGTTATACGCGCCACCACGTCAACATCACGATGACGCAGGCCAAGGCCGTGAGCAATTACACGAATTCGATCCTGGCCAATATGGAGGTGACCGAAGAAGGCTACGACGAAGCCATGCTGCTTGACGCCAGCGGTTTTGTCAGCGAGGGGGCCGGGGAAAACGTGTTCATCGTGAAGGACGGCGTGGTCTACACTCCCGATCTGTCGGCCGGCGCCTTGAACGGCATTACCCGCAACACGGTGCTTCACATCTGCAAGGACCTCGGGCTTGAGGTGGTCCAGAAGCGCATCACGCGCGACGAAATCTACATCAGCGACGAAGCGTTCTTCAGCGGCACGGCGGCTGAAGTGACACCGATCCGGGAACTTGACCGTATCGAGCTCGGCAGCGGCTCGCGCGGCCCGATCACCGAGAAGATCCAGAGCGCATTCTTCGACATCGTCAATGGCAGGAATCCGAAGTACGCGCACTGGCTGACCAAGGTCTGATAGCGCACCGGCAAAGCGAAACATCCATAGGAACATCATGAGCAACGCGACCATCGAACTACTGGCCACAGACCTGAACCATCAGGGCGGCGTCTACTGCCCCAACACCAAGGCCGACATGCAACTCTGGAACAGCCACCCCAAGGTCTACCTCGACGTGGCCCACAGCGGCCAAGCGAAGTGCCCTTATTGCAGCACCGTTTACAAGCTCAAGGACGGCGAGCACTTCGCCGGGCATTGAAGCCCTTTGGCTTCTGACTTGCGCTCCCTGGTCATCGCGCCCCAGTGGATTGGGGACGCGGTGATGACCGAGCCGCTCATGCGCCGGCTCGCCGGGCGCGGCGAGCGCCTCACGGTCGGCGCGCTGCCGTGGGTGGCCCCGGTTTATCGGGCCATGCCGCAAGTGGCCGAGGTGATCGAGTTCCCGTTTGCCCATGGCGGCCTGCAGTTCAAGGCGCGCCGAAGCCTGGCGCACCAGATCGAAGGCCGCTTCGAGATCGCCTACATCTGTCCCAATTCCCTCAAAAGCGCGCTGTTGCCGTTTCTGGCCAGCATTCCGAAACGTGTCGGCTACCTGGGCGAGGCGCGCATCGGCCTGCTGACGCACCGGCTGAAGAATCCGCCCAAAGACACGCGCCCGGCAATGGTCGCGTTCTACTCCGCGCTCAGCGGTGACACCGACATCGGCGAAGACCGGCCGCAGTTGCAGCTCAAGGCAGATGACGTGGACCAGGCGCTGCGCGACATGGGCCTGCAGCGCGGGGGCTACGACGTGTTAGCACCGGGGGCCGAATACGGGCCGGCCAAGCGGTGGCCCACTGCACACTATGCCGAGCTGGCACGGCAGCTCGACCGCCCCGTCGTGCTGCTGGGCTCGGCCAAGGAGGCGCCCTTGTGCGAGGAGATCGCCGCGAGCGCGAATGCGCAAACACCCGGCAAGTGCCTGAATCTGGCAGGAACGACGACGCTGACCCAGGCCTTTGCCGCCATCGCCGCCGCCCGTAGCGTCATCAGCAACGACTCGGGCCTGATGCACGTTGCCGCCGCCTTCTGTGTGACGCAGGTTGCCTTGTTCGGCTCCAGCAGTCCGCTGCACACGCCACCCCTGAATGCCAACGCCGCCGTGCTGTGGCTCAAGACTGATCCCGATTACCGCCCCGCCCTGGACTGCGCGCCGTGCTTCGAACGTGTCTGCCCGCTCGGTCATACGCGTTGCCTGACGGACATCACGCCCGCCATGGTGCTGCAAAGCGTCGCGCGGCTCAGGTCCTGAGCGCGCTGGTGCAAGCGCCAGCGTCCCGGGTGCGCAATCGGCATAGGGGGCAGCCATTGTTGGCTGCGCCCCTGCCACACCACCCGGCATGCGGGTCCGCACCGGGCGGTTCGAGAGTTTGAGGTCATGAGAGTCTGGGCAGTCCCATTTGATCGAAGTAAG
>Ga0209697_10002062_pt1 | contig 29479 bp, 26 predicted proteins | sample AliMusrvi5mmetaG_FD_184115 | JGI IMG/M metagenome (GOLD analysis project Ga0209697, IMG submission 184115) | Freshwater lake bacterial and archeal communities from Alinen Mustajarvi, Finland, to study Microbial Dark Matter (Phase II) - Alinen... | ecosystem: Environmental > Aquatic > Freshwater... | reverse complement strand
GCTGGAGAAGACCGGCATCGTGGAACCGACACAGGCACGGTATACCGCATCGGATGCCGTGCTGTCGCTGCTGGAGCGCTATGGCTGAAAGATTATGTAGCGCAATGTGGGTGTCAGGCCGTTCGGAGGGCGGCCTGGCGCCACATAATACGAAGCGCAACATAATACCTTGTGTCATCGTATGGAAAAACGATAAATGGGTCAAGCCCACAAATATCATCGGGTAACCCGCTCGATCCCTGGAAAAATCGAAGTATATATCTATCCTTCTTTGTGGGGCGTCCCAATTGCGCGAAGTATTTCCCAGATGGAAGCCAAAAAAGATTGGGAGTACGATATTCCATTTCAGTCGGCCAATGAGCGACACCGTGTTTTGCTCCACTACGATCTAACAAAATAGCGGAATCATATAATTCGACAAGCAAACGATCTATGCTTGGCGACCATTGATAGGCAAATGTTGATTCTTCTATATAGCTTACCGGTATAATACAACTCTCATTCACATTGTAGATGAGTGGAATGGTGCTCCCCCAGGTTGATAGAGCGAGAGTCGAACTGTCAAAGCTCCATGGTTGAAGATGAGATAATAACCGATATCCTTTGGGGTCGGGAATTAGTAATGGATGCATATCTGTGATATCTTCGTCAGCAGCAAAGAGCGAAACCTTCCATCCATCCGCTCCCATATGCCATTCGTAGCCTGAATGGAATTGTAATCGAAACCTACAATCCGGACTGGTGAAGGTAGGATCGAAACGCTTCAATATCGCAGGTTCCTCCACTTCAAACCAACGGGTAATTCCCGGCATAGCTTCCTCAATTTAGCCGCTGATATTTCTGGCATTCCCGTGCGACGAATGCCGTTTCTTCCATGTCTTTCTCCGGGTCGGGCGCGAGGCCGAAGATGATGCCGTCGCCGGGTTGCGCTTCCGCGAACAGCTCCCGGATGCTTTCCGCGACTTCGGCGCGGTTATCCAGACTGCCGCACATCTGTACCAGCGAGACGATCATGGTGATTTTATCGCCGAGATTGGGGCGGCCTTCCGCGATGGTGACGTCGCCGATGGGGGGAACCTGGTAGGCGTGCACGGCATCCATCTTCGTCTGCCGGTAGAGCGCGAGCAGGTCGCGGATGAGCCCGCACGAGTGGTGGAAATAAAACTTGCCGGCGGCATGCATGACATCGGCCAGGTGATCGGTATAGTCCAGACAGCATTCCTCGAACATGGCCGGTGAGATGGTGGTGGTCGAGGTGTCGTCCATGCAGATCAACACATCGAGACCGGGCAACGTGGCCGCCAGCCGATATTGGCGCAGGTGGTTTTCTTCCATCACCGCGAAGAGTTCATGCAACTCATGGCGCCCATCCGCCCACAGGTAGGCCAGGTTTTCCACGCCGGAGTGCACGCGCACGAGTTGCCCGAGCGGGGTGCCGGTCATGGCGGCCATCACCAGGCCATCGTCACCCACCTGCGCCTGGCGCCGCAACAGCGCCTGCGCGCCATCCGCATCGACGCTGAATTCCTGATCGGCAAACACGGCGGCCAGCGGCGCCAGGTCATCCACTGTTTTGACCATATGTTCGAGGGTATACGGCAACCCGGTGTCGCCGGAATAACGCGTCACTTCGCGCAAATCACCACTCGGGGTGTGCCAGACGGTGGTTTGAATGTCGCCGTCACGGTCGGTGTCGATAGTCACTTCGCGCTGCCGGCAGCGCAACGGCGCGTAGTAGAAATCCATGATATCCAGTCCGAGGTAGCGGGAGAAGATCATCGTGCTTTCGTCGTGCCACCGCACCGTGCCCAGCGCCTCCGCCAGCGCCGGGTCCATCCCACGCCGGTGCGGCTGGTTATACGGATCACAATGCCCCGCCAGTGGAATCCACTCATGCGCCTCGTGGCGCAACGTCTTCAACAAGTTCTCGCGTGGTGTCATGGGTTACCTCTTTTTCTTTTTTTATTCACAGGATGGGCAGGATATTTAGGATGGGTTGGATGAGCATTATTCAGCGTTTTCACTTGCACTTGCACTTCAAAAATAAAGGATTTTAGTGTAAGTATAAGTGCAAGTGCAAGTTGAACTACGGATACATCTATTCAGCAGCTTAACGGTAAAAACTTATCCTGCCCATCCTAAAACCATCCTGTGCATCCTGTGAATCAAGCTAGCGATGCTATTGTTTCGCGTAGATAGTTGACGGCTTTGCGCACTGCGTCATCCGGCGGGTAGAGGTTGCCTTCGTATTCGATGTTGATGAACCCGTTATAGCCGGCATTCTTCATCGCTTGCAGGCAACTTTTTTGATTGACGATGCCTTCACCGATCAACGCGCCGCTGTACCAGCGACCGTCCAGTCCGTGCATGCCTTCGCCTTCGGGCATGAGCTGCCAATCCTTGAAGTGCGCGTGCGCCACGTGGGGAGCGCAGCGGGTGAAGGACACGGCGGGATCTTCGCCACCGGTGAAGACGTTGCCGTTGTCGAAGGTCAAGCCCAATCCCGGCACGTCACGCATCGCTTCCAGCACATCGTCGGCGATGACAAACGGACTGTTCGCGCCGGGGAAGTTTTCCACCGTCAGCGTCACCCCGGCCTGCTGGGCGAAATCGATCACTTCCTGCAAACCGGCGATAAACTGGCGCCGGCTCACTTCGCGCGGCTGGTCACCTTTGCCCATGGTCGGAATCATCCCCACCGGCGCACCCAATGTCACCGCGTCTTCGATCCCGCGCTTGGCGGCATCGACACCGGCCTGGCGCTCGCCGGCGGTCGGGTAGTTGAGATCGGCATAAAAGGTATGCGCGGCCACGGTGATGCCGAAGTCATTCGCCATCGCGCGCAGTTCCTTGGGATCGGTGTCGTTGAGGGTGACAAAATCGATCCCCTCGATCCCCAGCTTTTGCGTCAATTCGAGCATCCCGCGCAAGCTGAAATACGCGGGTTGTCGCCACATGGTATAGGTCATCATGCACAGTTTCATCAGTAGACTCCTTACACAAAGAGAAATCGGAAATCGATTCCGTTGAACCAGAACCAGCGTCGAGTGCTTTTCACTATCGCCATCCGAAAAGCGTCATCGTCTGCAATCGAGAACGTCGCGCGCAGGCATTCTTCCAGTGGTTGCCAGTTATGCTTGCCGATCACCTCATCCGGCAGGAAGATCATCTGGGTGCGCTCGGTGTGGAAATGGCAGAGGTATTGCCAATGCTTCGCATAGAGTTGTTCGATGAGCGTTTGGCGTTGCGCCAGCGTCACGCAAAATCGCATAACGCGCTCACGGAAAGTGCTATCCTGCGGATAGCCGGCCAATTCGAAGAGATGCCGTGCTTCGCGGATCACCTCGACATCCGAACCGATGCGCGTCATCAGCGCATCCAACTCGGCGCGGTCGCGCAGCATCTGCCAGCGATCCCGGCACCAGGCCGGAGCGGGAAGGCGCGGCGCGATGGCGTTCAACCTTGCCAGTATGCGCTCGGTTGTTTCAGACGGGGTTTTCGCCAGTTTTGCCGCCCCCCAGGTCGTCTCCAACTCCATCATCAGTTCGGACATCTCGCCGCGGGTCTGATCGCCGAAATAGTAACCGCAATACTCCTCTACGATGTCGCGTGCCGTGCGCGTCGGGTCCCACAGGACATTCATCCAGACGACTTTGTTGATATCCTCGTAGATGCCTTCGGAATACAGCGCGGTGCCGCAACCGGCCAGCGCCATCCGGCGAGCTTCGTCGGCAAAGTGGACGGGGAGCGGATTGGCGCCGTTCAAGCCATAGGAGGTGAAATAGCAGTCGATCATGCTGATTTCAGGGAAGACCCAGCGAGAATAGCGGGCAGCGAGCGCTTCCTCGCCGGCATGTTGCGTCTCGGTCATCACCCCGTCGAACCAGTCGGCGCCTTCCCGGCAGAGGGCATACACCTGCGCGCGCTCGACGTCATCCATCAGCCAGGTGGCAACGTTCACGTGCACGTCGGGATTCAACTCTTTCACCACCTGCACGATTTGCGGGCCGATCGCCAGAAACGTGTGCCCCCACCGGTGTTCCGCGTCGCTGCAGGCCTCGCAGCCGCAGCCACCCTGGTCATACGGCCAGTAGGTGAAGATATCGATCGGTCCCTGCAACTCCAGTGCCCGCCGGCGATCTTCCAGGATCATCGCCATTCCACCGGGTTGCGAAGGACACACCTGGCTTTCGTAAAAGCCACCGCGGCGCGCCCGGTTATCCGCGCGAAGTTCTGCCGACGCGTGATCGCGGAATGCTTCGTTCGCCACGCCACCGGAGGCTACACGCATGCCGCACGCGTGGGCGGTGGCGGCGAGGTGGCGCAGGCGCGCCGCCATCTTCATGCCGGCACTCGCCGGGTCCTCCCAGAAACCGTAGGGAAACCAGTTCATATCGAACCAATACATCAGCACGTTGCAGCCCCACAGCGCCAATTCCTCGATGTAGTGATCGAGTGCGTCCAGCGGGGCGTTTTCATAGTAGTTGTTGAAGTGACTGGCGAAATAGATGCCGCGGTTTCCGATCACCGGCGTTTGCTGCTCTTGCAGCACCGGTAATGCAAGCGTATCCGCTTCAAACCGCAGCAGATGCAGCAATCGCCCCATCCCATAGAGCACACCGTGCGCGTCGGCGCCATCGATGACAATGAGCGCCCCCCGACTTTCGGCCCGGCTAACCAACGTATAGCCTTCCGGACCCGCCGGCGCAGGTAGGTCGAGCAGTCGGCGATATTCCACCAATAGCGGATGATTGTTCCCGCAGCCGGCGACGAGAATCGTCGCGTTGTCACAAGTGACACGCTCGATATCGGCAGGGGATATTACCGTAAGCGCAACGCGACTTCGCTCGTTCACCCGCGCGCAAAAGAGGCGAATCGCCTTTGCAACCAGCGGATCAGCCGATTCGGAGGAGACGATTATCACGGATTGCACGGTCAGCCATTGTTCCGGTACCATCAGCATGCGCTCCTCCCATGGTTGTCCATCCATGCCTGCACGGCCTGGAAGCGCTCCAACGGCACGGCAATGCCGTCGGCGAAGGCGATCAGGCAAAAATTCGCACGGCGCAAGCGGGGGGTGTAGAGACGATCCAGCGCCGGACCGATCTCCTCGACCGGCCCCAGGCAGAAGATGGTGGGATCGAGCGCGCCAAAGATAATCAAGTCCTCGCCCAACGCATCCAGCGCGGTTTCCCACGGGGTGTTGCCGGTGGGCGGCGGGGTGAGCGCGTGGATGCCGTCCAGCCCGGTCTGGCGAATATCCGGCAGCAGATCCAGCACATGTCCACACATGTGTATCAACGCGATCTTCCCCGCCGCGTGAATCGTCTCCACGAAATCCCGCACCTGCGGCATGTTGAACCGGCGATAGACGTCCGGTCCGATATAGTAGGTGCTGGTATTTTCGCAGAGGGTAATCACCTCGCATGGCCCGCCGGCGAGGTGGCGAAACGCCTCCATCTCGCGCGCGTGCATCAGCGCGATCAGCGCGGTCATCTCCTCCGGCTCATCCGCGAGCAGGTAGTAGAACTGCTCGGTGCCCATGTCGTTCTCTAACAGGCGCGGAATGGTGGACGGTCCCCAGAAGCGCGTCACCATGCCGCGGTCGCCGATCATCCCATCGAGCGCCGACAACACCGGCGCATCATCGTGCGCGCGATACCGTGCGCCTCCCCACATTTCACGAAAGATGCGCACCGCGGCCAACGAATCGACCGGATATTTGCGCGGATGGCCTTTTTCGTAGACCGCCGTCAGCGTACCGTGCGGCGTGCGCCATTCGCGAATCCAACAATCGCCGTCTTGTCGCCCGCTCTCTTCGACTCCGGCCGGCCAGCACAGTTCGGGGGCGCGGAAGTAATGCGGGGTATTCCAGCCGTCCAGCAGGAAGATATCGCAGTCGAGATGACGATAGAAATCGATGCCGCCGCCTCCGCGCAACGATTCCGGCAGTTGCGACAGGGTATTGCCATCGACCAGCGTGGACCAGCTCAGTCGATCGACGGGCTGCTTATGCAGGATGGCGTTGAGCCGTTCTCGTCCGGTCATAGCATCACGCTGTCCGTCTGGCGAATGAGGGCAATGGCGGCATCGGCAAGCAGGTCGCCGGCTTCCGGGGCCAGTTTGCTGCCGGTCATGAAGGTGGTTTCATAGCCGCCACGCGTGAAAGCAGCTTGCGTGGGCACATAGCCGACCATGCCGTTCGTCTGTGCCGCTACCAGCGCGTGATGCGGGTAACTCTCGGTTTTGATGCGCAGGCCATGCTCGACGAAATACTCGGCGGGAATACCGGCGATGTGATAATCGTTAAGGGAAAGCACCTGCACTTCCGCCGGTTGGGTGCGGCGTTCGCTGATGCGCGCTAAGAGCGCCGGCATACTATCATCATAGCATTGCGGATCGACAAAACGCTGTGCGCCGCGTACCGTGCCGCGCACTTCATCGTCAGTCACCATGCGGTAGGGCAGTTGAAGCGTCCGCGATTGCGCCCGCAACTCCGCATCGCCGGAAAAGTGCATCGCCGCCAGCACCGCCTGCACATCCGCCGCCAGCGCCGTACCGGCCTGCTCCATGCCCAGGTCATCACCGGTGGTTGGGTCGCTGGTATGCACGTTGCCGGATGCCCCGTTGAGGTAGAGCGTGCAGGGACAACCGGCTTTCCGCAACTCGCGCGCCAGCACCCCAGGATAGCCGGCAGAGAAGCACTGGTCGCCGCCGTGATGGGTCGGGTGACAGGAATAATTGACCAAACATCCGCGCAGTTGCCCCTGCGGCGCGCGTACGGCCAACACGGACACCGTGGGATCGATCGGGCCTTCGAGATAGCATGCATCAGGATTGCTGAAGCTGCCATGCGTGCAGACGGTGCCGTCGCGCAGCACGATCCGGCGATTAAGTGCCACCTGAAAGTTGAAGGTGTGCCCGAACCCCCATTCCGCCGGCTGACTGCCGGCCAGCGCCTGCCCGAATACCGCGACACAGCGCTGAATGAGCTGCTCGATGTATTCAGCATTACGCGCAACGCGTCCACAGTTGGCAATGGGCGGTCCGGCATGGTTATGCGTGGCCGTGACCATAATCCCGTCGCCGGGAATGCCGAATTGCCGTTCGATCCGCCGGCGAATGTCGTTCACCTGCGTCCACCGGATCGACAGGGTATCGAGTTGCAATAGGGCGATCGTGCGCCGGTCATCCGTAAATACCGCCGCCCGCGCAAAGAGCGGATCGACGACTTGGTCCGGCACGATATCCTGAATCCACCCGATCTTATGGGTACCGAGTAACGGGGTGATCTCGACTTCGGCGAATCCAGCACGGAATGACATGGTTTGCCTCCAGAAAGATGCTGATCGAACGGCCACCGGGCTGTATCTGCGGCTGCGCGGTGTTTACGGTGTTGCCATCGTCGTCTGTTTAATAACCGCGATGGCGGCATCGGCCAGCAGGTCGCCGGCTTCCGGAGCCATGCGACTGCTGCCCGCGAAGGTCGTCTCGTAGCCGCTGCGCGTGTGCGCCGCCCGCGTCGGCAGATAACCGATCATGCCGTTTGCCTGCGCGACGATCAACGCATGTCGCGGATAACTCTCGGTTTTGATGCGCAGACCGTGCTCGACGAAATACTCGGCGGGAATGCCCGCGAAGGCGTAGTTATCGATGGTGAGCACCTGCGCTTCGACCGGCTGCGTGCCGCGCTGCTCGATGCGCGCCAACAAGGCCGGCATCCCATCGATGTAGCTTTGCGGATCGACGAAACGCTGGGCGGCGCGCACATAACCGCCCACCTCATCCTTGGTAACCTTCCGGTAGGGGAGTTGAATGGTAGACGCGCGCGCGTCCAGCGTCGCCTCGCGGTTGAATGACATTTCCGCCAGCACGCGTTGGACATCCGCCGCTAACACTGTCCCCGCGTCTTCCATCCCCATGTCACGCATGATGATCGGGTCGCCGGTGTGCAAATTGCCGGCGGCGCCGTTGAGATAGAGCGTGCAGGGACAGCCGGCCGCGCGCATCTCCCGCGCCAGCACGCCGGGATAGCCGGCGGAAAAGACGGTATCGCCGCCATGATGTGTCGGGTGGCAACTGTAATTCACCAGGCAACCGAGCAGGTTTCCGTCGAGATCCCGCGCGGCCAGCACCGCGAGTTCGGGATCGATCGGGCCTTCGGGATAGAGCGCCTCGGGATCGCCGAAGTTGCCATGCGTGCGCGCGGAGCCATCGCGCATCACCACCCGGCGATTATGTGCCACCAGAAAGTTGAAGGTATGCCCGAATCCCCATTCGACTGGCCGGCGAGTGGCGAACGCCTTTCCGACCATCTCCACGCACTTGCAAGTAAGCGTTTCGATATATCCCTCGTCACGTGTCACGCGGCCCAAATTGGCGACCGCCGGTCCGGCATGGCTGTGGGTGGCGGAGACCATGATACCAGCGCCGGGGATGCCAAATTGCTGTTCGACCCGCCGGCGGATATCGTTTACCTGCGTCCAGCGCACCGACAGCGTGTCGAGTTGCACGAACACGATGGTCTGCGACCCGTTCGCAAATACCGCCGCGCGGGCAAACAGCGGATCGGCCACCTGATCACCGATAATGTCGATCAACCAACCGATTTTATGCGTACCGAGCGGTGGGGTTATATCCGCTTCGGCAAATCCGGCACATAATGGCATGATATGTCTCCTGAAGTTTGGCTTAAATCAACAGTGGATTTATCTTCTCGACGATGGGGTGGAATCCTTTTCACATACCGATCTCATCCAGCGTCTTCAGCACGGCATTCGCTTCCGTCCGGTCGGCGGCCCAGGTATACAGGCAGACTCCTTCGCGACCAATGCGATCCAACAGTGGACGGATACGGTCAGGTGGAGTGAAGATATACAGCTTCTTCCCGGCAGCCTGGATGCGGTGGAAGAGTTGGAGCCAGTCCAGCGGATCCTGAGAGTTGCCGGCGCCGGGCACCCACTGGATGCCATCCAACGCTTCGATACTGAGTAGCATGTCCAGGTGCCTGATGGCGCCCGGGCCGTCCAGATGGTAGAAGGCATGATCGACGTGTTCGGCTTCCCGCCGCAGTTCGGGGAGGACAAACCGCTCGAAAAGCGCGGGGGAGATCATACAACACAAGTCGCTTTGCAACGTCCACATTCGACCTGGTGCCCAAAGGTACAGCCAGTCGAAACTTCCTTCCTGGTAGGGCGCGGCCAGTGCGTGGATCTCGTCATAGCACGCCAGGGATATCTCGGTAATCTGCCGGGTAAAGCGGTCGATGATCTCGGGAGTCTCTACCATGGCCAGCAGCGTGGCTTCCGTTCCCCACAGATTGGCGATGACATCCGACACGCAACCGAACCCCTGCCCGCTCACGAAATAGCGCCCCTGTGCACGTAGCAACGATTGGCGCGTCAGGTTACCCAGCAGACGATACCAGCGATTTGCCGGATCGAAGGTGATTTCCGTGACCTCGTCCCAACTCCGATACAACTGATCCTGCCAGACCGTGCTCGGGGTGAAGTGCAATGGGCAACCGAGATAACCACCGAGCGGGACGGTACCCAGGTAGACCCAGTGCATCGGCGCCGCTTCTCCGCCATAGTAGGTCGTAGAGAGTGTCGCGTCCAGATTGCTGAAGACCGTTTCGGCGTCAGTATACATGTCCGGCACGGTGTCACACCTGGACTTCGGCGGGATATTCACAATGGGCGTCGTTACCAGCGCCACTACCCGATCCGTCCGCTTTCCCGCCCACCAATCTATTAACCGTTGCCGCGCTTCCGGCCAATCCGATTTCATTTTCTGCATGCGGGTGACTCCTTTTGCCGACCATTCTTCCGTTGATTGGCAACGGGACGCGCCTTGCCGCGGCTGCGGCGCTACTACAAACTTAGGCTATGCAAAATCTGCGAGCAGGGAACGCAGCACCGCGGCATCCGCCAGGAACTGTTCCGGCGTATCGTTGCGCACGAATTCCAGCATGGCGGCGACATCGCGCGGTTGCTGCGCGAGTTGAGACAGCCAGGAGCGCCAGGTGGCGGCGCCGTCTTCGAGCGGGAAGCGCACCAGTTCACCGTTGACGAGTTGCCACTGATAGACATGCAGGTGCGCCAGCACGGGCAACAGCAGGTTCAGCGACGCGGTGTGCTCGGTGGGCGTCATGCCAAAGAGCGGTTGCCAATAGGAGCGGAGATTCGGCGCTCCGATGCGGTGCAGCAACTCCAGCGCCGAGGTGGGTGTGTCGGCCAGCGTGCCGCCGTGATGTTCAAAGGCTATCGTAATCCCGGCGGTTTCCGCCAGCGCGGCTATACGTTGCCCATCCTCCACCACGCGCTCCCATACCGCCGCCTCCGCCGTGCGGGATTCCACGCGATCGCCCGCCCACACGCGGATCAGCGGTGCGCCCAGCGCCAACGCGGTTTCCAGCACCGACTCCCAGGCCAACCCGGCAGCAGCGCTGTAGCCAACCCGGTAATATGATCCGTAGGCGAAGACCGCCAGTCCGGCCTCGCGCGTCAGCGCACCGACCGCGCGAGCGCGCGCAAGATCGCCATGGGGCACGTGGATATCACCACCCCACTCGAGGCCGTCCAACCCGGCGCGCTGCACCAGTGCCACGATATCTTCAGGCGTCAGTTGGCGAAAGGTGACGGAAACCAAACCGCTGCGTAACAAGGTGCGCCTCCCAATATGGTGATATGTCTGCGACAATCCTGGCGCGCGAGCGTCCTCGCGAGCACCCGAGACTGACCACAGTGCTCGCGAGGACGCTCGCGCCAGGATTATCGCAGACACAACCGCTATTAATTATGCTCCGGCGTGTTGTTCGACCGGCAACCGGTCGAGTTGCGAAAAGACTTTCCGGAACGCCTCGCCGACTGCCTCTGCCACGTCCGCACCGTGCGGCGCGCGCAGGGGAGTTGTCATCCCGAAATGCGTGTCACAATGCCGTTGGGCTTCCGGATAATTCGCCGGATCATATTCCGGTATATCCTGCCCGAACGCGCATTTCCACGGGCAGCCATGCCCATAGGCGTTCTTGGCGCGAAACACGGTCATTGCCGGCAGCGAAAAATGCTGCCAGATTCCGACCGGCACGCCTTCGGCATTCAACGCCTGAATGATGGCATCGCGCATCACGGTCGGCTCCCCGCTCCACCCGATTGCCTGCATGTCAACGCGGTTAGTAAAGTTGTACCAGTTATGCAGGTGACCTTCCGGTTGGGTCGGCACGATCAAACCGGTGATGCCGGCGAGTGCCTGCAACAACACGGTGGCATTCGTACGCTGCGCCGCCAGATACTCATCCATGCGCGTGAGCTGCGCGCGCCCGAAAGCTGCCGTCAACTCGTTGTTGCGATACATCCAGCCCAGCGCATAGGCGTGATAATCTCGCTGTTCCGACGGCGTGCGCGTCTCACCGAACGACCAGATTTGCCGGGCCGCGGCGGCGATCTCCGCGTCATCGGTGGTAAACATGCCGCCTTCACCGGAACACAGGCATTTATTCTGGTTGAAACTGAACGCCGCGCAATCGCCGAATGTGCCGACTCTTTTGCCGTTGAACAGCGCGCCGTGCGCCTGGCAACAGTCCTCGATCACCTTTAAATTGTGCTTGCGCGCGATGGCCAGCACCCGTTCCATGTTCACCGCCAGGCCGTGAAGGTGCACGACGATAATCGCCTTCGTGCGCGGGGTAATGGCCGCTTCGATCTTCTCGGTATCGATATTGATGGTGGAAAAATCGATATCGACAAAGATCGGCAGCGCATTATGATGAATTATACAGGTGGCGCTCGATGACCAGGAGTAGGCGGTGACCAATACATGGTCTCCCGCGCCGCATCCGCAGGCCGCCACCGCCATATGCAACGCGGCCGTTCCGCTATTGGTGGTAATCGCATGCCGGTTGCCGTTCCAGGCCGCGAACTCCGACTCCAGTGCCGCGCAATTAGGCCCACAGGCATGTGATGCGCTCTCCAGCGATGCCATCACATATTGCCGATCCAGATCAGTGATCGGCGGCCAGGCACTGAGCATCCCATCCGGAACGGCTTTCGAACCGCCAAGAATCGCGAGCGTCGACATTGTGATATCCTCCTATCGCTATTGGATGGATTCAGTGTAGGCTGCTCAACTGGCTTGCACAATAAACGCCGTTGCGTTTAGCTGGTAATATATTGCGACGGACAAAAAACTACCGGACTTGCGCATATCTCAATCCAATAAATCGCTCGGTGGAGATCCAAAGTGCTTGCGAAACACTTTGGAGAAATAGTGGCTGTTGTCATAGCCTACCGCATGGGCCACTGCCGTCACGTTCTTGCGACCGGCCAGCAGCAATACGCGCGCTTGTTCCATACGCACCGTCGTCAGGTAGGCGAAGAGGGTAAAATCGTTCTCCTCGCTGAAGACGTGTGAGAGGTAATAGCGGTTTACTTCCAGCGCGGTGGCAATGTCATCAAGTGTCACCGGTTGGGCATAATTCTGTTGGAGATATTGTTTGGCCGTCAGCATCAAGGTGTGCCGCCGGTTGCGCGCGGCTTGCACGGTGCGATCCGTCTGCGCGGTCATCTCACCAATCTCGCGTAATAACAGCAGCAGTATAGTATGCAGACGCGCGCGTACCAGCAAGCGTTCCGCCGCGGTGTCGGCGTGGGTGTCATGGCGTAACCGTTCCACCTGCGCGGCCATCTCCGCGGCTCGATGCGCGGGCAGCGCGCGAATCCCGGCATTGGTGACACAACGGAAGTAGTCTCGTGCCGCCGGCCAGGCAAAGCTCATCATAAACACCTGCAGGCCGGTATCCAGGTCGAAGACATCGCGGTGCATCGTTTCTGGCGGCACCAGCAGCAATTCACCCGGTCCCGCGGCTTCATAGGTGTCGCCAACCTGCAGTTGCATGGCGCCCGAGATGACATACAACAGCTCACAATTGGCCGAAATGTGCATGCGTTCCGCCCATTGGGGGTCGAAGAGCATCACTCCCAGGGAATGCACCGTCGGCAACAGTTCGAATTGTGCTTCATCAATCCTCATCGCGATTTCTTATCGGTTTTCCTGGCGCGCACGTCCTCGCGAGCACTCCGGTGGTTTCGATACGACCTTCCGTAGTCTACTCAACCACCGGAGTGCTCGCGAGGACGCACGCGCCAGGGGAACCACTATTGGTATTCGTACTTGAGATGACGCTACCAGACATGCACATTTCCGTGCAATGGGCGTCCGGCGTTCAGCGCGCATTCGGCGTATTCACGCGAGAAGCCCACCAGTTGAATGCCTTTATCGACCGTTTGGCGATAAATCTCTTCCATATCGTTCAAATGCGGCTGGCTGAGATTGATAGCGGACAGCCCGCGCAGGGAAGTGGCGTGCGCGATGTAATGATCGCCGCGCCCACAGAAATGCATACCACCGCCGCCGAATGCATCGAGCGCGCGTTGCTCGTAAGGCACGAAGAACTCCTGGTACATCGCCGGGGAAAAGTTCATGGCTGAATCGTCGCGGAGCATGATGTGCCCGCGATGCAGCAAGCCCCAGTGCGGTTCGACTTCATCGGTACGGAAAGGCACGATCTGGCTCCACGCACGCAGATAGGCGATATATGTCTCCGTGACCACTTCCAGCAGCGCGTGCAGCAATTCCGGCACTTCGTAGCTGTCGACAAAGATATCGCTACCCCAGATCATCTCGCACAGGTCCATCGGTCCCTGTGTGTCGGGATGGTAGATATAGACATGCCGGGCAATTTTCGGATAGGTGCGGAACAACTCGACGAAGCGTGCGCCGGTGTCGAGTGCCTGTCCGCCCAGCGATCGATGCAGATCGGGCACGCCGTGATCGACGGCTGCCTGGATGGCCGCCTGACTGCCCAATGGCCACGATGCCGGCAAGGTATTCATTTCTTCGGCCATGCGATATAACTCGACCCCGAAGAGCGACGGAATGATCGGCGTGCCGTAGTTGGCGCGAATTTCCAGCAGCGCTCCGCTGCCTTGCGCCAACACGCCGGAACACGCGCCCAACTGCTGCAGCACCATCGCCTCGAAATCGTCCAACGCCTGGTTGACGGTGACCCCCGGCCATTCGATTGCCGGTGGTCGCGGCGTGGTTCGCGATGGAAAAAATAGGTCACCCTCGAATTCCCCCAGCGCAAACGCGCGCCATTGCGTGAACAGCGCCGTTTCCTCTTCCTCGTCGATACGGGCTTCCAGGTCGTCCAGGTAGGGTGTTATTGACATGAGGTCTCCTTGGGGACGAAAGTATGTGGGTGTGTGAGTGTGGGAGTATGGGGGTAAAGAGGTTGGCTAAATTTACTTCCATACTCCCATACTTCCTATAACGCCACCGGCTTACCGAGGCGCAGCGACGTTTCTTCGGCCAGTGCGATGCGCACGCTGTCGCGGGCGGATTGCGGGGTGACGATGGTGGGTTTGACGCCGCGTTGGATACAGTCGATGAAGTAGTCGATTTCCCGACTATAGCCATCGCCGGATTCCAGGGCCGGCGTGAATGGTTCGCCACCGTCGGGATAGACCATCATCGGGCCGCGCGCGCCATCCCATTCGATGCTGGCATGTTCCAGCCGCAGGGCAAAGACCATGCGGAAGGGGAACTGGTCCGCGTGATCCCAACCGCCGGTCGCTTCGACGACCATCTGGTCCGCATAGCCGTAGCGCGTGCTGACGTAGACCACACCGCGCTCGTTGGCAACACCCGACGCATCGACCTGTTTAGGCACCCCGAGCAGGAAGGCGATGTAATCGGTGTCATGCACGTGCAGGTCGAGCAAGGCTCCGCCGCTGCGCGCCGGATTCAGTAGCCAGTTATCACTCGACCACGTCGGCAGCGGCGACAGGCGGGTAAAGCTGGCGTGCACCAGTTTGCCATAGGCGCCGTTGTCGAGGATCTCTTTCAATGCCACATATTCCGGCCAGAAGCGGATGCACTGCGCGATCATCAGCGTGTTGCCGGTGGCTTCCGCTGCCGCGATCATGCGGTCGCAGGCTTCCACCGTGCGCGCCATCGGCTTTTCGCTCAGCACATGCTTGCCGGCGTGCAGGGCGGCAATCGCCACTTCCGCATGTAAATCGGTGGGCAGGCAGATATCCACCACTTCCACTTCCGGATCGGCCAGTAATTGCCGATAATCCAGGTAGGCTTTGGCATGAATCGCCTGCTTGTTTTCGCTGGCGATATTGATGGCCACGCTTTCTCTTCCCTCCGCGCGCGCGGGAATGATATCGCACAGCGCCACCACCTGCACCGAATCCATTTTGCCATAATTGCCGAGATGCGCGGCGGAAATGCCGCCGACGCCGATCACACCGAGACGAACCATTAGAGATCTCCTTTCGTGAACCATTACTATTACTGCTACCGCAGTGAATTTCGCGGATTGATTCACAGGATGAACAGGATAGATTGAAGGATAGGCAGGAATATTTCAATTCTCAATACGATACACCGCAGCAGGTATCAGTGGTTTCGATGAAACCCATTGCGGCGAACCATATTGAACCTATCCTGCTTTATCCTTCAATCCATCCTGTTCATCCTGTGAATAAAAATAGTCGTTATTTGCAGCAGCACGAGCCGTTTTTTACCAGCTGGGCTTCATCTTTGCGTCCGAGGATCCAGTCCATTGCATTGGAGGCGTTTTCGACGCGCGCCCAGGGATGGAAGCGATATTGCGGGATCATCTCCGCGACCACCGCGCCCTGATAGCCGATATCCGTCAGCGCGGTGATTACCGCCGGCCAATTGACATCGCCTTCAAGCAGATCGACGAAACCATCGAGCGAGCCGACCGCGCGCTTGTAGTCTTTGAAATGCACCGAAAAAATCTTCTCGCCCAGCAAGCGAATCCACTGTTCCGGGTAGCCGGTGAGGAGCACGTTGCCAACATCGAAGTAGGTGCCGATCCAGGGGCTGCCAATGGCGTCGAGCATATATTTCGTTTCCAACGGGCTTAAAAATGCCTTGTTCCAGACATTTTCCAACCCGATGCGCACGCCCGTCCGCTCGCAATCCGGTACCAGCGCGCGCATAGCGTCCATCGTGCGGGTAAACACCATTTCATATGGTACCACCGGCTCTTCAGGGATGAAGCAGATATCGACCGCCGCCGGGATTACCAGTAACGTCGATACCCCCAGCGCCTGGCCGAGTTCGAGCATTTTAACGGCGACTTTGCGTGCCTGCGCGCGTTTGTCCGCATCTTCCTGGCCGAAATTGGTGCTCCAGAACGCCCCGGTGGCGAGGCTGGTCAACGCCAGACCAGCGTCCTTCGCCGCCTTGCGCAACTGCGCCATTTCGTCGGCGGTGGAGTTGAATCCGATCGGCCCGTCCGGATCGAACGATAACTCGATCCCTTCGAATCCCAACGCCTTCACCAGCCGGAACGTCTCCGGCAAGCGGGCGAACGTCGTCCACTCGCCGGGAATGGACCAACTATTAATCGCTTTCAGCATGGCTGTTTCTCCTTCATCGCTGGGAAAAGTTTCCTATTTTGGAAATCGCTAAGTAATTCTACGCCGTGATTTTTCTAACGCAGAGACGCTGAGTCGCAGAGAACATTTGACTATGGCAGGCCACCCCAGTGCATGCAATCCGTCGTGGACCATCGACGTCCCGGTATGCTCCTCGAATGCGCCGGCAAGGATGCCGGCGGTCCATAGCCTTCGTTTCCTCATCACACCCCGCGAGAAATGCTTACTCCCACACACTCATACTCCGCAACTCCCATACTCCCACTACATCTCCGGCGCTTTGGGAAGCTGGCTATCGCGGTGATAGGGGGGATCCTCATGCGGTGGCATGGGATAATCGGGGTATTCGGTTTGCCACTGTTGGCGGGTCTCCTCATCGGCATAATATTGCATCATCAGCAGGATATCTTCCTCGCTACCGCTGCTTACCAGGTCGATATGACAGTTCATGCCGCTGTCGAGCGGTAGATCGGGATTGGTGTCATCCAGCGTCTCCTGCCAGAGATGCTGATAGAGGGCACGATCGCTTAAATGATCGGTAGATTCGAGATAGATGTGATTGTCGGCCAGGGTATGAATCACTTCGATCAGCTTGAGCGAGAGTTCCTCGTCGGTCAACTCCTCCGGCGCGTGCAGCACGACACCGCTGCGCTCCAGACGTGCCCGGTTGGTGATCATCGGCGCACGCTCGAATTCCAGCACCTGTTCCCAGAACTGCTCTTCCATCTCCGGCGGCAATTCGTCGGTCGCGCCCATGACAATCCGCCCATCGGTCAATTCTTCGATCTCACCCTTCATGGCCTCGATGCGGAAAATGCGCTCGATCTGCTCGCTATCATCACCCATGGCTACTCCTTGACTTCGAAGAGATAGGCCCGGCTGTTGCCTTCTTTCAGCGTGAAGGTTTTGCCCGCGGTACCTTTCGGCACGGTAAAATAGATGCGCGCCCGCATCTCCTGACCGACTTTCAAATCCTGGTCGATGCTCCGTGCCGTGGTGGCAAAGAGCAGGCTACTGGTGTATTTTAAATCTTCTCCGTCCGTGCTGGTCAACGTGGGAGTGATCTGATCGTTTCGCAGCAGGGATGGCGTCGGCGCTTTGTTTTTGATCAGCAACGTGACCACCAGGAAGCGACCGCCCTCTTCCGGCGCGTCCGCATCCAGTTTATCGGTGGTATAGGTGAATTTTTCCACGGTGATATCAAATTTCTGATACGGATACGCGGTATTCATCTTTGCCGGCACCTCGGTCAACGCCGTGGCGCCGGTCTGATCGGCGGGGTCGGCAATCGGCGCCGCCAACGCCGTCACCTTACCGTGCAAGTCATAGCGCAGTACCGGTCCGTCATCATCACGGTTCGACTGCACCATCAGTTTGGGGACGATGCCTTTCGCCGGCACGATGATGGCGGTATACGCCTCGATCTTTTGCGCGGGTTTGAGCATCAAATCCACCGGTTTATGGCTTTGCGCGTCGCCCCAATTTTCGATGGACTCGTGGTTGACATTCATCGCATCGACCGCGGTAAAGCGCAGCGAATCGGAACGAGCCAGCATTTCCGCTTTCTGTGGATTCTGCACGGTGAAATGCAGCACCAGCAACTTCTCTTCCGCCGCCGGTACATACAGCGATTCGCCGATGATAAGCTGGCTGGTGGTATATTCCGCACCGAGCAGGCAAAAATAGAGCGGGTCACTTTTGCGGAGCGTATAGATTTTGCCCGGTACGCCATTATCACCGGCCAACTCAGGCGTGCCCGACGAGGTAGCAGTCGTAGCCGGCGTTGACCCGGTCGTGGAGATCATCAGTTTGTGCGCGTCGGCATCGAACGCCGCTGAGCCCCCCAGCAATTTCATCAAGGCAGCGATATCGACAAACGCTTTGCCGTTCGCTTCGATTACCGGCACGACCACCGGCTTCCCGTTCAACATCACCGTGGTGGCCGCCATCGCCGTCAGCCCACTGAGACAGAACAGGACGCATAATCCGAAGAGTCGAGACATCGCACGCTCCTTTCCCTGCTGAAAGGATTTCGCTTCTCATCGGAGATATCCTGCCGGTATGGCGCGGTTGTTGGTAAAGATTGAGTGACACTGTGGGGAGCGTAGACTACACAGATTTTGCAGGTGGATTCAGCAGGCTTTTAGTATTACTACCGCGCCCTATCGCGTCCCGACCCCCGGCATCAATGCCGGGGCTAGCAGCCCGCGGATAAAGGCCATTTTTAAAACCGGGTTTTAAGAGCAAACAATAAAATTATGCCCAGAATGCCCGTAGAACGACGATTCGGGAGTCGGAATACTTTTTCGACCTCCATTTTTTGGTGGGTGTTTTTCCACTAACGCCTTTATCCGCGGGCTGCTAGTGAGATACGCCCCATGAATGGGGCTTGTTTATTACTCAGAACATTTAGTCCCATTCATGGGGCGTATCTTAATGGACTGGCGGTTTACCGCCAGGTCGCAGAATCGTCAATGGCGGTAGTAATATTATCCCCGCAGCATCTTAAACGCCTGCAACCAATGCTTGCTCAACGCGCCGGTCAATATCCACACCATGGCCATCGCTTCCAAATAGCGCGACCCTTCGATGCCGCCGGTCTCGAGGGTGTCCCAGCCGAATGCCGTCAGGATTTCCGTGACTTCACGCTTGGCATCCGCATCATTGCCGCAGATGAACATCGTCGGTGGGCCATCCGGCAGCGTGGGATGTACCATGAGCGAGTAGCCGACGATGTTGAACGCCTTGACCACGCGACTGTGCGGCAGCGTGCGCTGGATACACTCACCCAGTGAATCCGTGCCGCCAATGAAGAGGGTGGGGGGGAAGCCGTGCGAAGCATCGAGGGCATTGGTCGGGTCGATGACCACTTTGCCGGCAAAATTCGCCGGATCGGCCAGGCGAATGACCTCGTCGACGGCGGTGCCCAGCACGGCCAGTACCAGCAACTCCCCGAATGCGGCCGTCTCCGCGAAAGTGCCCGCGGAAGCCTTCGCGCCGTTTTGCGCCACCCACGCCCGTACCTTGTCCTGTCCGGGATCGCGCGTGCCCAATTTTACCTGCTGCCCCAGGCCGATAAATCCACTGGCCAGTGTCTGCCCGACATCACCCGAACCCAACACTCCGATCCGCATACACATGTCCTCCTTTCCGCTGTGTAAGCTTACCATTCCCGCCGGGTCGCGAGGTTAATCGTGAGGAGAAGACTGTTGTTCAGTCGTGAATGATGATGCCTCTGATCGGGAGGACCACCATCTCGGACTGGCTGCTTTTGCCGGCTATTTTCCGCCCATGACGTTTTTCGTGTATCATATCGTTCCAGACGTGACGGCGAAGGTGAGGACTATTCGATGGCGGATCCACAGAAAATTATTTATTCGATGGTGCGGGTGGGACGGATTTATCCACCCAGCAAGCAGGTGCTGCGCGATATTTCGTTGAGCTTTTTCTATGGCGCGAAGATCGGCGTGCTGGGACTCAATGGCGCGGGGAAAAGCACGTTGCTGCATATCATGGCCGGCCTCGATCCCGATTTTCTGGGTGAAACCATGCTCTCCCCGGGCTATTCCGTGGGGATGCTGGAGCAGGAACCATATCTCGATCCCGCCAAAACGGTGAAACAGGTGGTGGAAGAGGCGGTGCAACCGCTGGTGGATATGATGGCGCGCTATGACGCCGTCTGTGCGGCGTTCGGCGATGACGATGCCGACATGGACGCACTGATCGAAGAACAGAGCCGGCTGCAGGAAGAGATCGACCAGCACGAAGGCTGGTCGCTGGATCAGCGGTTGGAAGTGGCGATGGATGCATTGCGCTGCCCGCCGGGCGAAACGCCGGTGTCGGTGCTTTCCGGCGGCGAACGGCGTCGCGTGGCGCTCTGCCGCTTGCTGCTGACCGAGCCGGATATCCTGCTGCTCGATGAGCCGACCAACCACCTCGACGCCGAATCGGTGGCCTGGCTGGAACGGCATTTGCAGCAGTATAAAGGCACGGTGATTGCCGTCACCCACGATCGCTACTTCCTCGACAACGTGGCCGGGTGGATTTTGGAACTCGACCGCGGTTACGGCATCCCCTGGAAAGGCAACTATTCATCCTGGCTGGAGCAGAAGCAGGCACGGTTGGCGCAGGAGAAGAATACCGAGAGCAAACGCCAGCGCGCGTTGCAGCGTGAGTTGGAATGGATTCGCATGTCCCCCCGCGCGCGGCAGGCGAAGGGAAAAGCCCGCGTCACCGCCTACGATACACTACTCAGCCAGCAGACGGAAGATCGGCACGAAGAGCAGGAGATCACCATCGCTCCCGCGCCGCGTTTGGGCGACGTGGTCATCGAGTTGAACGACCTGACGAAAGCGTATGGCGATAACCTGCTCATCGACCACTTCACCGCGCAGATCCCGCCCGGCAGCATCGTCGGGGTGATCGGGCCGAACGGCGCGGGGAAGACCACCCTGCTCAAGTTGATCACCGGCGCGGAAAAACCGGACGCCGGCACGATCACCATCGGGAAAACCGTGGAACTGGCGTATGTGGATCAATCACGCGATACGCTGAATGGGGACAATTCCGTCTGGGAGGAAATCTCCGGTGGGCAGGAGACGCTCACTCTCGGCACGCGCACGTTCAATTCCCGCGCCTACGTGGCTGGTTTCAACTTCCAGGGCACCGATCAACAGAAGCTGGTGAAGAACCTCTCTGGTGGTGAGCGGAACCGCGTGCATCTGGCGAAGATCCTTCGTCAGGGGGCGAACGTCATTCTCTTCGACGAGCCGACCAACGACCTGGATATTAATACCCTGCGCGCGCTGGAAGAAGCCATCGAGACCTTCGCCGGCTGCGCCGTCGTCGTCAGCCACGATCGCTGGTTCCTCGACCGCGTCGCCACCCACATCCTCGCCTTCGAAGAAGACGGCACGCTTACCTGGTGTGACGGCAACTTCAGCGACTACGACGCGGAACGCCGCAAACGTCTGGGCGTCGCCGCGGAGACGCCGCATCGGCTGCTGCATCGGAAGTTGGTGCGGGAGTAGGCGGAGGAGAAGACGCTCACAGCTTACATTTATTTGAATGAAGGTCAGGAGGGATCAGTCAGTACCGGATGGATTAACGCTGACACCCCTCCGCTTCGCTACGGGATTAACTAGAGCCTGTCCCAAAGTCCACGATTTCGTCTCGCGGCATCTTTTGGCGCCAGGCTGCGTCGTGCATTTCACGTTTATCTTGCCGTGATAAAGTGTGAAATGCGCTCCTTGCCTGACGCCAAAATCTGCGCGCGATACAAAACCGTGGACTTTGGGACAGGCTCTAACTACAAACGGGTTAGTTGTTACTCTGATCCGCGCATTTCTTCCCTGGCTTGATGATATTGTTCGTGGGCAGCATCCATGCCGATCTGCACTTGCCGAGAAACCGGCATACCCGAAGGCTCCGGCCCGAGGGCCTCTTCAAAGATGCTGATCATTTGTTCGGCGGCAGCTTCACTACCGAGCTCCTCGCGCATCGAGGCTTCAATCGTGTTGTGTATCAACAGCAGGCAGTTATAATCATACTCGGAGAGTATGACCGCGACCGTTTTGCCGTTTTCAACAATCGCTTTCGGTTCGAGTTGCACTTTCTCGATAATCTCCGCGAATCGTCCCGGCACTTCGTTCGCGGCGATTTCCTCAATCAATCCCATCACGGCTTTTTGCAACATGATGATTGCCTCCATTCATGAGCAGTTAAGGCATTTGGTAGGTTAGCGGGTCATTCACCCCTACCTCAGCAAAGCCGGCAAGGCGAATCTGGCAACTGTCACACTGGCCGCAGGGCAGCGCGTTGCCTTCGTAGCAGCTCCAGGTGAGGCCGTAATCGACACCCAGGCGGAGGCCGGTGCGGATGATCTCGGCCTTGGTCATGGTGATGAGCGGCGCCCAGACGTGGAAATGTTGCGTGCCTTCCACCCCGGCTTTCGTCGCCAGGTTGGCCAGCGTATTGAAGGCGTCGAGAAATTCCTGCCGGCAATCGGGATAGCCGCTGTAATCCACCTGGTTGACCCCGATGACCAGCGTATCCGCGCCGACGACTTCGGCGTAGCCCAGCGCGACGGCGAGGAAGATGGTGTTGCGGGCCGGGACATAGGTGATGGGGATGCCGTGGCTCATCGCGTCCGCGTCGCGTCCCAGCGGTACCGGGATATCGGCGGTGAGCGCGCTGCCGCCGATCTCGCGCAGGCTGATATCGACGATCTTATGTTCACGCGCGCCCAGTGATATCGCTACCTGGGCCGCGGCTTGCACTTCACGCGCGTGCCGTTGGCCATAGGCGATGGTCAGCGCATAGAGTTCATAGTCCGATGACACGGTCAACGCCGCCGCGGTGGCGCTGTCCAGGCCGCCGGAAATCAAAGTTACGGCTTTCTTCATGGGTAAACCTGGGAACGCAAGCGTTGTGCTCGCTTCGTCAACCTGTCCCAGCCTTCATTGATTGGGCCCGAACGGTTCCTCGCTCTGTTTTTCCAGCGGAGTATTTTCGTCTTTCGCCGCCAACAGGCGCACGATCACTTTTTCATCGGCAAAGCGGTCGAAGGGTTGATTGGGGATTTTGTCCCCCTTCTTCAGCGTGCCTTCCCACATCGTCTTCGGCTCGCTTTTAGCCGGGCGCTCGAATTCGATACGTACGAAGTCCGTTTCCGATCCCAGATCGGGCGCCGGACCGGGAATATAGGTTTCGCGCACGACCTTTTTCACCGGCGCGGTGTTCCCTTTTGAAAGCACGATGGTGATTTTGCCGATTTTGCGATCGACTTGCGTACTGGCGGCGGGATCGGTGTGGCTCACCTGCCCGGGCGCTTTATCGGAATCTTCTTTGCTCACGACAAACTGCCGGTCGGCGGGATAACCGGCATTGCGAATCTCCCGCTTGGCGGCATCGAGCGACATGCCGGCGACATCGGGCATGGTAAAGGTCGCCGGCCCATCGCTGATCCAGAAGACGACCGGGGTTTTTTCGTCGATACTCATTCCCGCGGTGGGATCCTGACGACAGACTTTCCCGGCTTCGGTCGACGGGTTGTTTTCGTGATTCGCCATCCCCACCAGACCGTGTTTTTTCAACAGTTCCATCGCTGCGTTCGCATCGAAGCCGGTTAAATCGGGCACGGTCGTACCACCGGAAACGTTCGTAGCGGGTGTTGGAATAGGGGCCGGTGGTTTGATGATGGTGAAGGCAAAATAGCTCACCACGCCAGCCAGCAGCAGGAACAGCACGACGATGACCCAGCCGGTAGCACTGCCGCCGCTTGGCGGCGGGGATGGGGAGACGCGACGCGTGCCGTTCGGCGCGTAACCGGGCCCTTTCTCGCTGATCGGTTTCCGATAGACCATGGTGGCGTCCATCCCCGGCGTCGGACCGGGAATCACCACCGTCGCTTCCTGCGTCATCTGGTTGAGCAATTTGAGCAACACCGCGCGCAACTCTGCGGCGGACTGGTAGCGCATGCGTGGGTCTTTCTCCAGGCAGCGCAGCACCACCGCTTCGACTGCCGCGGGAATCTCCGGGCGCAAACTGCGCGGATGGGGCGGCGCTTCATAGATCTGCTTGTGCGCCAACGCCATCGCGTTTTCGCCTTCGAAGACGGTGCGGCCAGTGAGCATTTCGAACATCACCGCGCCGAGCGCATACAAGTCCGAGGCTGGGGTAGTCGCTTCGCCGCGTGCCTGTTCGGGGGAGATATAATGCACCGATCCGATGATGACGCCGGTATCTTCCGTTTCGGAGACGATTTTGGCGATACCGAAATCGGTCACCTTCACCTTGCCGTCTTTATTCTGCAGAATATTGTGCGGTTTGATGTCGCGATGGACCAGCCCGCCGCTATGCGCCGCTTCCAGCGCGGCGGAAATCTGCACGGCGATATCCAGCGCGGTCGGCACCTGCAGCATCCCTTCGCGGCGCAAGCGCTGCTTTAGGTCAATGCCTTCCACATATTCCATGACGATATAATAATTGCCGTTGGCGCGTCCGGTATCGTAGACGCCGGCGATATTCTCGTGCGACAGCCGGGCCGCGGCTTGCGCCTCACGCCGAAAGCGTTCGACAAACTGCGGATCCGAAGTAAACTGTTCGCGCATGATCTTAATCGCCACTGTACGATTCAACAGTAAATCGCGAGCGCGATAGGTCACGGCCATGCCGCCCTCACCCGCTTTACTCTCCAGCGCGTAGCGATCATTGAGTGTTTGTTCGGTCATTGTTCCTAAATATCCAACGTCCGTTGAGCAGAAATGTCACGCTGAGCATACCTTTCCGCATGAAGGATGTCAAGGAAGTAGGGACGGGACGGAGTGTGGGAGTTTGGGGGTGTGGGAGTCACTGCACATCGGTAGCGCTTGTCGAAACCGATGATTGTCGCGTCCAGTTTCCAACAGATTTAGAAATTCTCGGTATAATCGGGTACCTCCCGAGGACCGACGGGAGTATTTACTTCTTTGAGCCATTCTCGGCGGGTCAGCTTTCCCTCGGTATAGTCTTCTCGGTATAAGATTGAGTTGTCAGGCCGATAGCCCCAGCGCTGACTGATCAGCATTTCCGGGTTATAGTGGATGGTTTCTTGCATTTTTCCGTCTACAACTAGCAAAGCGCTATACTTCAATGTCCCATTCTTATCGATTTCACCGCTAAAGCTCAATACCGCTGCCGAATTCGGTACCTTCGTGATACGGCTGAACGATCTCATCGAGCCGTCCGTGTTGAATAAAAAATCGTAAAACTCCATTCCAGCAAACTTATACTTCCGTAATTCCAGGACGCAGGGGTAGCAGATTTTATCTTTGGTATGCATGATTCATAAGATGATCGACGTCGGCGACTTGCCGACAGCAGGCTTCTCTTTTAGTTCATAGGGATCGGAATAGTTATTGGTAAACAACTCTTTTGCGATTGGTACCTGAATCTGCATTTCGCTGATACGCGATGCCGGGTCATCCTTTTTCAAGTAGGCGGCCAGGAAAAGCACGCGTTTGGTTGGATTGTCTTTGAAACGCAATGATGCGACCTGCAAAGCTTCCGTCCAGCTTAACTTGGGGGCTGCCTCCACCCAAAATTGCGGAGCGATATCTTTAAGCCGGGTTTTGCGTAACTTCACGATCTGACCAGATGCCTTGATAGCGGTAAGTATTTGCGCGTCATAGATGTGCTGCACCGATTTGACATTCGGCGCAGTTGCTGACAGCGCCGGAAAGCAGGTAAGGATAAAGAGAAATGGTAGCAGAATCCTTCCTCTTCGGTTCATATTCATCCTCTCATGCGTTGTGGATAAAAGTCTGCTTATGCAGCAGTCATCTTATTAACAGTAAGAATCATATGCTGTTACCGATCATAACACAATCGCCTCCAGAATTGCTATATTGTAAATAAGCCGAGTTATGGCTAACAAATTACTCCCATACTCCCATACTCCCATACTCCCATACTCCATAGACACCCGCATCCCGCATCCCGTACAATGCGTGTCATGCAAACGAAGCTGTTGATTGCGACGCAGAATCGGTATAAGGCGGTGGAAATTGCCGCGTTGCTGGGGAAGTTGCCGGTCGAGGTGGTGACGCTGGCGGATGTCGCGCCGGAATTGGATATTCCCGAGCACGGCACGACCTTCCGGGAGAATGCGCGCGAGAAGGCGCTTGCCGCGGCGCGGGTTACCGGACTGCTCACACTGGCGGATGATTCCGGTCTGGCGGTCGATGCGCTGGGAGGGGGGCCGGGGGTATATTCACGCCGGTATGCGCCTACGGATGAAGCGCGCAATGCCAAATTGCTGGCAAGCCTGGGTGAGCGTCCTCTCACGGAGCGCACCGCACGTTTTCACTGCGCCGTTGCCATCGCCGATCCGGAGCGTGTGCTGGCGGATATCGAGGAAACGGCAGAAGGCACCATTACCGTTGCCCCACGCGGAGAAGCGGGCTTTGGCTACGACCCGATCTTCCAGCCGGCGGGAGAAACCCGCACCATGGCGGAGATGAGCCTCGAAGAGAAAAATGCGCTCAGCCACCGCGGCAAAGCCTTCCGCAAAGCTGCCGCCTGGCTGCACGCGCACCTGCGCAAGTAACGAGTAATGGGAGGTGACGGCGTTTTTCTACCGCAGAGGCGCAGAGGACGCAGAAATTTCGCCGAGAAGACTTTCATGCATCACGCGCAATCACCTTGGCAATTTAATCGTCACGTATCCTGTTGTCCTGCATCCCTGTATCCTGTATCTTCCATCCTCCATCCCGTCTCCCCCTTGCGGAAAATCGCCTCTCCCGATATGATGATGAAGGTGGAGGTTGGGTCGATGGTTGGTGAGTCTACAGCCAAACCAATAGAAAATCCGGATGATCTGCTACGCAAGGTAGAAGAGGCGCCGACGCCTCCCAGCACGGAGGTGCTTCCCCAGCATTCGATGCTGGAAGAAGATATCCGCCGTGCCTACCGCGTGGTCGAGGCCGACTTGACCAAAATCGACGCCTTGCGCGAGCAGCAAGTGGAAGAGATCCCCTACGCGGAAATTTTGTCGTCGCAACTGCACGATAAACTGGCGGCAATCGTCTTTCTGGCCAAGCATAAACTCTACGATATCACCTACGGTACCCCCACCGAAATGGAAACCATCGAAGCGCGCCATGATTTGAGCGGATTGATCGAGATCCTCTTTGTCATGCAAGCAGTGGATGGGTTGATGATCCTCTATGATTTCACCGTCCAGCAACAAGCGCTGCACGACGCGGCAATCTGGCAGAATTACAATCTGTATTATCTCCGCTTGATCGCCATGATGCCGGAAACGATGCATCCGCGCATTATGATCTATCTCAAGGAACGCCCCATCGCGCGCCGGCAGGTTGAACAGTTGATGGGGTCACCAGACCCGGCGACGGCCAATGTGTTCCGCGCGCTGGGAGAAGAATATCTGCGTGCCCGGAATGAAGCGACCGATTTTGATGACCTGGCCGCTTCCACCCTGTATGCGCGTTTATATTATCAGTTCGATCAGCATGCGCCGGACGAGCAGACCCTGGGACTGACGGTCCGCTTGGCGACGGAAACGCGCCTGCAGCAGGCGGTGAAAGCGGGGGATGTAGCCACCGTCGTCCGCTGGATCGTCGAAGGGTCGCTGACCATCGCGCGGCTGGCGTTCCAACTGGCGCGCAGCGGTTTTTCGGTGTGGGTCTATGCCACCTTGCTCGGGCAACTGCTGCAGCGCAAAGATATCTCGCCGACAGTGTTGACCGCGGCGGTGCTGGAATTGGGCAATCTCAACAAAATGCGCAACGCCGCGACCGGCGAAGTCGAAATCAACCACCTGCTGGCGGATTTCGCGCTGAGTAGCGAGAGCGCGCTGGCCGGGGTGGCACGTGTCGCGGTATGGAAATTACGTGAAGTGAACGCGCTGAACGAGATCATCACCGTGATAGAAAACGCGCCGGTGCTCGAAGTCGCCGAGGAAGGCATCCGCGCGCTGCGCGATATGCGCCACCTGGCGCTGGCAGAGCCCATTGTCCAACGGCGGCCCAACCTGATGATCGCCTATAAAGCCGCCCAACACCATTTGCAAGAAATCGAACGCCTGATGACGACCATCCAGACCAGCGAAGCCAGCGCAGCCGCGCTGACGGCGCTCGATCGGCTGCAGCAACTCCGCGCCATCCTCGAACTCGAACACCTCGCCGCCACCCACCCCATCCTGGGTGAACGCGCGCGCACGAAACTGGCCGAAACGCCAAATGATATCGGCGAGTAGCACTGTTCGTCGTTCGTCGTAGCGCCGCCGCCGCAGCAAGGCGCATCTGCGTGAATTATGGGGGAGACGCGCCTTGCTGCGGCGGCGGCGCTACTACAAACTTAGCGTCTACTTCTAATCAGCACCCCAACTCCCGGCAGCGCTTGCGGAAATGCAGGTAATTTTCCAGCGAGACTTCCATCGGGACACCATGGTCGCAGGTGGGAATGTAGCCACCGCGGGCGCGCAGGGGGGGGATGATCCGCTCGACCATGCGATCGATCGCATCGGTGCTTTCCGCCAGCACGCGCTTATCGATACCCCCGCCCATCATCAGCGTGGGGAATTGGCGTCCGATCTCCACCACATCGCAATACGACGCCACTTCGAACGGTACCATCGCGTCCATGCCGATCGCCTGCTGGTAGATCGGGATGGCGGGCACGGCATAGCCGTCGGTATCCACCTGCACGTAGAGGTGGCGCGTTTGATCGAGCTGCCGCCGACGCAGGTTGGCAATCACCTGCTGATAGTAGGGCAGCAGGAATTCCCACATGGTCTCCGGGGAACAGAGCAACCCGTGGTTATAGCAGATATCTTCCGCGAAAAAGATCATGTCGAGGGTTACGTATTGTTGATGGCGCGCGATCACCGCGTCGGCCAACGCGCACCAGGTTTCCATGCAGGCATGCACCACCTCCGGCATGTCGTAGAAGGCGTAGAGGATTTCCTCCGGACCGAACAGGCTGCGCAGATACATGTAGCCGCCCACCAGTCCTTGCACGATCATCTTGCCTTCGCCGGCGGCGGCGATGGCCGGCTGCATCGACGCAGCAAAATTCGTCCAGCGTTCCGGCGTGGTGGGGTCGAGTCGCCAGCGACAGCGTTCTTCCCAACTGGCCATATCTTTCACCGGATGATCGAGATACTCCGGCATGAAGCCGCTGCGGCGTCCTTTGAAGCACAGCACCGCGCGGCCGGCAAAATCCTGCACGACTTCATGCTCGCCGCGATCTTCCAGCACCTTTTCCTCGAACGCCGGACAAAATGCCGCTTCACACCATCCGATCCCTCCCAGCGTATATTCACCCGGAGGATCATAACCGAACACTTCCGCAAAGTCGGCTTTCGGGTCTAGCAGCCCGCGGATAAAGTCTGGCATCGGTCTTTTCTCGTAAAATATCGCTGATCAGGCTAAAAATACCAAGGAGATTTGCGTCCACCGTCGAAGAGTAAGGGTATGAGCCAAGGACAGAAGAAA
>Ga0209697_10002056_pt1 | contig 29521 bp, 33 predicted proteins | sample AliMusrvi5mmetaG_FD_184115 | JGI IMG/M metagenome (GOLD analysis project Ga0209697, IMG submission 184115) | Freshwater lake bacterial and archeal communities from Alinen Mustajarvi, Finland, to study Microbial Dark Matter (Phase II) - Alinen... | ecosystem: Environmental > Aquatic > Freshwater... | reverse complement strand
GCTTTTGTTCACTCGCTTACCGTCGGGTTATCGGTTCTGGAATACGAACCGGCATCGAAAGCAGCCGAAGAAATTCTCGCTGTTTTTCGATGGCTATGCAGCCGTCTCGGAATCAACTGATCAAGAGGGAGATTCTGCCATGAGCAAACAGGGAAGTCTTGTTGATGCACTGCGAAAAGAGGATTTGAAACCTGCAAAAGCTGATGAACATGATGCCGGCTTCAACCCGGTTTCCCGATACATTTCGCCTTGCAGGGCAGGGAAAAAGTCCCTGACAGTGTGGTTTGAAGCTGACGTCATCAAGCAATTGAAGATGATCGGACTCCAGGAAGGAATGACCATACAGTCCATGACAGGGGAAGCGTTGAACGACTTTTTTTCTAAACATAATAAATCCCGGATTGCCCGGTGACGGCAGTAAGGAACATGACTCCGGATCAAACATTTACCGCTGTTCAACTGAGAAACGAAGCCGAACTTCTCTGCTCGGTTTTTTTCGGTTCACCGGTTTCCACCATACAGGGACAACAGGGAGATATAGCTCTTTTTTCGGTAGGAACTCTTGTCGGATACATGACGGTGCAGCATCGAAAAACCCGAGCGTACCTCTTCAGAACAGGTGAAGAAAATGGTTCTGAAAAAGTGGCGGGAGTTTATCCATCGGTAACGCTTCTGGTCGAGGCGCGATCCAGGGGAAACGTCCGAAAACTGTTTCGTCTGGTTCATTATCTGCGGAGGAAAAAAGTGCCATTGCAGGAGTTGCCGGATATGTTTTTCTGCCGGGTTCATGCACTGCTTGCAAGCCGGAATATGAGTAATCAGGAAATAAACGCACTGGTGCTGAAATGCAGAACTATCGGCGATTTTTCCCTTTGATCGGTTCCGGAATCCTCATCGCATCGCTTGCGCTGGGAGGCAGGATGTTTCCCGCTGTGTGGTTCGTGTATAACTATACCGACAGCTTGCCGAAAGGGTTTTACCGGATAGAGAAAAAGCCGTTTTACCATCGTGGCGATCTTCTTGTTTTCAAGGTTCCTGAAGAGGTCAGGCAGATGGTAAAGGATCGCCACTGGCTTCGTGATAATGGATTTCTGGTGAAGCCTCTTATCGGTCTCAGGGGTGACTTTGTATGCACCAGATTCGGACGATTCAAGGTGGCAGGTCATGATTTTGGAGGAATAGAGAATAGCGATAAAGAGGGCAGGAATTTACCTGAATATGTCGCTTGCGGGGTTGTGCAATCGGGGTTTCTGGTAGGGATCGAAGGTATGGCGAACAGCTTTGATTCACGTTACTATGGCCCGATTCAGGAGTGTTCTGTTCTTGGCATTGCAGTTCCTTTGTGGCTTTTCTGAAAGAGGTCCATGCTTCCCGATGATTAAGAGGTTTGGGAGAAAGAGAGTGTGTAAACAGTTGTAGTGCAAGATAAACCAATGCGAACAATGGCCTTTCAAGGCATTGTTACGCAATGGATTAAAGGGTTAACACTGTGTGTTAGCATGGTGACATTCGGTTAACATGCTGCGAAATAGCATCAGGAGCCGTTTTCAGGCAGCGTCAAGGGCAAAAATCATAACAATCCGGAGCAATGAAGTCATCTGAAGAATTGCCGATTTTTCGGCCACGGTTAGGCGGAAAATCGCGTGTCGAAAAGGCGCCCGTCATGAAGCGCTCTTTTCTGGATCAGCTCGGTAAAAAAACGTCTGCAAAAAAAACAGCAACCCGTTCATTGCGGGGCGGTCACAGAAACCGTGGAGCCGGCCCGAGCCATGTAAAAAGGGCCGGTCATTATGCACGCAGGGTCGTCGTAAAAGCAAGAATCGTACAGATGACTGCAGCGGGCAAAAGAGCCGCAATGCTGCACGTCCAGTATGTCGAGCGGGGAGGTGTTGAAAAGGATGGAACTGCCGGCAAGCTCTATGGTGATGAAAACCGCTTTGACCGGAACAGTTTCCTTAGAGAGATAGAGGGTGAGCCGCATCAGTTCCGCTTTATCGTTTCTCCGGAAAATGCCGATGATCTTGACCTCGATGAGTTCACCCGGAAACTGGTCAACCAGATGGAGTCCGATCTTGATCGGAAGATCGACTGGGGCGCCGTGAATCACTACAATACCGATAACCCTCATGTCCATATCATCGTCAGAGGGGTAGACAGTGACGGCAACGAGTTGAGAATCAGCCCTGATTATATCTCGAACGGTATACGCAATCGGGCAGGAGAAATTGCCACCAGAGAACTGGGTATGCGTTCAGAGTTGGAAATCCGGCAGCAGAGAACCAAAGAAGTATCACCGGCAAGGCTCACCTCTCTTGACCGATCTATCGCTGCCATTGAACGAAATGGTATGGTTGAACTTGGTCAGTGTCCGGTCGAAAAAGGGGAGCTGTTTCAGCAACGCCTGCTCTCCCGGCGTTTGAAGTCTCTTGAATCATTCGGTCTTGCTGAAAATACAGGAGTCCGGCGGTGGTCGATGACCGAAGGATGGGAGCAGAAGCTGCAGGCGATTGCCAGGCGGAACGAAATCTTCAGGGAGATGCACCAGAGCGTCGGTGGCGATCCCGGAAAGTACCGGATGTATGATCCTCAACCGGATGCGCAGCGGATTGAAGGCAAGCTGGTCGCCAAAGGAGTGTCCGATGAATGGCATGACCGATACTACATCGTGGTTGAAACTCCGCAGGGAAATGCATGGTATGTCAATCTCGGTAAAAGCAGCGATCCCGGAAAGTATGGAGTGGGTGATATCGTCACGATTTCAGCCGAAAAAGAAGAGTGGCTGAAAAAGGCTGATCTTGCCATTGCCAGCCATGCAGCAAAACATGGGGGCATCTATGAGCGGCAGCAGCACCTGAAAGAAATTCAGGAAGAGATGGTTGAGGTTGAAGGAGGAGGCAGGCTTCATCGGAAAGCATATGTTGAAGCTCATGAACGACGGTTGCAGCGGCTGCAGCGATTTGGTCTGGTCAGGCAGCTTCCTGATGGTTCATGGAGAGTTCCGGATGATCTCATCACAACACTAAAAGAAAGGGACGCGGCCAATCCCGCCATGCAACAGAAAATTGAGCGACAGTCTCTTCTCCGGTTACCTGAACAGGAAAACTACCGGGGCAGGATGTGGATCGACCGGTTTACCGCAAAACCCGATAACCCGGAATTTGCAAAACAGGGGTTCGGCAAAGAGCTGAACGATGCCGTCCGGCGCCGGGCTCTTTTTCTGCAGGAGCTTGGCATCGACCCGCTCGATCCTGCCAGGGCAAAACATCTTGACAAGCTTGAAAAACATGATCTGGCCGAAAAAATCAAACAGCAGCAAGCCGGAGAGTTCAGGGAACTGAAATTAGGTGACCGGTTTCGGGGGACATTGAGCGATACCGGCCTGCAAGCGAGCGGCAAACGTTACGCTCAGCTCTATGATCCGAAGTCCAAAGAGTTTTCACTGGTTCCATGGAAGCAGGATTATGAACGGCTTGTCTCGAAACAGGTTGAGCTGATCCACGCTGAAGCAGGGTATAAAGTGGTTCAGCAACTCGATCTTCGAAAAGGGAGATAGCTCATGAAAAAAAGCCGCACGGTCAATGTCTTTTATGGTCATGTAGCGACCGGCATCTCTTTCATGTTGTTCGGTACTTGGGCAACAACTCAATATGTCGCATGGCTGCTGGGATATCAGCATCAGCTTGGCAAGCCGCTTCTTGTTGTGCAGGGCTATCCCGTTTATGAACCATGGCAGTGGTTTTTCTGGGCTTTTCATTTCGAGGCATATGCGCCTTGGGTTTTTGAACATGCCAGCCGGATTACCTATGTCAACTTCTTCGTCATGTTTGCCCTGATGGTATTTCTTGCTGTTCGGCGGGCGAAACGTCGAAACCCGTCGGGCTCTTATGGAACGGCCCGATGGGCATCGGTCGGTGAGTTGCAGCAGACAGGGATATTCGTTGAGCAGGGAGTGATTTTGGGGCAAACCAACGACGCCGAATTTCATACGGAAGTGACAAAGGGCACCGGTGAAGTGCATTGGAAGATGGATAAGCCCGGCAGCATGATTCTGCGCCATAACGGCCCCGAGCATATTTTCTGCTTTGCACCGACCAGAAGTGGCAAGGGGGTTGGACTTGTTATCCCGACACTACTGGCATGGAATGAATCGATTATCGCCTATGACATAAAGAAAGAGTTATGGTCAGCTACTGCCGGATGGCGACGGCGGTTTTCTCATTGCTGGCGGTTCGAACCGACCGCACCGGATTCGGTACGCTTCAATCCGTTGCTTGAAATTCGAAAAGGTGCCTACGAGGTCAGGGATGTACAGAATGTCGCCGATATTCTGGTCGATCCGGATGGATCGAAAGAACATCACGATCACTGGGAAAAAACCGGGCACTCCCTGCTTGTCGGAGTGATCCTGCATGTTCTCTATGCCGAAGAGGATAAAAGCCTCAGTGGTGTTGCAAACTTTCTCTCCGACCCGGAAAGAAGCGTTTACGATACCCTGAAATTCATGCTCACCTTTTCTCATCTGAAAGATGGAGCCCATCCGGTTGTGGCCGCTTGTGCAAGGGAGATGCTCAACAAAACGGAAAACGAGCTCTCGGGAGTGGTCTCGACTGCCATGAGCTTTCTTGGCTTGTACCGGGACCCGTTTATTGCCCGGAACACTTCAGCCTCAGATTTCACCATTCGTGATCTGATGAACAGTGAGCATCCGGTAAGCCTCTACCTTGTTGTTCCTCCGAGTGATATCGAACGAACAAAACCGCTGATGCGGCTTGTCCTGAACCAGTTCGGGAGGCGACTGACCGAAAAGATCGAGTATGGAAAGGGCAAGAAGCATTACCGGTACCGGTTGCTAATGATGCTCGACGAGTTCCCGAGTCTTGGACGGCTTGGCTTTTTTGAATCGGAACTGGCCTATATGGCCGGATACGGAATCAAATGCGTCATGATTGCCCAGTCACTGAACCAGATCGAGATGGCTTACGGCCCCAATAATTCGATTCTCGATAACTCACATGTGAGGATCACCTACGGTGCTCTCGATGAACGGACGGCCAAAAGGATTTCCGATCTGCTCGGGCAGGCGACAGAAAAGCGGCTCCAGATGAACTTTGCCGGTAACAGGCTTTCACCCTGGCTTGGCCATATCATGGAAAGCGAGCAGGAAACCCCGAGGCCGTTACTCACGCCCGGTGAAATTTTGCAGTTGCCGGGCGATGATGCGTTGGTGATGATCGGCGGATTGCCACCCTACCGGGCTAAAAAACTCATGTACTATCAGGACGAACGCTTCAGGGAGAGGGCCTGGCTTCCAGCTCCGGATGATCCGGACGAGCAGCAGGCAGAACTTCTCAAGAAAAGGGAGTGCAATTCATGGTTCGATCCGGCAGTCACTCAAGTTAAACGGATAGAAATTCCATCAGGAGAGGTAAGCAGGAACAGTTTCGTTGAATTCGAAGCGGAGCTGCCTGATGAAGATGGGGCAACCGAGGATCGTGCTTTTTTTCACCGGGATGATCCAGCTGATTTCTCTCATGAAGAGACCATTCCTGAAAACACGCTTTCTGTAGAGGATGCAGATAATAACCGTAATGGCAGTCAACTTGGGCGGGCGCCCATTATCAATTTAAGCAGAACACCACAAGGAGGTCATTTACCATTATGAAACGCAAGAACATTCACCCTTACCTCTCTCCGGAACTCTATGCCCAGTTCAAGGCATACTGCAAGAGAATCAATGCGACGGAAAGCAGCGTCATTGGATCAGCGCTAAAAGAGTATTTCGATGATTCCGCCGATATGAAGCTGTTGCTGCGAAGGCTTGACCGGCTTGGCCGTCATGCCACCCGTCTGGAACGTGATATCAATGCCATGGCCGAAGCGTTCGCTGTTTTTGTGCAGCTCTGGTTTGCCCATACACCGAGTATCGGTGAAAATGAAAAAGATGCTGCAAGAAGGGAGGCCTGGAACCAGTACCAGAAATTCGTTGAGTACGTTGCAACCCAGATGGCAGGAGGGCACCGGTTCATTGATGACCTGGTGCAGGATACCATCGCCGATGAAGATGAGTTGCATCAGGCTGTCAGCAACAATGCAGATTGATGCTGAGGATGTAAGTTTGCTGAATATTACGTATATTTCCCGATATTCGAGCTTGCAGGAACTTCTGGAACAATGGGGTTTAAGCAGCGGTCTTATGCTGATCCATATTAGACTCTGAAATATGAAGCAATTAATAGTATAAGTTGCTGATGAAAAAAAATTAACAGCATTTTTTATGGTTAGGAATTGGCGTTTTATATGGATTAAAATTCAAAAATCTGCGGAATAGGCGGATCCATCTAATTATTGTTAGGTGCCAAGATCATGGCCAAACCTAAGTCTGCCAAAGTTTACATCCGCGTCGGAGACTGCCTTTTTGATTTTATGTGGGCGAATGTGATATCTGACGGTAGCGTCATCATGGGGTTGCGTTTTCAGGGGCAGCAGCAAATTGAAGTTGTCGCTGAACGGGATAGACAACTGCGTCCGCCTCAGATTGAAGCCCTACGAATCGTTTGTCATCCGAAGATCAGCTTCCATCCCTCGGGCCACTACAAGCTTGACGCCCAGGTTGGCCTGACTGCAACCTCTATTGACCGCGCAACAGTCACTGGACCGCGCTTTGAAAACATTGATGAACCATGTCGGATGCTGGAAGTGTTGTTGCCGGAAGTTCTTCCGGTTGCCTCGAAAGGCATTGCGGATCGCGACATCATCCTAGATGCCACTACGGCACCCCGACAGCCACTCGTATGCACAATCTCCTGCATGTCCAAGCAGCAGTTTCATCACGTCATGGACAGCAACTCAAAATTCGTCGATACATCCACATGGGAATTCGTCCACGCTCTGGAAAATGAATCACATATCTGGGTGTGGACCCTCCGTACCTCACAGGAGCAAACTATCTACCCCAACCGTTTCATCATCGGTTTACTTGGTGAAATAAAGTGGGGAAAGGTTCCGGAACATGGCACCTAACCCGGCGCTCAACACGGACGCTGCGAATAAAGCCGCGCAGCGCCGGTTAGCTCTACGTTAACCCCCTGACATATATGACTCATGAACTCTGGTTGGTTGTTCTCTCAAGCTCTGTGGTCTCGGGCATAGTTGGAACGCTCATCAGCGGTTGGTTCAACCTGCGCTCGAAGCGAAACGACTATGCGAATACCTATTACAAGCTTGTACTTGACCGAAGATTGGCCGCATACGAAGAAGTCGAACAACTGATCATAAGGATCAAGTTAGCTGTGCTCGACAAAGACCAGCGGCCCTACCACTTGCTTTTCTCGGATGATAACGATCAAGAGTCCGTTTACAAGCTCTTGTTTTCCGTGATGTCGTGTGCGCTGTGGTTTAGTGATGAACTATTCGAGAGAACACGCGACTTGAATGTGCTGATCTTCAGTCGAACCAAAGACAGTGCGGGTCTGGTTGAGTTTGGCAAGTCTCATTATCGCGAGATTGCAGAGCTGCGAACTGCAATCGAGAAACTGCATGCTCGCGACATGCTCACTCTCCACGAAGAGCCAAAGTTCTTGCGCAGCAAGAAGCCGACAGACGGCTATGCACAGTTGCCAACAGTAGGCTAACGCTTTACTAGGAAACATTTGAAAAACTTGTTGACATTTTCAATGAGCATCCACATTTCACCTCGGTGAATTTATTATCGATCTTCCCGCATAGTAAAGTCCCTCCAACTCATAACGGGCTCCATCGGTTTATTAATGATCTGGTGCAGGACACCATAGCTGATGAAGATGAACTGCATCAGGCTGTCAGCAACAATGCAGATTGATGCTGAGAATGTAAGTTTTCTGAATATGACGTATATTCAGACATTCGAGCTATTCAAGAATTTTTTGAGCACGGGTTGTAAGCCGCGGTTTTATGCTGATCCATATAAGACGCTGAATAAAAATAGATTTATGGTATAAGTCGCTAAGAATAAGGAAATTAACTACATTTTATATTATTTTGAATTTGTGGCTTATATGGGGTGGAATTCAATAATCTGCGGTATAGGCGGATCAGTCTAATTATTGTTATGAGAAAAAATAATTAAAAATAAGGTTAAAGTGCACTATGTTGACATATAAAGAACTTATCGAATTAAGAGAAAAATTAGCTAACGGCGAGATTACTCAAGACCGGGCAAAAGAAATGTTTGGAAATGATTTAAAAGAAGGGAAAAGATCGTGGCAAACAAAAGATTGGAAAGAAAGAAGAAATGAGATTATTAAAAATAAATGCGAAATATGTGGAGGCGTAGAAACATTAACATTACAGCATCGTTCCCACCCAAGAAACTACAATGAGTACGAACGAGAGGTAACCAGAAAATACAATCGACTTTTTATAGATTCCAATGCTTCTGATGAACAACGAGAATTTATTGATCACGTGAAAAAGAACTTTGATTATGTTCCCGTCCCATTATGCCCGAAATGTAATAGTAGATATCCTAATAAGAGAATGAGAAAAAAGCCTCAATATCTCTGCAAAGAATGTAGATTGGAATTTGATGAACCAATGTATAAAACAATCGATGACCTTATTACAATATTTTATTTAGGTGAGGATGTCCCAGGGGGTCATGATAAATGCTTTATATCAAAAGATAAATGGAAGAATCGGCAGAATTTATCGCAAGTGAAGTATTGGTTGCTAAGAGAAAAGGCTAAAAATAAATTTAACGATAATATTGGGAAAGAAGCGTTCTTGCTCTTCTTGAATGACAATATAAAATATCTCTCGTTTGAGGATACAATCACGGCATGTAAAAAATGTGCGTTTAACTTTGACTTAAACAATATGGAAATTTGTCCAAAATGTAAAACAAATTACAAAGGTGTATCGTATCCAACCTGTATCAATTGTTTACCCGAAGACAAGCGTAAGGCGGCATTAGAAAAAATTGATTCTGGAAAAGCATATCGAGCAATGCATCAAGAGTTAGGAATCGACTAAATATCTTGAAGATATTGATATTTAAACATAATCCACTCATAACAAACCAATCCAGCCGACGCCGTTCCGGCGCAGCTGATTTCGGATTTTTGGCATGCAGTCCAACACCGTAATCACGAAATAATAAAAATACTCATGAAGTCTATTGCCGATCTTAGCCGTGGAATATTTCGACATCCACTTAAGTTTGGGGGGCAAGTATTTGCCGTTTTTAGTATGCTCTTCACCCTTATCAAAGCAATTACCCATTTTGTCCCAGGGATTAAAATTGAAGGTATTAATGCATTGCTAACAATAACAATAATAAGCGTTGTCCTTGCCATAAAAAAGGTATGGAAACCTTCAAAAATTGAAATTCCAATAGCACATACAAATACAATAATTGAAGTAGTCTTTGGGGATTTATTTGAAAAAACTGGGATTCGAGCAATTGCAGTCAACGAATTTTTCGATAGTAAGATTGGAAAACCTGTATCGGATAAAAGCTTGCATGGAATTTTTCTCAAAAAATGCTTTGGAGGTCATCCAGAGTCTTTTGACAAGCAATTAGATGAACAATTACAAGATGTTGAAAGCAGAGATGTAGCGAAAGTTGATGGAAAAACAAAATGCTTTCCAATTGGGACAAATGCACTTATCAATGTAAATCAAGACAAATATATCGTGTTTGTGCTTTCAAAAACAGACACAGAAACTTGTAAGGCTTATTCAGATGTAAATATGATGTGGGATGCTTTACATAGCCTGTGGCAACGAGCACGAATCGAATCAGGTGGTCATGAGCTAAATCTGCCTCTTATTGGTAGCGGGCTATCTGGTCTTGGCTTACCTGTTCGTGATCTCCTAAATCTTATTATCCTGTCAGCAATTACAGAGACAAAAACTAAAGAAGTGACGCAGAGAATTCGTATCATATTGCATCGTAATCGTTTTGATGCTCTTGATTTAAGAGATGTAAAAAAACATTGGGAGGAAAAATAATGGCATATCGTAATGGTACTTACGTCGCATTTCATGCAAATGGAACCAATATTCCTGGAAAATCAGACATTGATTACTATAATCTAATGAAAGCTTGGTCCGCAAAACCAGACGATGACTTTACCATGAACAATAGCCATGACAAAGCATTCGCGGTTCGAGATTTAAGCAAGAAGGAAACTTTACGGACATCGCTTCTTGAAAGGCTAAGAAACTCTAAGAATATGGTGCTAATTATTGGTGAAACTACTTTATTAGACGATGACTGGGTGCCCTTTGAAATAGAGAAAGCGGTGGACGCATATAAAATACCAATAATTGCCGCATATACTGGGTATGATAAACCGATACGCAATCCCTCAGCTTTAAATAATTATTGGCCGCGTGCCCTTGCCACTCGAATAAACAATAATACAGCTCATGTCATACATATTCCGTTTAAAAAAATAGCGTTGATGGATGCAATTTCTCAATTCTCACACAACGCACTTCCTCTCGGCGGTGGGTTAGGGCGTTATAGTGATGAGGCATATAAAATTTTTGGCATACAAGGTTGAAGCCTTTGCAGTTGTTGAGAAAATGTCGCGGGGTACCATCCTACCTAACCCGGCGTTGCAGCGCTCGCCACTACGCTTCGCCGCTGGACGTTGTCGTTGGGCCAACTTGTTCAAGGGCGAAAAGCTGTCATCAAGGCAGCGGGAGAGAGCAATGAACCGAAAAACTATTTTAGCGATTACACTGGTCCAATTCTTCTGGCTGACAAATATAGCTATAGCCGAAACGCCAAACGAGGATAGCTTTGATTCAAAGTTAAGTCTTTATACTGCCGTATGTAACACTTCGTTAATCGGTCGCCAAGCGGAAATGACGGATAAGCTTTTGATAATGGCGAAAGATGATTTTCATAAATGGTTATTATTAGCGGGGCCACTCTCAAGAACAACATTAGTGGGCAGACAAGCGCAGGTCTTCGATGAGTTAATCAGTGCGAGCTGGGAAGACTTGAGAAATTTATTGTTAGTAGCTGAGCCGCTTTCATATACGACTCTGACCGGTCGACAAGCGCAAGTTTTCGACAAACTAATTATTGCAAGCTGGAATGATCGGGAGCGTTTACTTAAGGTAATGGAGGTACTTAGTCATACCAAACTCGTAGGGAGGCAAAATCAAGTTCTTGAACGGTTGGAAGAATTGGAAGTGGTTAAGAAAAGAAAGCAGAAGAAATAAATTTTGCCTAACGATTCGTTCCAGCGCACCCGCGCCACGAAACAGCTTGGTGTTTTCGGGTTTTGTGGGGTGGCGTGCGGCGATGAACGCTGAACGCCAGCGTAACCAATCAATAACGAAGAACAACACCCCTATTCCATCCCTAAAATATATAGATTAATCACTTTTCAATCAACGACTTACGAGGAAACCTTTGAAAAACTTCTGGACGTTTTCAAAGACCGCCCACATTTCACCTCGGTGCATTCCTCATCGCTCTCCCGCGCCTGACAAGGCGCCCCAACTCATAATGCGACCAACGAAACGCTTGTTCGGTACTTGAAGAAAACCGTTCTCCATTCGATTTTTTAGGGACGTGCATCTGTTGGCTATTATTTTTGTCATTTGGCAGGAAAATAGATAAAATTTATCTAAAAAAAGATAAAAATATTTTGCAATACCTGTAAAAAACAGTAACATAATTTCTATTATGTTGAATAAAATTGTTTTCTGGGTATGGAGAACCTCACGAATCAAAGACGGATAGCTTCACTGCACAGCGCGGTTGCTCCCTTACGGCATTTGCTTGAAAATGACTCCGTCACGGAGATTATGCTCAACGCTGATGGCCGTGTTTGGATCGATGAAATCGGGTGCGGCATGTCCTGCACCGATGTTGTTATGAGCACTGAAGAGGCTGAACGGATGATTCGCCTTGTCGCTGCAACTTCGAATACGGAAATCAATGAACGTAATCCATCCCTCGCCGCAAAACTTCCGGGATGGGGAGCTCGGCTTCAGGCCTCTGTTCCTCCAATAGTTGATCGCCCTGTATTCGCGTTGCGCAAGCCTGCCAGAATGGTGTATACGCTTGATGATTACGTGCAGCGGGGCATTATCAGTCCGGAACCAGCCCGGTTGCTTGAGCTTGCCGTAAAATCAAGAAAAAACATTCTGATTGGTGGTGGTACGGCATCCGGAAAAACAACTTTTGCCAATGCTTTGCTGCAGATTGTCGCCGGCACGCAAGACCGGGTTTACATCGTTGAAGACAATCCCGAGTTGCAGTGTTCAGCAGAAAACATGCTCCAGATTCTTGTGCAGGCTTCATCATATACCCATCAGAGAGCGATAAAAGATGCCTTGCGTTACCGCCCGGACAGGATTATCGTCGGCGAAGTAAGGGACGGCGCAGCACTTGATCTCCTGAAAGCGTGGAACACCGGTCATCCCGGTGGTCTGGCAACCATCCATGCCAATGATCCGGCAGGGATGCTTGATCGTCTGGTTCAGCTTGTCGAAGAGGTTGTACCGAAAGCTCCCCGGTACCTTATCGCTGAATCCGTGGATATCTGCGTGCATATCAAGCGTGACAGGAGCCACCTTGCAGGGCGATGCATCAGCGGTATTGTCAGGGTAAACGGAATCGATGAGCGGGGTCAGTGGGTGCTTGAACCTTTACATGCCAGCCCGCAAACAACGTTTCATGTACAGGGGCTGAGCCAATATGGTTTATATGACACGGATGAAATAATTCCTGTCTGAAAGAGGTGTTATTCCATTGAATCAACCAATCACTTGAAATGATAAGAGCATGAACAAGAGACTCCTTCTTTTCGGACTGCTGTTTTTTGCAGCCAATACCGCACTTGCTACTTCCACCGGGATGCCATGGGAGACACCTTTGAATCAGGCGCTCGATTCCCTGACCGGACCGGTCAGCCGGGTGTTCGGTGCTGTTGCATTTATTGCATTGGGTTTCGGCCTTGCCTTCAGTGACGGTGGCGGGGTCATGAAAAAAGCACTCTGGGTGCTGTTTGGTCTTTCTATTGCTTTCAATGCGGTGTCATGGGGGCTGAGCTTCATGGGGTTCAGCGGAGGGCTGACGGTATGATCGAAGGTTACGAGGTACCCGTTCATCGTTCACTGAGCGATGTCATTCTGCTTGGTGGCGTGCCGAGAACTCCGGCCATCCTGCTCTGGACGACGGCAACAGCTCTCGGGTTCGGGATGCAGCAGATCTGGGTTGTGCCGATTGCCATGGCACTACATATGTTGCTTGCTACGCTGACCCGCAAAGACCCGTTTTTTTTCGATGTTTTTTTGCGTGCCCTGAAATCTCCAAAAATTCTCTATCCCTGACCGGATATGTTCAGTCTCATGCAATACAGGGAACCCTCGAACCGGCTTCCGGACTACCTGCCCTGGGCGGCGCTTGTCGCTCCCGGTGTCGTGCTGCAGAAGGATGCAGCCCTGCAGAAAACAATCGCGTTCCGAGGGCCCGATCTTGCAAGTTCCTCTTCATCGGAACTTGCTTCGGCTGTCGCCCGGCTGAACAACGCCCTCAAGCGTCTTGGTTCCGGCTGGTCTCTTTTTATCGAAGCGCAGCGATTCGAGCACTCCGAATACCCCGTGTCACACTGGAAGAATCCGGCGGCATGGCTGCTCGATCTTGAACGCAGGGGGCAGTTCGAGGAGGCAGGATCGCATTTCGAATCAGCCTACTTCATGACCTTTGTCTGGAAGATGCCGGGCAGTCAGAGCCGGAAATTCTCAAGCCTTTTCTATGACGATCAGGAGCAGAGTGAACCCGTATTTGACAACGAGCGTGATCTCGATCAGTTTCTCAAGCAGATGCATGAGATTATGGATATCCTTGCCGGAGTCTTTGTGGAAGTAGATGAACTCGATGACCATGAGACCCTGACCTATCTGCACAGCACCATCTCTACCAATCGTCATCAGGTGCTGGCTCCCGAAACTCCCATGTATCTTGATGCCCTTCTGCCTGATCAGGCGCTGACGGTGGGGGACATCTGCATGCTCGGTGATCATTTCATTCCGACCATCACCTTTACCGGGTTCCCCTCGACTTCACTGCCGGGGATGCTCGATGAGCTGAACCACCTGCAGATCGAATACCGCTGGGTGGTGCGCTACCTCTCGCTTGACAAGGAAGAGGCCAGAAAAGAGATCGAGAAGTACCGTCGCCAGTGGTGGGGAAAACGCAAGAGCCTTTTTACCCTGCTGAAAGAAGAGGCAACCAAGGAACCGTCGGCGCTGCTCGACAGTGCAGCGGCCAACAATGCAGCCGACGCCGATGCCGCATTGCAGGAGCTGGGAGACGATCTGGTATCGTTCGGTATCATGACCTGTACGGTAACGGTCAGCCACGGCGATCTTCAGGAAGCCATGCGCCGCATCAGGAGAGTGAAGCAGGTGATCCAGAGCCGGGGATTTGTGGTAAAGGAAGAGAATCTCAACAGCAAGGAGGCATGGCTCGGCAGCATTCCAGGGCACGTCTATGCCAATGTCCGCCGCCCGGTCATCAGCAGCCTCAATCTCGCCCATATGATGCCGCTTTCCGCCATCTGGGCCGGTGAGTCATGTAATCGGCAGCTCCTTGAGAAAACCGGCAGCGGCATTGCGCACATCATCTGCTCAACCACCGGCAGTACTCCGTTCCGGCTTAACCTCAATATCGGTGATGTCGGCCATACCCTGATTGTCGGGCCGACAGGAGCTGGAAAGTCAACGCTGCTTTCGATGCTTGCCCTGCAATGGCTCCGCTATCCCGGTGCCCAGGTCGTTATTTTCGACAAAGACCGCTCTTCCCGTTCCGCAACTCTTGCCGTGCAGGGAGACTACTATGAACCGGGCAGCGAGCGGGCGGCCCTTGCCTTTCAGCCGCTTGCGAACATCGATGAATCGTCCGAACGAATCTGGGCTTCGGAATTCATCCTGCTTCTCCTGAAAGAACAGCATCTTCAGGATACTCCGATTCTGAAAAAAGAGATCGACGATGCGCTTCAGAGCCTTTCATCGAGCGACCGTGAGCATCGCACCATGACGGTTTTCAGCGATCTTGTGCAGAGCCGGGAGATCCGCGATGCCTTGAGACCCTACTCAATGCAGGGCAACTACGGTGAAATCTTCGATGCCGATACCGACACCATGCAGGATGGCGACTGGCTGACCATTGAGATGAACGCACTGATGAGCATGAGTTCCGAGGTCGTGATTCCGGGACTCTTCTATCTCTTTCACCGGGTTGAACAGCGGTTCGACGGAAGGCCGACCCTGCTCATTCTCGATGAGGCATGGCTCTTTCTCAAGCACCCGATCTTCATGGGGCAGTTGCAGAACTGGCTGAAAACCCTGCGCAAAAAAAACGTCTATGTGGTCTTCGCCACGCAGGAGATTGCCGATGCGGCGGAATCCCCCATCATGGCAACCATCCTTTCGGCATGCCATACCAAGATCTATCTGCCCGATGACGAGGCGCTCACTCCAGCCATGACCGACTCATACCGAAAGTTCGGGCTCAGTGATACCGAAATCACCCTGCTCGCAACAGCCCAGAAAAAGAGGGATTACTATTACCGTTCAGTGAAAGGAAGGCGCCATTTCACCCTGAACATGGGGCCCGTCGCACTGGCCTTTGCCGCACTTTCGAATCCCGACGACCAGCAGTTCATGGACTCCATCGAGCGTGAGCTGCCGAAAGACGAACATGCAGCGGCACTCCTGAAATACCGGGGACTTGACTGGGCCGTGAACCTGCTGGAAAAGGGAAGAACACAATCAACACTGCAATCATGAACCGGAGGATACCATGAACCATACGATGAAAAAGAGATTGAAAACCATGATGCTGGGAGGCCTGTTATTGACCGGTAGCGCTGTTGTTCCTCTACACCATCAGGAAGCGCAAGCAGCACTTACCGTGATCGACCTGACAAACCTCAAGCAGAACACCCTTACCGCGGTCAGAACGGCCGAGCAGATAAAGAACCAGATCGAGCAGATCAGGAACCAGGTGAAGTCTCTGCAAACACTCCCCGGTTCCACCTTCGGGCCGATGAAGGCCATCTATGAAGGCAACATGAACGAACTGAACGGCCTGCTTTCCGATGTGCAGGGCATCAGTTTCGACTTGAACAAAATCGATGGCCAGTTCGACCAGTTGTTTCCTGAAGGCAAATGGGACAAGATCGATTTCAATAACTACGAACAGTATTACCGGGACTGGAACAAGCAACTCTCTGACGCGGCAAAAATTGCCATGAAAGCGCAGAGCGTTATCCAGCGCTCACAGGCATACAACAACGAAGCTGCCGCAATCCTGAACCGGTCATCCGGGGCAGATGGGGATGTCCGTCAGCTTCAGTCAACCAACCAGATGCTCGGGCTGATGGCCGGGCAATTGAACGGTCTGACGGAAACGCTTGCCCTCAATGCACGGGTTAGTGCCATGGCGGCAGCAAGTTCAGCCCAGAAGGAAGAGGCTGAACGGGCATTTTCCACGCAGATGTGGAGTGGTTACAGTGACTGGAAATCAACAGGCTCGAAGTACACAAACATGCCAAACCTTAAACAATAAGAGGAGAATCGGTCATGGTACGCAACTACGTCATACTCGGAGTCATTATCGCGATGATCTTTTTTGCCGTTGGGTGCAAGGGACAAAAATCCGCAGCCCCGGAACCGCAGAAGGTGGAACAGGGCAAAAAATCCAATGATCTCTGGAAAGGGTACGGCGACTATAAGTCATCAGGCCCGAAATACAAGAATATGCCCGATCTCAAGAAATAGGCAATCGCTGACGCATGAATCCCGGTATTCTTACAGAGACGCTCAACCACTTTCTGGCCGTGTTCGGAGCGGGCTGGTCAAATCTCCAGCCTGCCATCAACGGGCTTACGGGCGTGCTGTTGAGCATTGAAATCGTGATGATCGGTCTCTGGTGGGCACTGGGAGGCGGGGAGCAGCTTGTCGCGGTGATGAAGAAGCTTCTCTATCTCGGAGTCTGGATGTGGATCGTGCGGTCGTTTCCCGCCTTGTCCAATGCCTTTGTCCAGTCCCTGATCCATGCCGGACAGATTGCCGGAGGGGGAGGAGGGCCAAGCCTCTTCGATCCTTCAAAAATCATTGAATACGGATTGACAACCACCGCTCCTCTCGTTGAAAAAATCAGTGGCATCGGTATCACGGAGATCGTCAACGGCCTTGTGCTTGCCCTGACCTACATCGGCATCATGCTGGCCTATATCCTCATTGCCTGGCAGATCTTCTATGCCGTGCTGGAGTTCAATCTGCTCGCTGCCGTTGTCGGGATCTTTCTTCCGTTCGGTTTTTTTGAACCAACCAAATTCCTTGCCGAGAAAGCTATCGGAGCCATCGTTTCGTCAGGTGTGAAGCTCATGGTGCTTGCCTTTATCATGTCGGTGATCGAGCCGACGCTCTCCACACTGGCTTTTTCTGGCGATCTGAACTTTACGGAAATCTGGAGCGCTCTCCTGACAGTCGGTGCCGTTGCCTTTCTTGCCTGGAATGCACCGGGTATTGCCGCCGGTCTGCTGGCCGGCAGCCCGAGCCTGAGTGCCGGAGCAGCCTTGCAGAATGCTGTTGTCGGTGGAACCGGAGTTGCGCTGGCGGGAATGGGGGCATACGGGCTCACAAAGATGGCCGTTGAAAAGGTCGGTGCCGGAGTGGGAGCTGCAAGCCAGATGATCGGTTCACGCTTCGGATCGAGTGGTGGCGATACACCGAAATCAGGTGGAGATTCCGGTGCTGGTGGCCCATCAGGTTCAACCGGTTCGCCGTCAGGTACTTCGTCGCCATCATCAGCTTCGGCGACTTCCGACAGGGGAGGTTCTTCTGAACGGGGAGATGAACATCAGGAGAAAGGAAAAGCTCCAAACTGGGCAAAGACTGCCCTTCACGCCATGCATACACCCGAAGAGGCCCGTCCGTCAGGCGGCAGTGCGACACCTCGATTGTAACATCAACATTTGATCAAGCATGAAAGCAACAACACGAACATGGAACCCGAAAGGGGAACTCGATACACCCTACAAGCGGGCAAAGCAGGAGTGGGATGACCGGATAGGAAGCGCTGTCGTCCAGGCAAGGAACTGGCGATTGGCCGCATTTGCCATGCTTTTCTTTGTCGCCATGCCTGCCGTGCTCGGAATGATCTATGTAGGCTCCCTTCCCAAGAAGGTGCCGCACATTGTCGAAGTGGCCAAGGATGGCAGCGCTCTCTATCGCGGAGAGGTCGGGGAAGCCTGGGCTTCGTACAAGCCATCCGATCCCTCGATCAAGTATCATCTGCAGCGCTTCATTCAGGACACCCGGATGATCAGCTCCGATGGTGTTGTGGTCAAGAAGAACTGGCTCGATGCCTACAAGCTGGTCACGGCAAGCGGCTCAAACACCCTGAACGCCTATGTCCAGAAGGATGATCCGTTCATCCGCCTGGCAACCGAACGGGTGAGTGCCGAAGTTCTTTCCATGGTGCCGATTTCCTCTGACAGTTGGCAGGTGGACTGGAAAGAGTCCACGTGGGGAGTGCATGGAGAACCGCTTGGCGAGAGTTACTGGAGAGGCATTTTCAGGATCGTCCTGAAACAGCCCCAGACCGATGAACAATTGACGGCAAATCCGATAGGCCTCTATATCGACGAGTTTCACTGGTCACGAATCAACCGATAACAACATCGCATCATGAAGAGATCGACAACATTGCTTGCTGCTGTGCTGATGGTCACCGCCATAACCGGTGATACCCTTGCAGGAGAAAAGAGAAGACCGTGGAACGTGATCGAGAACGCCAACAGGGAATCGGCACAGAACCCTGACAGCTATGGCTATCATAATGCCATCATGCGCTACGATTTTGAAGACGGCGAGCTCTATCAGGTCTACGCTGCTCCGCTGAAGCTGACCGATATTCAACTCGAACCGGGAGAAAGACTGCTGGGTGATCCGGTATCGGGTGATACCGTGCGCTGGATCATCGGCAGAAGCAAAAGCATGGCCAACGGTCTTGAGCAGGAACACATTTATCTCAAACCGACCAGACCGGGACTGCATACCACGCTCAGTCTCAATACCAGCCTGAGAACCTACCATATCGAGCTGACCAGCTATGAAAATACCTATATGGCAGCGGTCTCCTGGAATTATGAGCAGTACAACCTCCGCCAGCTCAAGGCTGTTGAAAAAACAGCCACCGAATCCCATGTGAACCTTGCATCGCTGGATTTCGGGTACAGGGTAGAGGTGAAAAAAGGATCGAGACCCTCATGGCTGCCGGTAAAAGTATTCGATGACGGCAAGAAGACCTTTGTGCAGTTTCCGGAAGCCATGCTCTCGCGCGAAGCGCCGGTACTCTTTGTGGTAGGGAAATCCGGAGAGGTGCAGCTCGTGAACTACCGGGTAAAGAACGATTACTACATCGTTGACCGGCTGTTCGAAAAGGCTGAATTGAGAGCCGGGGAGAAGGGCGATATGATTGTCCGGATAACGAAACAGTAAAAGGATCGACCCATGAGCAATGTACGTCAAGAAGAGCTGGAAGAGCAGCAGAGCGTTGATCCGCATGCATCGAAAATACCGTCCGATGATCCCCGGCTTCAGATACCGAAAACAAGGAGCCGCACACTGAAAAAAGGACCGGTGATCGCCTTGACCGTGGTTCTGGTCGGAGCGATTTTTCTGGCGATCATGATGGCCGTGCAGCCTCCCAAAAAAGCCGTGAAAGCGGAGAAAAAGGATGAGACTTCAGTATCCAACCAGCTTGCGATACCAGACATCATCAGGCAGGGACCCGACAACAACAAACCGGTGACGTTGCCGGACACCTCTATAACCGCTTCGGTTCCTGATAACGTGCCGGAACTGGGCAAACCATTACCCGGTGATCTCGGTCATGCGATGGTGAATAAGCAGAACGGCCGGTATCAGGGGAGTGGTTCATCGCAGCAGTACAATCAACCCGATCCGGTTGAACAGGAACGTCATGCAGCCGTGTCTTCAAGCCCGTTCTTTGGCGGTGCGGCAAATGCTGCCACACCGGTCAGTTCAGGCAGCAGCTTCCCTGCCGGCAGTGCTGACGCTGCACAAGGCACTACCCAGGCATCTACCTACGGGCGTGACCAGAACAACCAGGCACGCAAGAACGAGTTCTTCGCAAACGGGGGAGGCGAAGAGAAGGAGTATGTTTCGAAACCCATGAGAAAAGCGGCAAGCCGGTACGAAGTGAAGGCAGGATCGGTGATTCCGGCCATTCTGGTTACCGGGATTGTCTCCGATCTGCCGGGGAATGTCATCGCCATGGTGAAAGAGAACGTCTACGATACCGTGAGCGGCGATTATCTGCTGATTCCGCAGGGAACAAGGGTGTTGGGCAGATACGACAGTATGGTGAGTTACGGCCAGAAACGGGTGCAGGTGAGCTGGACAAGGATGTTACGCCCGGATGGATCGTCTATCGTGCTGGAAAACATGCCGGGTGTTGATCTGGCCGGCAACGCGGGATATAAAGGCAAGGTCGATAACCATTTTGACCGGCTGGTCGGAGGCGTGGTGCTCTCTTCGCTCCTCTCGATGGGAGCTACGGTATCGCAGGGAACCTATACCGACGAAGCAAGCATGACCACCCAGCAGCGCATGGCTGCCAATGTCGGAGAGGAGATCAGCAGCACAGGAAGTCAGATAACAAAAAAGAACCTGGATATTCAGCCGACCCTGAACATCAGGGCAGGCAATACCGTGAACATTCTCGTCAACAAGGATATGATTGTTGACCCATACGAAAACTGATGGTCACCTTGAAAACTTATTGCGCAACCCGATTGCTGCGTTGGTCGGTGCTCGAAATCCTCACGTACTCAATGTACGCTCCGGCTTCTGCGCTCCGTCCGTCTTGCACTCGCGCCGCTCATCACAGTTTTCAAGGCAACCAATAAAGAAAGGAACATTATGATTGATCTCGATATTCAGGTGCAGAGCGAACCGGTTACCCGGAGATTCAGGCTCAGGAAGGAAGTCTCGGAGGAGTTTGATCTTTATGTGAAGGCCGCACAGGAAAAGACGAAAGGCGCCGACGAATCTCTTGTACTTGAGGCGATCCTGAGGAATCATCTCAAGAGGGACAAGGGGTTTCGGGCTTGGTTGCAGCATGTTAACCGGGATTAGACGTATTTAGGCATTATATATTTTTTCAGATCGTTTTAATCTGCTGTGATGATTCTGAAACCGGTTTCGATTCCTGATGACATACTGATGCTGAATGTCTGGGATCTCTTATTGGGAGTTGTGGTCATTGCCTTCCGGATTATCAGGCGCAGGAATCCATAGTAATCCTTTCTGCTACAGTTTTTTTCACCCTGTTTTATAGAAATTTCATCATGAAGTGATGTGTAAATGTTTTCATGATGTCATGTCAGGATGCCAGCATTGCGATTCTGAAGGAGAGATTGGGATTTTGGTGTGAAGTTGATGGATTGAAGATCAGCGGTCGCCTTATAAAAAAGCTTGCAGGCGGTTATCATAAATGCTAACTTATGCTTTATGGGTTACGACATCGAATATTTCCATCCTCGGATCAAAGAGGATATTTCCTGTTGGCCAGCAACTATTCGGGCTGATTATGCCCGTCTGATCGAGTTGCTGATGGAGTTCGGGCCGGATCTGAGAATGCCCCATTCAAAAGCTATGGGTAGCGGCCTGTTCGAGCTCAGGGCAAGGGGAAAAGACGGAATCGGCAGATCCTTTTACTGTTTTGTAAAGAATAAACGGATAGTGATTCTTCACGCATTCATCAAAAAGACACATGCTACACCGAAACGAGAATTGACAATAGCACGAAAACGCATGAAAGAGGTTCATCATGGATAAACTGACCTACAAACCGGTTTCTTACGACCACGAGGAGTTCCTTCGTGAAGCGAAAAAGGATGAGGAGTTCCGAAAAGAATATGAGGCTTTGGCTTATACCTATGCCCTTATCAGGGAGCTGCTTCTTGCCCGCCAGCACTCGGGATTGACTCAGGAGTCGATTGCCCAAAAAATCGGCACTACAAAGAGCGCGGTATCCCGGTTGGAGTCAGGTGGAAAACATATACCCTCCATAACTACTCTAAGGAAATATGCGGAGGCTGTTGGTTGCGAGCTTGAGATAAAACTCGTTCCAAAAAAACAGGACAAAGAGCACCGCTTGATCCATGAATAATCGTTTCGACGAACGTTTTGAGCCCATAAGGGCACTTGCTGGAGAGATGCAAAAGCTGGCGGAGCTTGCCCTGCAGCAATACACCCCGGTTGTTGACGATATTATTGGCAATAACAGCAAGGATGTTCATTATATCGAGCAGACCCTCGACCGACTGCTTGATTTTTGTTTCTTCGAACCGATTGTCCATCTGTATCGCAGGCTATGCCGCTATTATTTCGATATTGATCCAAACGCAACGGTCAGCTATATCTACACTTACCGAGACATGTGGGATTCAGAAGAACTAAAGCATCCGCCTTGTTAGTAACAACTCGTGAAAACCCGCCGGAATACCGGTGGAACTTAACGGCTATATTCTTTGCTGTTCTTATGTCTTAAATCGCTGCCAGCCTACCCTTTCTTCGGGATCTCGAATCCTGCACTCATAGCTCAGCACTTGATACTCTGTATTCATAAAATAAGTGCTTGTTTCCTGATACCTCCAGTCGTTTCTGTGGAGATGCTTTTCCTCTGATGGTTTTCGAGAACTTCACGTAGTTGTGAGCTTAGCTTCTGTCGGGCACAATAGCTTGACGTTTATAGCCTCTTTGTTCCGATGATCAACACGCGCTATTGAACCCCATTTGTCAATAATACCAGGAGCATAGGTGGGCATCCACCCTTCAGGGCATTAATGCCAGTCTGTTGAAGAGCCTATCGCAACTCATAACTGCTTCACGTACAGCAGAACATTACATCGTTTGACCATTGGGCGGTATAACTGCGAAGGTCTGTTGTCGTGCTTTTTCTACATGTTTCCGTTATAAAAATAGAGAAATTGCCAAATGTTGTGTTTTGAATTTTAAGCGGCAAGTTGCTCCTCGACTCCGTTGATAAATTTGACGCCATCTAAAACCTTATGAATGAGTTGATGCCCTCTGAGTTTCCGCCACTTGTGCTGGGCTCGTTCTGCAAGCTTGAAAACCAGGGCCAGCGTCGTTGCCATGGTTCCCTGCCCCCTTGTTTTTGTCGTGCGTAACCGTACAGTTGAAAATGCCGACTCGATGGTATTGGTGCTGCGAATATGCTGCCAATGTTCTGCCGGATATTTATAAAAAGAGAACATAGATGCCTCGTCTTTAAGCAACGAGGCCACTGCGCTGGGATACTTGGCCTCATAACGCTCCTGAAATCGGCGATAGGCGTCTCGGGCATCTTGTTCCGTCTCTGCACGGTAAATGTCGTGGATCAGTGACTTTGCACTTGATTGCACGGTTTTTGGGAGTTTGTCCAGAATATTGGCGGTCTTGTGAACCCAGCAACGCTGGTGTTCTGCATGAGGGTAAACCTGACGGATGGCTTTCCAGAACCCGAGGGCTCCATCTCCGATACAAAGCTTCGGTGAAGGCATGCCCCGTTCCTTGAGGTCACGAAGCAGTTCAAGCCAGGACTCAGTGCTTTCACGATAGCCGCCGGAAACGGCTAACAGTTCCTTATTGCCTTCCTTGGTGGCCTCCATGACAACGAGAACACAGAGGCGTCCCTCGTCGAGTCGAAGATTGAAGTGGATGCCGTCCACCCAGAGGTAGCAGTAACGAGACAGACTCATGTCACGCTTGTTCCATGCACGATGTTCTTCCAGCCAGAGCTGTTTCATGCGGCTGATCGATGCCGATGACAATCCGGGCGGCAGTTCTCCGTATAACTTTTCGAAACAGGGAATGAAATCCTGATTGGACAGGCCTCCAAGATAAAACAGCGGGACGGCCTCTTCGATCTGCAGGGTTTTTCTCATGTATTTCGGTATCAGAGCACTGACAAAGGGTTTAAGTGATTCGTTCGATGATCGACTTCTCGGCACTTTGACGGCTATCGGCCCGGCACTCGTTGTAATCATTCGTTCTGGAAGGTATCCATTGCGTACCATGGAGGCTTTGCCTTCCGCAGTTTTGATGTGCTGATGCTGCTCCATGAAGGCTGTGATTTCGGCCTCTATCGCCATGGCGATCATCTGTTGGGCAGCATGCCTTGCAAATTCTTCCAGACTGGCTCCTTGACCAAGTAACTTTGGAATGCTGGTCTGCTCTGTTCTCATTTGCCGTGCTCCTTGATTTTTGGTCAAGGTAACACTTACCGCGTCAGCTCTGCCTTTCCTGATTAATTCCTAAAACACAACTTTTGAAAATAGCTCATAAAAATAACATGGTAGTTATATCTGTAGCTCAAGGCTTTCCCTGCTACTACATCCTTTGTCCATGGGGTGGGCAGTCGGGTATGATAGTGGCTCTGCCCGGTCTTCTGAGCTTATACTCATGCTGTCCTCGCTGGTGCCCTGTTGCAGTAGTACGACACAAATTCACATTGCATCAACATTTAACCTCTGGTAGATGCCATAAAGAAAATCATCAATGGTCAGATCATCGTCCAGCTTGAAAAGGGTTGTCGTTCAATGTTGTCAGTCGTGGTGTGGTGGTTTGAGGAAGAATCTTGTTTCAGGAAATATCTACCATGAACACATCCATCATACCTGTAACTAACCAGTAATAACCAGTAATTGACAATAGATATAGCTTAGATAAAGAAAACATGGAGAATAAATGAAAGGAGATGAAAAGAAGTACAGAGTAATAGGGTTGGTCTCGCAGTAACTATGAGCTGTCAGATCATCGGGTCATAACTAACCGAGAATAACTGCTAATCGTTAATAGATAGACGGTGACACTGAAAACAGAACAATAAATGACTGGGGGCAATAAAAAGAGTTACAGAATATTGTGTTTTGTCTCGCAGTAACTCCCAGACATCTTTTTCCAACTAACATGAAATAACCGGTTTTGTGTAATAGGTATAGGGGGTGATATTTTCAACCGAAAAAAAGGAGGGGTTATGGATGGCTGAAGAATATTGGAGGGAAACCCCTCTCCCTGAAAAGGGGGAAGAACAACGGGCATGACAGGTGTAGCTGCCGGGTAAATCCAAAGTGACCCCGGTATATCCGGGTTCGATTCCCGGCATGTCCACAAACTCAAGCAGCTAACTTCAGCTATCTCTTCGGTACTAATAAGTAGCAGCTAATATTATTGACATAACGAAAATTAAATCAATACCATTATGCAGAATCTCTTCGTCACATACTGGGCAAGATTTGCTCACTTTTTCAAGCATCCTCAAGGCGGAAAGCATGTGGCTGAAGTGTTTGTTGCGGAAGCTGCTGAAAAAGCTTGGGAAACCAATAAAAAATTGACCAAGGAAAGTCTTGTTCTTGCAGGTCAAGCTAAAACGATTTTGGCTCGATTCAAGGAAAACGTGAATCACTCCATTCTTGGGGATAAAGCTTTTCATGCTGTTAAAACAGCAATTATTTTCAACAGGGTGCTGCTTTGGGTGGTCGGGCTCTCTGAGTTCATGCTCTGGTTTATTACGTCATTCATTTTCCTTGCGCCCAAAAACGCAGAACCTGGTCAGGAGATTTTTATCTATGCGGTTGGTCTCTCAATTGCAGCCGGCTTTACGATGGGAAGCATCATTGGATTCAAATCTTTTTTTGAAAAGATACTTAAGCCGCTTGATCTCAACGACACACCGGAAAGGGCGAAGCAACGCAATATCCTTGAATTGGTTTTCTGGGGTACAGCCCTCTTTGGTATTGCTCTTGCAATATTTGGCTTTACCCAGCTCAGAGTAATGGACCTTGAGGGAGTTGACGGAAATAATGCTATTGCTTCTGCCCAAATGTTTGGCCCGGCACTTATGATTCTCCCATTGACGTTATCTGTAATCGCCGGACTCAAGTTCCGTGAGCAGATGAACCTGATTGACGCTTACCGTTGGAGCTTGTTATACCGCAAGTTGCAGAATCAACTTCGTGACATTATGGTTAGAATCGGTCAGATTCAGGAGTCGGAAAAACGAAATCTCTCTGATATTACGAGCGGTTACTGGCGTACATTCGTTCATTTTATGGTACATAAAGAAGTTAAAGACGGCCAGATGGCAGATTATCTCGAGAACCATTTTGCCGCCAGCAGTGAAGCGTTTCATCAGGAGAGCGTTGCACAGTACAAGCGCATAGCTGGCGAGCGCAAAGAGGTAGAGGACATCCTCGACCAGATTACCAAGGTCATTGATAATAATGGGAGTGAAACTGGGGAATCTGTACCTGAAAAAAACCATGAGACACCAGAGAAAAAAGCATTTGAACAGGTCAATCGAGGCCCACTTCCCAATAAAAACGGAAAAGTATCAGTCAGCAGCGTGAAAATCAACACTCAATCAGGAGAACCTATTCATGATTAATGTTATTGCCAGTATACTGATAGCAGTTGCCAGTCTGATTCCTGTGGTCTCTATACAGGCGGCATCAAGGCTTAATGTTATTGTGCTTTTCGATATTTCATCCAGTAGGTCGGAGCAGGACTTAAGGATGTCGGTCAATGCACTGCATGAGACGCTCAATGCGCTCGGTACTAAAGATAGAATTCAGGTTTTTCCTATTGATGCAGCGTCTGAGACCCGATCGCAGAGGCTTTTCAGTGAAGACTTCAGAAACTCCAGTTTTGCGCTAAAGTCCGATGGATTTGCGAATGCCGGAAAAAAGGCAAAAGAACGCATGAAAAAACATCTGGACAGCCGCTGGCTTGAAATAGAAAAATCCATCAGCGGCATGTACAGAAACGGGAGAACAGCGCATACAGCGGAGCAGACCGATATTCTTGGAGCTTTAAAACTTGCAGCGACACAGACTGAAAATACTAATACCTCGCTATGGCAGTCGTTAACGGGATATAGAACCCATAATGTCGTCCTTCTTTTTTCAGACATGGTTAACGAGACACCTCAAGCCGATTTTAAAAAAAGTTTTCAGGTACAGCCGAGCATTCAGCGCCTTCTGGCCTGTAAAGATATTCCAGGCCTATCCGGATGTACAGTGATAGTGTGCGGAGCTACGACTGATTCGAAAATTCAGTACGACAAAATACGCTCTTTCTGGCAGCAATATTTTGGCCTGTCCAAAGCAGCATTGAGAGCCTACGGCTATGATACAGCAGAAGATATAAAGCAGGAGTTTTTACGAATGCAATGAACATACGTTTAGACGGATCTTTTTGATGCAGCTATAAATGGACGCAGTTCAAAACAAGGGAGTCAATGTCTGAGAGCTTTCAAATAGCTGGGATAACGGAAAAATTCCACGAAAAAGATCGAAATGGCGATCACATTCTGTTTCAGATTGTTGATGCAGAAAATCTTGTCATAGCGCTCCTTGCAGATGGGGTGAGCAATTCCCCATGTGACTGGCTTTCATCCAAGACGGTTTGTGATAAATTCATGCAAGAGTTTCTTGCTCAACCCATGGCATATCTTGAAGAAAGAATTCTTCATGCCATGCAGGAAGCTCATTACGCGGTTCTGAACCATGATGAACATCATGGGATGCTTTGTGCTTTTGCTGCAGTTGTTTGGCACATCGGGGAGGCGGCCTTTCACTTTATTAACATTGGTGATACAAGGATTTATCATGTCAGTGGTGAAGGCGTGGAGCAGATTACTGAAGACGAAGCAGATGAAGTGTTTTTAAGAAGAGGTACGAAGATAGCAACTGATGGTTCCGGGCATCCCTTGACCCGAAGAGTTATTACCAATGCGGTTGGCTCAATCGCCTGTAAAATATCAGTCCAGAGTGGTTCATGGGCACAAGGAGATCTGTTGGTGCTTGCCTCCGATGGCTTTTACCACATTTACGAAATTATTGAGGATGTCAGGGTGGCTGTTTCACAGAATGCGGAGATGAGCAGAGCTGTCGAAAAAGTATGGGGCAGGAACATGGAGAACTTTGAAGATGATAACTCGGTCATAGTGCTGACAAGGGGTTGACTTAATTCATTTTATACGGTTAAATTATAAAAAAAGGGTGTCATATGAATCTGCTTGTCTTGCCTGGAAGTGGCAATCCCGACGCTTCACCGCTTTACAGCAAAGTGTACGAGGTTATTGCGCGTGAGGCCAAGTACTTTGGATATAATAAAGTAAAGACCGATACCCGCTATCCTGGGCATGTATCCGCTCCCGATAATTATGAGCAGTCTGACCCGTTGACCCTTTCAGGAGCTGTAAAGGCTGCATGCGAAGCCATTCAGACATTACCGGATGATGAACCGTTCACTATTTTGGCACGTTCATTTGGGTGCCTTGTTGCGCTTAAGCTTGCAAGCGATGAAGATCAATCAATCAGACGGGCATCAAAAAATATTTTGTGGGGCCCTGAAATACTCCCCAAAATTAGGACAGCATGTTAAGATTTGAAAAAACCTTAAATTGCTGTCACTATGAGACAAACCAGAAGAAAATTTACTGCCGAATTCAAGACCAAAGTTGTTCTTGAAGCCCTGAGCGAGCGGCTGACTCTCAGCGAACTTGCTCAAAAGCATGAGATACACCCCAATCAACTATCCCTGTGGAAACGAGAGTTTCTGGAGAACGCACCCGGGGTTTTCACCCGAGCTGACAAGCTCGATAAAAACAAAGAGGACTATGAGCAGCAAAGCGAGCAACTCTATAAGGTCATCGGGCAGTTACAGGTTGAGGTAAATTTTTTAAAAAAAAGGCTGCAATGAGCAAAAGTCTCCATGAAAGACGCAGCCTTGTTGATCATGATCATCAAGAGCTCAGTGTGCGAAAGCAGTGCTCGTTGCTGACCGTACATCGCTCAGGGTTATACTATCAGCCAAAGAAAGTGAGTGCGTTAAACCTTGACCTCATGCGGCTGATGGATGAACAATACCTTCATAAGCCTTATTACGGGGTCTATCGACTCTGGGAGTGGCTAACAAAAGACAAAGGCTACAAGATCAACATCAAACGTGTTCGTCGCCTGTGCCGGCTTATGGGCATAGAAGCGATAGGCCCAAAACCAAATACATCAAAACCGGCCCCGGGACACAAAATCTATCCATATCTACTGAGGAATCTGACGGTCACGCATAGCAATCATGTTTGGCAGACCGATTTGACCTACGTTCCGATGGCTCAAGGGTTTCTCTATCTAATGGCGATTATTGATGTTAAAAGTCGTTATGTTTTGAACTGGTCAGTGTCGAATACTATGGATAAGGAGTGGTGTACAGAAGTGTTTCGGGAAACAGTCCGGCAGCACGGGAGTCCGGAGATACTGAACACGGATCAAGGGAGTCAGTTCACTAGCAGCCTGTCGGACTAACGATAAAGAAGCTGGGCGCAAAAAATGCCTTGGCTTTCCTTTTTACGTTCCTTTTTGCGATAGACAACCATGTCAATCTCATAGTACACCAAAAAAGTCCCAATTGG
>Ga0209697_10002054_pt1 | contig 29551 bp, 30 predicted proteins | sample AliMusrvi5mmetaG_FD_184115 | JGI IMG/M metagenome (GOLD analysis project Ga0209697, IMG submission 184115) | Freshwater lake bacterial and archeal communities from Alinen Mustajarvi, Finland, to study Microbial Dark Matter (Phase II) - Alinen... | ecosystem: Environmental > Aquatic > Freshwater... | reverse complement strand
ACTGCGTGTTCTTGCATTCAAAACCCTCGTCGGCAAAACGTAGAAACACCAATGATCAATGTCCATCGGGTCGATAGTCTCTTTACAAGTATGAGCAAGCAGAGCAAACACGTAAACATCAGCCTGCCGCTTCGACTCAAAAGATTGAGTATTGGTTTCAGCATCCCAAGCTCTCGTCTTTGGAGTTAAAAAGACTATAGGTGAAAGCTTTTTCTGATCCCAGCTTTGAACATAAGCCGCAGACTTAACTTCGATTTTGATTCCCGAGGAAGTTTGCAGATCATAAGCTGCCCATTCATCGCGAACGCCCTTCTCCGCAATTCCCAATGCATGGGCAACAATGTATTCAGCTACGATACCTCGCGTGGCATTGCTCACTAAATCCGAGGCGCTCCACTCCCAGAAACTCAAAAGATCGAAGTCGAGTGACTTACCGTTAATATGAAAGCAATCTCTACCTTCTTTTCTGGTAATTTTCAGCCGATTCAGCTCAGTCATGTCCTTGTCGTCATTAATGTCATAAGAATTTCGAAACAATGCGGTTAGACCTCATTTTGAGCCTGAGTATGACCAGACCAACCATCAAAATATAAGCCCATACTGTTATCCACAGGGACCTTATCGCAGAGCATAACTTTGATAGCATTAACGGCTTCGAGTGAGCGCTTTGCATTATTCACAGTAATTTCCTTTTCGAGCTTCGACGGAGGTGCATAAATTGACTGAGTCTCATATTCTGCCTCACTGAATATTTTTTCCTCAATTACAAGTTCTGGTTTCGCATGAGCAATTAGATTTCTAAACTTTCCTAACTGTTTAATTCTGGGCCATGGATCCTTGTCAGGAAAGTAGGACAGCCCGAGCCTTTCTGCAATGAGCCGTAACTTTGCGTAAGGACTAAGACTTTCAAAATCCTTCCAATCTTTAACGATTCGGTCTCCGATTGCATTGCCAAGCGCCTCAACAGCTAATGCAGAAAACGTTATTGCCACAAGACAATGGTTAAACCTCCCGGATTCGCTTTTCTCAGCCAGGTCAAGTTCCAGTTTTGCGACGTGTAAGAGCATATGATGGGCAGAGAAATGCCTTTCCTGAACTTTTTTGAATAGAAATGTCTTTTTCATAATGGCTAACAGATTAATACAAGTTGAGGCGAGATTCCGCCTCCTGAACCCATAAAGTTTCGACTTGGACTTACGACAGTTCTTCAAGGCTATCAATAAACCACTTCGAAAACGCAACACTATCCTTCAATTCCAGCTTTCAGATCTTGATTTCTATTTCTTTCATGTTCTCTCCCTGTTTTTAAGAAAACCGAAGAATTTATCAACTGATACAAGAAGGTTGTATGCGTTATCCGCTTCGTCTTGTGCCGTTTTCAGTTGTCCATCGTCACAATATGCTTTCTCGTGAACCAGCTCATTTCTTAATGCTCGAAATTTCTTTACTTCATCTAGAATGTGCTGATCAGAACAGCCAAGAAAACGAATTTTGTCTTCGTAGGATTTGTGGTCGTATTTCTTAAATATTTTAAGCCCGTGATCTTGAACGATCAACAAATGAAGCAATGCATCAAGCCACATACCTGTGAACACAATTGTGATCATTGCTTGCTTGAAACATTTGTGATCGGGATCGTATGTCAAAATATACCCTGGGCTACCGTCATCTTTAGGTCTACGACCAGCATCAAGAAGTTCTTGCATGCTCTTGTGAGCATCCAACGCGATGGCCTTGTAGGTGGAAATATTAGAAATTACGAGTCGGTCCATAGTGTGACGCAACATTTAATACATGGATCAGCCTGAACCAGGCTTATCACTCAATTAAATAATCTCAGAAAGTGAAACTATTGTAAAAGTAAAGAAATTACCAGTAAATACGAATGGAATGGTCATTGCATTAAATGTCCACACAATACAGCTCTTACCTTATAGACTCCCCTATTAACCTTTTTGAAAAGAATCATCCCTGATTGCATATTAAGGAGAAGAGGTTTCAACATCATAAGCACTACATGACTACCCATAAAACCCGCTTAGCGGTCTTTTGCTCCGGTTCTGGAAGTAATTTTCAGGCTATCTTTCATGCGCTGAAGAAGAAACAGCTCAATGCGGAAATCGTGCTTTGCCTTTCTAACCGTGCACAATGCGGAGCAATGGAGTTTGCGCTCCATAATGGTATTGCGACAGTGCATCTGACTGAAAAACAGTTTGGCTCTTATGATGAGTTTGAAGCAGCAATGCTGGGGTGCTTAACGGAACAGAGTATCGACATTATTGTGCTCGCAGGATATATGCGGAAGGTACCTGACGCCGTTGTGGCTGCATTTCAGGACAAGATCATCAATATCCATCCGGCACTGCTGCCGAAATTCGGTGGCGAGGGGATGTATGGCATTCATGTCCATACCGCGGTGATTGAGGCAGGCGAAACAGAGAGCGGTGCGACGGTTCATCTTGTCAATGAGGAGTATGACAAGGGAAAAATTCTCATGCAGCGGCATGTAGCTGTGTTGCCTGACGACACACCGGAGACACTTGCAGAAAGAGTGCTTGCCTGTGAGCATATACTTTACCCGGATGCGCTTGAGAAAATTCTTGCCGAACAGCAGTCATGAGCACCGGCACACTCAACATCAGTGAGATCTTTCACTCCATCCAGGGCGAATCGTCCTTTGCAGGCTGGCCCTGCGCATTTATCCGTCTTGCAGGATGCGGCCACGGCTGCCTTGGCTGCGATACAGCCTACGCTGAAAGCGATGCAGCGACCCTTGACATTGAGGAAATTATCCGCCAAGCCTCTGCTTTTCAGGCCCCCTTTGTTGAGGTCACCGGTGGAGAGCCGCTTCTTCAGCCTGCTGTCTATCCCCTTATGGAACGACTCTGTGACCTTGGTCATACCGTACTGCTTGAAACAGGGGGCTTTCTTTCTGTTGCCGAAATTGACCCTCGTGTCCATAAGATCATCGATATCAAAGCGCCTTCTTCAGGTGTCTGCGATAAAAACAATCCTGAAAACATTCAGCTTGCTCTGGAAGCTGAACCTGCATACCGGAAAAAATTCGAGTTCAAGATGGTCCTTGGATGCAGGAGTGACTACGAGTGGGCAAAATCACTGCTGTTTGAACACCGGCTGACAGACTCTTTTACCATCATGATGGGTATAATGTTCGGCAAGCTGGAGCCGCAGGAACTTGCAGGGTGGATTCTCAGCGACCGGCTCAACGTAAGAATGCAGCTGCAACTGCATAAATACATCTGGCCACCCGATATGAGAGGGGTATAAAGAAAGTGCTGAGTTCTGAGTGCTGAGAAAAGAGAAGAAAGAAAGTGCTTGGTGCTCAGCGAAAGATTGCTAATTTTTTATTACTCACTTTTAATACGTTTAATTTGACCTCACTTACCATCATCGTCCCGCTGTACAATGAACAGGAATCGCTGCCTGATCTTGTAAAACAGCTTTATGCTGCAATGCAGGAGAATGAGCTTCGCAAGCTATTCAAGGAGCCATTCAGTTTTGAAATCATTATGGTTGATGACGGCTCAACAGACAGCTCAGCCTCTTTAATCGGCGAAATGATCCTTTCCAGACCTGAGCTTCGCCTGATTTCGTTTCAGAGAAACTTCGGAAAAACAGCCGCCCTCTCGGCAGGGTTCATGGCCGCAACCGGCGACTATATCTGCACCATTGATGCTGATTTGCAGGATGATCCCTTTGCAATCAAGGAGATGATTAAAAAAATCCAGGAAGGATATGATCTGGTAAGCGGTTGGAAGCAGCAGCGCAAGGATCCGATTTCCAAAACCATTCCCTCAAAACTGTTCAATCTGGTAACACGGCTTTTTACAGGCATCACCATTCACGATTTCAACTGTGGATTGAAGGTTTACCGCAAAGAGGTAACTCGACGGCTTGAACTGCGTGGAGATATGCACCGCTACATTCCGGTGCTGGCAGAGTGGATGGGGTTTAAAATTGCCGAACTCCCCGTCAGACATCATGCGAGACAATTCGGCACCACGAAATACGACTCATCAAGGTTTTTTTCAGGGTTGTTCGATTTTCTTTCGGTACTCTTTATCACCCGATATCTTCGCCGTCCCATGCATTTTTTCGGTATGGCCGGTCTTATAAGTTTTCTTCTAGGGTTTACCATCAGTCTTTACGTCACACTTGATAAAATCCTGCTCCATAAACCGGTCAGCAACCGCCCGATTCTTTTTCTCGGTATTCTGCTGCTGATTCTCGGGGTCCAGCTTTTTTCGACCGGGCTTCTTGGTGAAATGCTTTCGACGTCGTCAGCCAAAGAGAGTTCATTTGCCGTCCGCGAAACAGTGAATCTCAGTGCAGGACAAGCCGGAAAATTCGGAAACCACGATTAATTCTCATTATTCAGGACAACTTGAGTTTTGTTGGGGTTCAGGAATCACCCCAACCTACATATGGGCAATGCTGGACAAGCCAGATTAATTCTCACTATTTATTTTTGTTTATGAAACGCGTTGGAGCACACGTCAGTATAGCCGGAGGAGTTGAAAATGCACCGTTGCAGGCAATCAGTATCGGGGCGAAGGCATTTGCCATGTTTACTAAAAACCAGCGACAGTGGACCGCCCCAAAACTAACAACATCCTCAATTGATGCATTCCGCAAGAACTGCAGTGAGGGCGGTTATAAGCCTGAACACATTCTGCCTCATGACAGCTATCTCATCAATCTGGGCAGTCCCGACCCGATAAAGCTCCGGAATGCCCGGGAGGCATTTATTGATGAAATGCAGCGGGTGGAAAGTCTGGGCCTCTCTCTGCTGAACTTTCATCCCGGAAGCCATCTGAACAGCATTAATGAAGACGCCTGTCTGCAGCTTATAGCAGAATCAATCAATATGGCTCTCAATGCGACCAGCAACGTCACTGCCGTGATTGAAAACACAGCGGGGCAGGGAACAAATATGGGATACCGGTTTGAACAGCTGGCATCTCTGATTGATCAAGTTGAAGATAAGAGAAGGGTTGGAGTGTGCCTCGACACCTGCCACATGTTTGCAAGCGGTTATGACCTGCAGACAACCGCGGCAATCGAGGAAACCTTCAAGGAGTTCGATCGGATAGTCGGGTTCGGCTACCTAAAAGGGATGCATCTTAATGATGCCCTTCGTCCGCTTGGCAGCAAGCTTGACCGCCATGCGAGCATCGGCAAGGGAACGATCGGGATGGAGGCATTCGCTTTTATCATGCATCATCCTTCCTGTGAAGAGATACCCCTGATTCTTGAAACTCCGGACTCCGATCAATGGAGTGCAGAGATCAGCCTGCTATACTCGCTTGAGTCATAACGGGGTCAGCGTTTCGACACAACCCTGAGATATTTGCTGACGGAAAGTGCACTGCCCAAAATGCCCAGCGCCAGACCAAGAAGAACCGTGGACGGATAAATCAGCAGCGCTGAAGGCTCCAGTACCTTATAGATACCGGGCTCGTAACGAAAGAGCAGTTGATCAAAAAGCAGGTAGACCGCCCCCGAGGCCAGAAGACCAGAAAGCAGACCCTGTAGTGCACCCTCAATTACATAGGGAGCCCCGATAAACCAGGCTGTAGCTCCAACAAGGCGCATAGTCCTGATTTTTTCCTTTCTTGAATACATTGCCAGCCGGATCGTATAGCCGATAAGCACAATTGTTGCCAGTGAAATCAATATTCCTATGCCGCCGGTAAGCAAGGTAAACAAGCGGGCATTCTTTTCGATCTGACCAAGAAACGACTGATTGTAGCGTATATCAGCATCCGGAGCTATTCTCTTGATTTCCGGTACAATTCGCCCAATACTTTCGGGGGTTGCATAGTCGGAGAAAAACTTCAGTCTGATTGAACGGGGAAGCGGATTTGAACCGAGAATCTTGACAATATCCTCTCCAAAATCATGCGTGAACGCTTGTGCGGCTTCTTCCTTCGAAACATACGAAGCCTCCTTCACTCCTCTCAGCCTCTTTATCTGCCCTGCTGTATCGAGAGCCTGAGATTCGTTAACAGAGTCTGCAATAAAAACCTCAAGCTCCACCCTGCTCCGGAGCTCCTGTATAACATCAAAAAAACTGAGAGAAACGGTACTGAACAAACCAAGAAGCACAAGAGCAAAAAAACTTATGGTGACAGTAATTGCGGCAGGCAGTTTAGCCCGTCCCATACTTGAAAAGCCTTCCTTGATAACAAACGAAAGTGACATAACAGCTTATTTTGCATTAATAAACGGGCTCCAACACAAAGAATCAACAAAACAAGTTGCAAAAACAAGTTTTTTTTCTTTTAATTAGAGCTGGCAAATGGGGCTATAGCTCAGTTGGTAGAGCATTTGCATGGCATGCAAAGGGTCAGGAGTTCGAGTCTCCTTAGCTCCACAGCAAAAAAATACAAATAGCGCAGTTTATTCCTGCGCTTTTTTGTTTTCAAACCAAAGGCTCTTTACAAGCGGCATACTTCACATCTTCTTCCTGCCCACTCTGGCAATCAGAAAAACCAACCCGACAATAAGTGATGCCGTAAGACCCGCGCCAATATTGAGAAGGGCTGCAGTCAAAACGACCGGGATGGTCAAGCTGATCACAAAGCCAAACGCTGCCGCACTTAAAAGAAAGGTCATGGCGGTAAGGCCTGTAAAGAAAAAGCTGGTTGCAATACTTCCAGCAAATGAGATAAAGAGTTTTTCTCCCTTGCCTTCCGAAATATTCTGCCACCTTTGAATCTGTTTTTTGCTTCCCGGTTCGACCATATTTTTAACCATCATTGCTATGAGGGCAAAAACAATCAGCACTCCTGCATGAACGCCATATGCGTTGAAAACTTCACTCCTTGACGGGCTGAAAATACCCTGGCCGAGCAGGAGAGCAGCATACCTAAGCATAAAAACAGAGGTAGTGAAAAATACCGTACCCCAGAGGAGAGTTACCAGTACCCAAATCGTAACACCAGGCGGCTTGGGATTTTCATTTTTTGTTGAATACATGAGCCTTATTATGGATAGATTAGTTGGAAATTATAACAGGCGGCTATCGGATATGTTATAAGAGAAAGATAACAGCAATGCCGGACTGTCAATTCCTTTTCATATAAAAAAAGAGTTCAGGAAAAATGAGCAATTTGACAAGGCTCAAGAATCACCGATGTAACGATTATTTTCAATTTACCGTTTGAATGGTTATGTTCATTCGTCTAATTACCAAGCATTAATGTTCAGTTCCCTAACTTTAACATATTATTGCCCATGTGTGGAGTTTTCGGCGTTTTTAATTCAAAAACTCCCGCGGAAGATACCTTCTATGGTCTTTATTCCCTTCAGCACAGAGGACAAGAAGCCGCAGGCATCGTAGTAGCTGATTACAACAAAGTAAAAAAGAAAACGCTCTTCAAACAGCACAAGGGCATGGGGCTGGTCTCTGAAATATTCAGGGATGAGACTATTTTTGAAACCCTTAATGGTTATGCCGCCATCGGTCATAACCGGTATTCAACCACAGGCTCTTCCAAATCCATAAGCAATATTCAACCGTTTTCGCTTACCTACCGTTCAGGCAGTCTGGCGATAGCTCATAACGGAAACCTTACCAACTCCCGTGCGTTACGACGCGAGCTTACTGAGCTTGGGGTTATCTTTCAGGCATCGTCGGATACTGAAATCATCCCGCATCTGGCAGCGCGAAGCCGTGAAAAAGAGCCTTTACACCAGATCTACGAGGCTTTGATGCAGGTTCAGGGAGCATACTCAATAGTTATTCTGGCAAACAACCAGTTGATCGCCGCAAGAGATCCATACGGGTTCAGACCCCTCGCTCTCGGAAAGAAGGTTGATCCGCTCACCGGTGAACTTACCTATATCGTTGCCAGTGAAACCTGTGCTTTTGATATCATACAGGCAGAGTACATTCGTGATATCGAGCCGGGTGAAATTCTGCTTATCGATCATCTTGCGGTCACAAACGAAAAGCCTACATCGCTGTTTCTTCCGTCATCAAAACGCAAGGCCCGCTGTATTTTTGAATATGTCTATTTCGCCAGACCAGACAGTTTTATTTTCCAGCACTCTGTTGACAAGATCAGAAGAAATCTCGGTAAAAATCTTGCCCGAGAGTCAACAATCGAGCATCAACCCGGTGAGAAGGAGCTGACTGTTGTGAGCGTTCCTGATTCGTCAAATACTGCCGCACTCGGGTTTGTCCGGGAAAGTCTGAAAATGAATCGGCCTGCACGTTTCGAACATGGGCTTATCCGCAACCATTATGTGGGAAGAACGTTTATCCAGCCTGGCATTCATAGTCGCGATATAAAGGTACGGTCCAAGTACAACATTGTGCGGGGAGTTCTTCTGGACAGGCCGATCATTCTCGTTGATGACTCGATTGTCCGCGGAACGACAGCAAAAATGCTGATTAAACTGATCCGTGAAGCAGATCCGAAGTCGATCAACCTGCACATCAGCTCCCCACCGATTACAAATCCCTGTTTTTACGGCATGGATTTTCCCAACAAACGGCAACTGCTCACCCACATGTTTGACAACCTGGATAATGATGTGGAGGAGGTTGAACAGATAAGGGAATATATTGGTGTTGATTCTTTGAAGTACCTCTCCATGCAGGGGTTGATGAACAGTGTGCCGACGTTTGAAAATGAAGAGGGCAGCTACTGTACGGCTTGCTTCAGCGGGAACTACCCGGTCGAAGTGAGTGATGTGACCACGGACAAAGAGGAAAACGACTGATCAAAAAAAAAGGCGCACACACAATACGCCTTTTTTTCTTCTTAATCTTCACAAATTTGGTGCAGCTACTTTTTCGTCTGTTTGAATTCAATTCTCACAGAGGTATGCGGTACAGCCTCCAGCCTCTTTTTCGGAATCGGTTTGCCGGACTTGATACAGATACCATAGACCTTGTTTCGGATTCTATCAAGAGCCTGATCAATGTAAGTGATATATTTTTCGTCACGGGCGATAAACATGAAACGCTGTTCACGATCCATGGTATCGGTACCATGGTCAGCCATATGCATGGAGTAATTCGAATTAATTGAATCTTCCGAATTCTCGTCAGAAATCGAGGAACGAAGAATGTCGAGATCACGAAGTACCTCTTCTCTTCTTTTAAGCAGCAACTGCTTGAAATGCTCGAGTTCTTCGTCGGTTAAATAGGTTTTGGTAAGTACCGGTTCCTCAATAACCTCATTATCCTTCTTGGAAGCACTGCTATTCTTTTTCGCCATAATAGATCACATTTTCTTAATCACAAAGAAGGCTGTAAAATTACAGAGTTAATAATACTATTAACCTGCATATTTTTCAAGCGATAACCAGCAAATTTCACCATTAACAGCCTCCTCCCTTCCCTGAATTGCAAATGAAGGATCAAATGCTGTTACAGTAAGTTTTGTGGCTAAAGTTTCAGCTTTAATATACGCATCATTTTTGTTCGCAGCATCCTGAAGTTTTTCGGAGCCCTGGATAGCAAGGGAAATACGATCGGTAATTTCAAACCCGCTTTCCTTGCGGAGAGCCTGGATACGACTCACCAGTTCACGGGAAAGACCGAGCATTTCAAGTTCTTCATTCATCTCTGTATCAAGAGCGACCATGATGCCATTCTGCTCATCGGATGCTACAAGCCAGCCCTCAATATCCTCATGCATGATCTCAACATCATCACGCACTATATCAAACACTCTGCCGTCAAGCTCAAGAGAGAGATGACCCTGATGTTCAAGAACTGCAATCTGTTTATGGGTCATCATTCTTATGGCTTCAGCAAGTGTTTTCATATCCTTGCCGAAGCGGGGTCCAAGGGTTTTGAAATTCGGCTTCACTTTTTTGCTGATTACCGAGCCATCCTCCTCTATGTACTCAATCTTCTGGACATTGATCTCTTCGAGAATGATATCTCCAACCAACTCATACTCTTCCCTGGCTGTGGTATCGCTTACAGCAAGCAGAATCCGCTTGAGCGGCTGACGAACCTTGATTGAAGCCTTTTCGCGCATGGTACGCACAAGGGAGGTAATAATCTGCGCCTTTTTCATGCGCTGCTCGAGCGGGCGGTCGATAGCTGAGAGGTCAAGCAGAGGAAAATCCGCCAGGTGAACTGACTCGAAGGCTTCGAGCCCGCTGACACCGTTAAGATTCAAATAGATCCGGTCAGCAAGAAAGGGCGTAAACGGAGCGAGCAGTTTTGCAAGCGTTTCCAGAGAGCTGTAGAGCGTCTGGTATGCGGCAATCTTGTCGGGCCCCATGTCGCTTTTCCAGAAGCGTTTTCGTGAACGGCGAATATACCAGTTTGAAAGATCGTCGACGATAAAATCGTTTATCAGCCTTACAGCACCGGTAAGGTCGTACTGCTCCATACGCATATGGACGCCTCCAACAAGCGTGTTCAGACACGACAAAACCCAGCGGTCAAGCTCTGAGCGATCTTGCAGAGGGGCTGAAGTCTCTGAAAACTTGAATCCATCAACATTGGCATAGAGCACAAAGAAATTATAGCTGTTGATGAAGGCCCGGAAAAATTTGCGTTGTTCCTCCTCAATCTCTTCAACATTGAACGATTTCGGCCTCCATGGAGGGCTGGTAACCATCAGATACCAGCGAAGCGCGTCGGCACCGTAACGCTCCATCGTCTCAAAAGGATCAACTACATTGCCTTTTGACTTCGACATTTTCTGGCCGCTTTTATCAAGAATATGACCGTTTACAATGAGGTTTTTGTATGCCGGTTTATCAAATATCAGCGTTGCTATTGCATGCATGGTATAGAACCAGCCTCTCGTCTGATCGACTCCCTCAGCAATAAAGTCTGCTGGAAAGGTCTGATCGAAGAGTTCACGATTTTCAAACGGGTAGTGAAGCTGGGCAAACGGCATAGAGCCACTGTCAAACCACACATCAACAAGCTCTGGTGTACGGTTGAAGCGTACCCCATCGCGGATGAAGTATATGCTGTCAACAAACGGCTTGTGAAGGTCAAGTGTTACCAGCTCCCTGTCAAGTGCATCTCCGAGGAGAAGCCTGACGCCATCAATATCGATGAACCCCTCGCGCAATTCAGCAATGGAACCAATGGCGAACATTTTTCCGGAAGCCGCATCGTCGCCAATAGCAAAATTCTCAGAGACCCATAAAGGAAGCGGAGAGCCCCAGAAACGTTCACGTGAAAGCGCCCAGTCCTTGTTATCCTCAAGCCAGTTGCCGAAACGTCCTGAACCGATTTCCGGAGGGCACCAGTTAATGGTTTTATTGAGCTCAACCATACGATCAGCTATGACAGTAGTCCTGATATACCAGGATTCCCTTGCATAATAGATAACAGGGACATCATAACGCCATGAATAGGGGTAGCTATGGGTAATGGTCTCCTTACGGTACAAATTTCCTGCTTCCTTAAGCTGCCGGATAATCAGCGGATCAGTGTCCTTGAAAAACATACCGTCATAATCGTTGACTTCGGCAGTAAAACAGCCGTTCCGCGCCACAGGCTGGAGCATCGGCAAATCGTATTTTTTGGCGATCTCATAGTCATCGGCACCGAATGCCGGTGCAATATGCACGATACCAGTTCCGTCCTCAGTTGAAACAAAAGACCCGGAGGTAACGTACCAGCACTTTTTTTCCGGATGCATATAGGTGAAAAGCGGCTCATAGTCAAGTCCTTCAAGGTCTCGTCCTTTCAGTTCGGCAATAACCGTCCACAGTGAAACGCCTTCATCGTTTTTCTCAAGGAGCACTTGCAGTCGGGACTTTGCAAGAATCAGCACTTCGCCACTTTCGCTGTGTGCGACCTTGACATAGTCAATATCTGAGCCGACACAGAGGGCAACATTTGAAATCAACGTCCATGGAGTAGTCGTCCATACGAGAAAAGACTCTTTGGAACCCTTGAGATGAAACTTGACGTATATACTTGGATCTTTAACCTCTTTGTAGCCCAATGCAAGTTCATGCGAACTCAGCACTGTCTCGGATTTCGGGTCCTGCGGTACAATTTTATAGTCCTTGTAGATCAGACCCTTGTCAAAAATAGTTTTCAGAGCCCACCAGACCGACTCGATGTAGTCATTGGTGCAGGTTATGTAGGGATGATCCATATCAACCCAGTAGCCCATCCGCTCGGTCAACTTCCCCCAGCCTTCGCGATTATCATCAATATGATGATAGACAAGTGCCCTTGCTTCGGCGTTGAATTCGCCATCTCCGTATTCAACAACCTGGGCTTTGTTCTTGAGGCCAAGCTTTTTTTCAACAGAAATCTCTACAGGCAGACCATGGGTATCCCACCCGGCCTTGCGCGGCACCCGGTAGCCCTGCATGGTTTTATAACGGCACACAACATCTTTTATAGTACGGCTGAATATATGGTGAACGCCCGGTTTTCCATTGACGGTAGGAGGTCCCTCATAAAAAGAGTATACCCTCTCTTCGGGTTTCTGTTCAAGGCTTTTGCGGAAGATCCCGTGATCGTTCCAGTAAGCCAGCACTTCTGCTTCTACTGTACTGTATGGTACATTCGATGGATACTCAACAAATTTATCGTCCATTGTCTTCTGAATCATTCAAATAAAACAGGCAGGCCCCAGCCTGTGATTATAAAAAAATACTTTACACCCATGCATTGAAACAATACAGGCAAGCCTTTCAATAAGAGAAAAGCTTGCCTGAAACCTTTTATAACAACCACGGCAATATATGCCTCTTAAAGGCACTTAGTTCTTATTACCGAGAGTGGAGTTAACGCCTTCAAGGATTTGTTTTGCGACTACCGTCAGAGAATCAAGCGCCTGAGAAACTATTTTGCTTAAAGGAGCCATGGTACTGTCAAGAAGAGTACCTACACCAATAAGGATAGTTGAAAAATCCCCTCCTCCAACATCACCCTGGTTTTGCTTTTCCTGACCGGAACTTTTAATTTCTTCAGCCATATGACACTGAGATTTAGGTTAATCGCTAAGCAGAACAACAATCTTAGATTTTAATATAAGGAATCAAATAATCAAAGCAAATCAATAGGGCCGCCCCGGAATTCTTTACTCATTTTATTGGCGTCCATAGCGATCTTCAAGACGAATAATATCGTCCTCACCCAGATAACTGCCCGACTGCACCTCAATCAATTCGAGCGGAGTTTCTCCGGTATTTTCAAGACGATGAAGAGCTCCTACAGGGATATAGGCTGACTGATCCTCATACAGGGTGATTTCCCTCTCTTCAATTCTCACAAGAGCGGTTCCTTTTACTACAACCCAGTGTTCGGCACGGTGCTGATGTTTTTGCAAGGAGAGGGCAGCTCCTGGCTTTACGGTAATGCGCTTGACCTTGAAACGTTCTGAAAAATCAACCGTCTCATATGAACCCCATGGTCTGTAGACCCGGCGATGAATTTCCGCTTCATCACGTTCTTTTCTTTTCAGCTCTTCGACAAGCATCTTGACATCCTGAACGGAAGAGCGAGAAGCAACAAGCACTGCGTCGGCCGTTTCAACGACAATAAGACTATCAAGGCCAACAGCCGTAACCAGACGACTGGTCGCATGGATGTAGCAGTTCCTGACATCCTGAACCAGCACGTCACCCTTTTTTACATTACCCGCTTCATCACGCACATGAACATCCCACAGGGCTGACCATGCACCTATATCATTCCATCCTGCATCAAGAGGAACAAGAGCGGCTTTTGCAGTTTTTTCCATCACGGCATAGTCAATAGAGTCAGAGGGTGATGCCGAAAAAGCTTCAACATCAAGTCGTAAAAAATCAAGATCTTTATGCGCGGTCTCCAGGGAGTGGCGGCACGCTGCAACGATTGCAGGAGCATGTGCTTCAAGCTCCTGAAGATAGGCTTCTGCCTTGAAAAGAAAGATGCCGCTGTTCCAGAAATAGTCTCCAGAGGCAAGATAGAGCTCCGCCGTTACCTTGTCGGGCTTCTCAACAAATTCAAGTACGGGCCATGCCACATTGTTATCCCGGCTGGTAACTGAAGCCCTTATATAGCCGTATCCGGTTTCGGGAGAGGCCGGGACAATTCCGAATGTAACCAGGTCACCCTTTTCAGCTGCAGACTTTCCGGCATCAACGGCAGTAGCGAAGGCTGCCGGATCGAGAATCACATGATCGGCCGGCAGTATCAGCATAAGGGCACCAGGATACCGTTCAGCAATGAGCATTGCCGCAACCGCTGCAGCTGGCGCGGTATTGCGTCCTAAAGGCTCAAGAATAATCTCTCCGATATCGGTATTGATTTCGTGCAGCTGCTCTGCAACCAGAAACCGGTGGCTCTCATTGCAGACACAATAGACCGGTCCTGTATCTTTGGTTGAGATCAGGCGAAGCACGGTATCCTGCAGCATGGTCTTTTCGCCGATGAGCGACAGCAGCTGTTTGGGGTATAATGCACGGGATAGAGGCCAAAGCCGGGTTCCCGAACCGCCACTGAGAATCACTGGAATAATCATGGACAAAAAGGGTTTGTTAAATGGTTACAAATTTTTCGTACATCTTCCAGGTCGAAGAGATGAGGGTATCTACATCGCTGTATTTCGGCACCCATCCAAGCAGCTCCCTTGCCTTTGCCGATGAGGCAACCAGTTCGGAAGGATCTCCTGAACGCCTTCCTGAAATATCAGCAGGAACTTCCCTGCCGGTGATTGCCCGGGCTCGGTCAACCATTTCAAAAACACTGACACCTGTCTGACTTCCAAGATTCACCGTCAGGCTTCTGTCATGCTGCAGAAGGTATTCAAAAGCAGTGACATGGGCTTCGGCAAGATCGCTGACATGAACATAGTCACGGATGCAGCTTCCATCACGTGTGGGATAATCATCGCCGAATATGGAGAGTTTCGGGCGAATTCCTGCGGCTGCTTCCATCACAATCGGGAGAAGATTCTCAGGATTCAGTTCAAGACCCTTGATGCGTCCTCTCACATCATAGCCCGCAGCGTTAAAATAGCGGATTGCGGCATACCGCATCCCTTTGAGACGATCATACCAGTCGAGTATGCGTTCTATTTCAAGCTTGGTAAAGCCGTAAAAGTTTTCGGGCTCTTTCGGGTGATTCTCATCAATCGGAAGGTATTGAGGACTGCCATACACTGCAGCTGAAGAGGAAAAGATAAGACGTGATATTCCAGCCGCAGTTGCCTGGTTGAGAATATTAATGGTGCCGGAAATATTGGATTCAGCATAGAGTTCCGGTTTAAGCATGGACTGACCCGCAGCTTTAAGGGCGGCAAGGTGAACACAGCCATCAAAGCCCTCTCTCATCGCTTCTCTCAGCTGTTCGGGACGCATGATATCGCCATACACAAAAGCCGCATCATGAAAGAGATTTTCTCTCAAGCCGGTTTGAAAATTGTCAAACACTGTCACCGCATAGCCTCGATCAAGAAAAGCTCTTGCAACATGACTGCCTATATAGCCTGCTCCACCAATCACAAGAATCCGCATAATAAGTTCCTTTCAGTTCAATAGTTGTATTTCAAGGGCGCTTCTCACCTGCTGCCATACATATCTTCATAATAGTGCTGATAGTCGCCTGAGGTAACATTATCAAGCCACTCTGTGTTTGAAAGATACCAGTCGACTGTCAGTTCAAGCCCTTTTTCAAACGATATTGACGGAACCCAACCGAGTTCCCGCTGCAGTTTGGATGAATCGATGGCATAACGAAGATCGTGCCCGGCCCTGTCGGTAACATAGGTCACCAGCTGTTCAGACTCTCCGGCAGCTCGACCAAGCTTTGTATCCATAATCCTACAAAGAAGCCGGATAAGATCGATGTTGCTCCATTCATTGTGGCCGCCGATATTATAAGTTTCGCCATTGCGACCCTTATGAAAAATGACGTCGATAGCTTGGGCGTGATCAACAACCCAGAGCCAGTCACGAATATTCTCACCCTTTCCGTACACAGGAAGCGGCTTATTGTGCACGATATTGTTGATAAAAAGAGGAATCAGCTTTTCGGGAAACTGGAATGATCCGTAATTGTTTGAACAGTTGCTGATCACCACCGGCAGATTAAAGGTATCGTGATAAGCGCGGACAAAATGATCGGAAGAGGCCTTTGAGGCTGAATAAGGGCTATGGGGATCGTAAGCACTCTCTTCGGTAAAAAGCCCGACGCTGCCCAGCGAACCGTATACCTCATCGGTTGAAATATGGTAAACCCGCTTTCCTTCCATGTCGGACTGCCAGCAGGCTTTCGCAGCATTGAGCAGATTCACGGTGCCAAGCACATTGGTAACGACAAACTCCGTCGGGTTTGCAATTGAACGATCAACATGCGATTCGGCTGCGAGGTGAATTACTCCATCAAAGCGAGAGTCCTGAAACAGGGTCAGCAGAAAATCACCATCGGTTATATCCCCTTTAACAAACCGGTAGTTCGGCAGCGTGTCGACATCCTTGAGATTTGCAAGATTGCCTGCATAGGTGAGGCTGTCGAGATTGGTTATTGTGTATGACGGGTAGCTCTGTAAAAAATGCCTGACGACATGCGACCCTATAAAACCGGCTCCCCCGGTAATGAGAATATGCATTGGTTGTTAGAATTATGTATTGGTTGACTTTGCTTATCACCTCTCCTTCAGCACTTTGTTATTGTTGAATCTTTTGAAGTAAACATGAAAGTGAAGCACGCCAGTTTGGAATTTCAACCCCCCACTCTTGCTTGATGGCTGACTTGTTAAGAACGCTGAATTGAGGCCGTGGAGCAATTTGGGGATAGTTGACGCTTTCTACCGGAAGCACCTTGCAGGGGAGGCCGGAAATTTCCATAATCGCTGCAGCAAAATCATACCACGAGGCGACTCCCTCATTGGAGTAGTGATAGCTCTCTTTATAGTGCCTTGCAGGATCAGAGGTATCAAGTATGGAAACAATTGCTGCAGCAAGATCGGTAGCATAGGTCGGTGTGCCTATCTGGTCGACTACAACGTTCAGTGTTTCACGTTCAGCGCCAAGTCGAAGCATGGTTTTAACAAAGTTGGCACCGTAGGCTGAGTAGAGCCATGATGTTCTGATAATCAAGTATGAGGGGTCGATCTGACGAATCAGCTCCTCGCCCTCCCATTTTGACTTCCCGTAAACGGTTCGTGGAGAGGCTGGATCGTTTTCCCGATATGGGGTCCAGGACTCTCCATTAAAGACATAGTCGGTGGAAATATGGATCAGAAGGGCATTGTGTTCTTTCGCACATTCTGCCAGCACAGCCGAACCATCCCTGTTGACACGGTATGCAGTGTCGGCATCAGATTCAGCTTTATCTACGGCGGTATATGCCGCACAATTGACAATCGCGTTTATCCGGTGTTCCCGGCACAAACGATCGACGTGATCATGACTGGTTATATCAAGGTCAGGAAGATCGTAGAAAAAAAACTGCTGACTGCCGCTTTTGGTCGACAACTCCTGCAACTCAGACCCCAGTTGGCCTTTACTGCCGGTAACAAGAATATTCATGAGAAATAAAGAAAATTATGAGGTCACCAATTCGTCAACTATGGGGTACAAAGCTTTGAAATCCCCGGATAGAGCTTTTCCTGCCGGTAATCATCGTAGGGAAAGCTCTCTATGAGTCCGAAGCAGGGCTGAACTGCATCTTTACCGGAAACCCGGATATCCTTTTCAGGAACCTGCCATTCTATAGCCAACGCAGGATCATTCCATAACATACCTGCATCGTATGAAGGCATATAGTAGTTATCGCACTTGTATGCAAAAACAGCCTCTTTGGATAGAACAAGAAAGCCGTGTGCAAACCCTTTAGGAACCCAAAGCATATTCTTCCGATCAGCATCGAGGATGCATGTCACATGGCGACCGTACCATGGTGAACCGAGACGAATGTCAACAGCTACATCAAGAACACTTCCATAAACCACCCGCACAAGCTTGGACTGCGTAAAAGGCGGCTTTTGAAAATGAAGACCTCGAAGCACCCCGTAACCTGACTTGGACTCATTATCCTGAACAAACGATATATGGCCGACATGCTGCTCAAAAAGATCCTGGCGGAACGATTCAAAAAAATAGCCTCGATCATCCCCGAACACTTTCGGTTCAAAAACAAGAACATCAGGAATGGCTGTTGTAATCACTTGCATAAGAACCGCACAATAACTGTTGTTAAAAAAAACTCACCTCTGTTCATGCAGTCTTAAGAGATACTGACCGTATTGGTTTTTCATCATTGGTTTCGATAACAGTAAAAGGTCTTCATCAGTGATCCAGCCGTTTCGCCATGCAATTTCTTCAGGACAGGCAATTTTAAGCCCCTGCCTTTTTTCGACCGTTTGTATAAAGCTTCCTGCTTCCTGGAAAGACTCATGGGTTCCGGTATCAAGCCAGGCGAAACCCCGGCCAAGAATTGAGCACTTCAACTGGCCCCGAAGCAGATACTCCTCGTTGACGGCTGTAATTTCAAGCTCACCGCGCGGGGAAGGCTTGATTTTTTTTGCTATCTCAATGACACTGTTCGGATAAAAATAAAGCCCGACTACAGCGTAATTTGATTTGGGAGACGGCGGCTTTTCAACAATTGAAAGCACGTTACCGTCTGAATCGAACTCTGCTACTCCATAACGCTCAGGATCACTGACATAATAACCGAATATATTGGCTTTGCGCTCTTTCTGTACCGTCTGAACCGAAGCCTCAAGCATTTGAGTAAACGCATAACCGAAAAAAATGTTGTCACCGAGAATGAGCGTGACGTCATCACTGCCAATAAATGCTTCACCAAGAATGAATGCCTGGGCAAGCCCGTCAGGAGAAGGTTGAACGGTGTAAGAGAGAGAGATGCCCCAGTCGCTGCCGTCTCCGAGCAGCTTTATGAACATCGGCTGGTCTTCAGGTGTCGTTATAATGAGAATATCCCTAATCCCGGCAAGCATCAGCGTGGTCAGGGGATAATAAATCATAGGCTTATCATATACCGGCAGGAGCTGTTTTGATATCCCCCTTGTAACAGGATAGAGTCGAGTACCGGACCCGCCTGCAAGAATAATGCCTTTCATAAGAGTTTTTGTGTTGAATTACTTAACCAGTTCTGCGATTTCTGAGCTTACCCTGATGCATTTGCGGGCAGACTCGATAGCCATAAGCCCCTCCTGCTCATGGAAAAGATCCCAGGGAAGCTTGCATAAAGATTCATCACCATATTTGGCCAGCATTTTCTGGTATGAATCATATTTTTCAAGCTCGGGAAGAAGCTCTTTAACCAGCAGAGCAATCTCGTCTGCCACAGTTCCCTCAGAAATCAGCTGTGATAAATGAACGCCCGGCTTATGAGTAAAAGAAGAGACGCCAAAGAGCATCAGCACGATCAGTCCGGTATTTTCTATAACCATAATAGATGCGGCAACACATGCACGCCAGCGCTTCTGAGAGTAATCCTGCTCAGCTTCATTCAGAAACCCTCGCGCAAGCTCGAACCTGTACTCGACATTTTGTTTCAATACCATTGACAGCCTCCTTTAAACATACCTGCATAAAGCAGGCCTTTCATTTGAAAAAAACCATCTGATAACTGATCAACTATTTCAAGCCGATCGACCCGGATATTACCACCCTGATACAAGCCGATCAAAAATCTCCTCATTAATCTGCCCAAGGGAAACAACTATTGCCTGCTGTTGTGCAACATAATTACCGGCATAATAATCAGCAAATCCAACAAACGATTGTGTAAATAACGGGATTTTTTTCACACGATCGGTCATCGTAACATGGACGACAAGTGTAATCCGATTGGTAATCGCGCGTTCTGTTTTACTGGAAAGCTGACCAGGTAGATCAGAAAAGGATGTGATCGTCCCTTCCAGCAGAGCATCGGCACTTGCCATGGACGGGGTAAAGCGAAGTGAGCTTTGTGACTCTATTTTGTCAACCAGCGCCTTTGTTGATTGAGCTCTTAACTGGGCAATACCTGCACCGGAACGGTCATCAAAAACGGGAATTGCAATGGTTTTGAGGTGAGCTGGTATCGATGCCCCGGTGAAGCTGTAACAGCCCTGAAGGAATACCGCAACAAGACAAAAAAGTATGACTCCGGCAGCTCCGGCTTTCAGCATGACAGTCCTTTGGATTAGTAGGTTCGACGGTCAATCCTGCTCAGTATTTTACGGAAGGGATAGGTCAAGAGCAACATTTTTTTTCTTCTGCCATTCAAAGCAGAAAGATAGACCCCGGTTTTCAAGTCACTCCACCGGGAAGCCAACTTTACGGCAAGCTGAGCTGCAACGAGAGGCGACTGTGCAAATATATCAAGGATGGTATTGAAGGTCGCCAGCTGTCGGGAAAGTTCTGGAGTTGGATTTTCAGCGCTGACCATGCCGGTTCGAACCAGACCGGGATGCAAAAGCATGACAGATATCCCAGTATGCCGATACTCTGCAGCAACGGCATAGGTAAACCGGGCAATGGCAGCCTTTGTTGAGCCATAAGCGCTTATCCAGGGAGTATTTGATTTCCTGTCCGTACCGGAACCGGCCATATTAATGATTTTTCCTTTACGATTTTCTTTGAGAAAGTAGTTGATAGCAGCCCGACACCCGTTATATGTTCCTTTAAGGTTTGTATCGATTACTTTTCCCCATGCATCAGGATCGCTTTCAGTAATATTCCGAAAAGTATCGGATATCCCCGCATTGTTGATAAATACATCTATTCTGCCGAACTTTTTGACCGTGTCCACAATAAGTTGTTCCATATCGACAGTGGAGACAACATTACAGACACAGCCGTAGACTGAGTCAGGAGGGAATTCCAATAGTGCCGCCTGAACATTGGCATTCGAAGAAGAGGTTATGACCACCCTGGCTCCTTCCCTGACAAACTCATGGGCTATTGCTTTACCGATCCCTTTAGTGGACCCGGTAATGATGGCAACTTTATCTTCGAGTACACCCATACTCAGTCGTTGTGGTTACTTTACCTTCAATTTCGTTTTTCTCTCTGCCCCGTCAACCATTGCCTGAAGTTCAGGCCGTCCGGCTGCATAGGTCTCAAGAGATATTCCCTGTTCAATGGCCTCCCATGCCTGACGTATACTCGCCGCACCGGCTTTGGGGCCCATTGGATGGCCAAAAATTCCACGTCCGGGAACAAAGCCGAAATCAACACTTCCGACATGGCGGTAAACGGTTTCAAGCGTCAACGCCGAATCGCTGCCTCCAGGTACTGGAAGTGAGCGTTTGATATGGCCGAACTCCTGAAGACATTCCTGAATATTCTCCTTCACCTCTTCTTCTGGAGTCATCATTCTTCCGCCAAATCCGGGCATGATAATAGAGTCAAGACCGGCAAGCCGCTGCAGCTTAGTCATCACTCTGGAGTGAATACCATATTTTTCCATTCTACTGAAGGCGGCGATAAACGGAAAATGTCCGATAAGAGGAACCTTTGTATGTTTCGCCAGCATCCGGACAGCACTCAACCCTACAGGAAGGGCATTGACAAGCAGGGCATTGGCCCCATTACTGACTGCAATATCATGCTGCTCGATGAGGCGGTCGACCTCATCAGTGACATTAGCAAGATAGACCTTCGGCACACCGGTCACCCGTTCCGCCTTTAATCTCGCATCTCCAAGAGCATGGGATCTTTCAATAAGACTTGACCAGTCTACATCGGCAAGCATCTCATCGTCTTTAGCTATATCAAGACCACCAAGCCAGCTCTGGTAGGCAATTTCAGCAAAATGAGCAGGACTGAGACCGATATTCGGCTTTACAACACCGAAAAAAATCGGCCTGTCATAGGCCTGAAGTAGGTCGCGAATACCTTCAATGCCGAATTTTGGACCATCAAAGGCAAGGAGATAAGACTCCGGAAAGCGGATATCAAGCAGTTTGACCACCGGAACGCCGGGAGTAAAAAAGACGCCCTCTCCACATACTGCGGAGAGCAGATTCGGCAGTTTCGGACCGAAATTGCGATGAGGATGAGCAATAGTGACTCGGCAGGCATGAATAGCGCCTGATTCTGAATGTCTGACTGGATAACTGAGCTCCGGCAGTTCGCCCTCAACCGTCAGGCTGATAACTTTTGCACCATATTGCGGGCGAAAGTCTTCATCATAATCAACGCGACTCCACTGCGCTGTGGATTGCTCGCTGCAAAAATGTGCAAGAGCCGTCTCAATATCACCCACACATTCAAGGTAGTAGTCAAGCGTCAGGTAGTCAGCCATTTCAAGCTGCTCCCTGGAGGCAAAAAAACCTTTGATATCCTCAGTATTCATAAATAAATATCATACCCTCTGGCCATCCGTAAGCTGCATAAGGGTTCCCGTTGAAAAAAATCAACCTGAAAAATAATGCCAGGGCAGGCGAACGCGCCTGCCCTGAAAATCTGAACCCATTTAGGGGTTATCCTTCAGCCTTTATGGTATTGAAATAGTCGAAAGCATCCTTTGGACTCAACTGCTCATGAACAACCTTATTAACAGCTTTCATCATGGCAAGAGGGCTGTCGCTCTGGAATATATTTCGCCCCATATCGACACCTGAAGCTCCACCCTGGATTGCACTCCATGACATGGTCAACGCTTCGAGTTCAGAGATTTTTTTCCCTCCGGCCATAACAATCGGTACCGGACAGGATGCCGTAATGGTTTCAAAATCTTCAGGTACATAGTAGGTTTTAACAATCTGAGCGCCAAGTTCGGCCGCCATCCTGCAGGCAAGCCTGAAGTATTTGGCATCCCTTACCATATCCTTGCCGACTGCAGTTACTGCCATAGTCGGAATCCCGTAGCGAAGGCCCATATCGACAAGTCGAGTCATGTTGTGAATGGATCGGGTCTCATATTCACCGCCGACAAATATCTGGAGGGTTATTGCTGCGACATTCATCCGGATCGCATCCTCGATATCGACTGCAAGTTCCTCATCAGAGAGCTCCTTGAGAATACTCGGCCCACCGCTGCAACGCATGACAACCGCCCTGGTGAGGCTTGGCGGAACAGTGGTGCGCAGAATACCACGGGTCAGCATTATTGCATCAGCATAGGGCATAAGAGGTACAATATTGACATCGGGACGTTCAAGACCTGTAGTCGGACCCTGGAAGTAACCGTGATCAATAGCGAGCATAACGGTTTTTCCGGTATCAGGCCGGAATATTCTTGACAGGCGGTTTTTCATTCCCCAGTCGAGAGAGTGGGCCCCTTTGAGGAAAAATCCATAGTTGTTAACCGGAGTATCAAGATGATACTCTTTAGCCTGCTTGTCTTTATCGTATTCCGCCATGATAATGCATCTCCTCTTTTCGGTTATGATTGTTTCTGGGTTATCTGTTGAATTTATCGGAGGGCAGCTGCAATATTGCCTCCATCTACCGTTGTAATTGAACCTGTTGTTCTTGTTTCAAGCGCCAGGTGCACGAATGCCTCAGCAACGTCTTCAGCGGTAACCTCCAACTGAAGGAGGTTGCCTGCCATGTACTCCTTTTCACTCAGTCCACGGGCCGTTGAGCGGGCTTTAATCATCTCTGCGGTAAGAAGGCCGCTGCGTATGCGGTCGGCGTTGATGCCGTTTGACCGAATGCCGTCTCGTCCGTGGTCAAGAGCATATTGACGGACAAGAAACAGTGTCGCCGCTTTAGGCAATCCGTAGGGACCAAAGTCTGGACCGGGATTGACGGCCTGTTTGGAAACGTTGAAAAGCAATACCCCGCCGGTACCCTGCAGTTTCATTACCCTCACAGCCTCCTGGGCCATGGACTGGTGCGAAAAGAAGTTGAGCTCAAAGCTTTTGCGGAGCAGTTCATCAGACACTTCGCCGATGCGCCCCTGAATTGCGGCTCCCACATTGGAAACAACAATATCCAGACCGCCGAACCGGCGGCAGACAGCATCGAAAGCAGAGCGGACAGCTGCTCGCGAAGTAACGTCACAAGGAAGAGCAAGAACATTGCCACCGATTTCCGCTGCTGCCCTTTCGAGTGATTCCGCAGAAAGATCAAGAATAACAAGTTCCGCACCTTTCTGACGGAACGCTTTGGCAGTTGCAAGACCAATACCGCTGGCCGCTCCGGTTACCATGACAACTTTTCCGGCAAAAACATCATGATGAACCTTGTTCATCTTTGCCTGCTCCATATCCCAGTACTCTATTTCAAAGGCCTCACGGTCACTGATAGACTCAAATGTACCCAGTGATTCAGCATCCAGAATTCCAGAGGCAGTGCATGTGGCGATATCAGCATTGACTGCAGCTGAGGCAGCGGTTCTGCCAAGTCCGAAGAGTCCAAGACCCGGAACAAGAACCACTCTGGGCAACGGGTCAAGCATCGTTACCTGCATGCCTGAGGCCTGCCGCTGTGCGGTAAAATATTCGATGTATTCCTGGCGGTAGCGCTGCACAGCTTCATGCACAGCACTCTTGAATCCTGAAAGATTCTCAGCATCAGGAGGAGGAACTACAAGCGGCTTGTTTTTCGTCCGGATTATAAAGTCCGGAGTCATTGCGCCCTTCTGGCTCATACGAACAAGCTCACTGCTATTGACATAGTCAAGAATAACATCAGAGGTACGGAAATCGAGAATAAACTGGTGGTACTCTCGCGTGCCTGGAGACTTTTCATCGACACATGCGCCCCTGATAACAGGAGCAGCGTCTTCAACCGAAGCTATTGATGCTGGAAGCGTTACTGCCGGAACTGTTTTTCTTCCGGCTGAAGCAATCCGTTCTTCAAGTCTGCTGACGGCATCGATCATTCGTGTGTAGGCCTCTTTGGCGGTAGCACCGAACGTTACCAGACCATGTTTCTGAAGCACCAGGCCATTAATGTCAGGATTTGCCTCATAGACAAGAGCTGCCGACCGGGCAAGGCCGATTCCTGGCTTTATATAGGGAACTGAACCAAAACGTTCGCCAAGCGTATCGCTGCAAAGCTTCTCGCCGTAGGGCTGATTACTTATGGTGAGCAGAGCGAACGAATGCGTATGCAGAATAAAACGGTGTGGAAGAAAAGAGTGAAGAAGTGTTTCAATAGAAGGAGTAAGCCGCTGCTCGGTCATATGATCAGTGAGGCTGAACATGTTCAGGAGCAGAAGGTATTTAAATTCTTTCGTAGAAAATCGCTGAAGCACTTCTTCGCTCGCCTTGTCGTTCCGGCTGAAAAGCTCTCCCAGCTTGCGAAGGGGACCAAGCCGCAGCGGCGTATAATCCAGGCAGGTAACGCGACTCAAGTCAATTCCACTGGCTTTAATCAAGAGTACTTCAGAGCGGTTGCCAACCACATCGGCCAGTTCGCATTTAACAGAGGTGTTCCCTCCTCCATGCATTACAAGCGAACTTTCACTTCCAAGCAATCGGGATGCATACACCAGTTCGGCCAATTCAGACGGGATCTCGGGCGAACTGGACAGTTCTTTGACTGAGCGTTGAAGATCACTGTCATTCCAGAGGTTCTGCATAGGAAATCATACTTCTTACACCGCATCATCGGCGTGTATTGTTGAAAAATAAAGACAAGCGAAAAAAATCCTGTTCAGCTGTGACTGTTCTTCTGTTTCTTTTCATGCCAGCCTTCAATAAAAAATCCCGCACTGTAAATAATGAGGAACCCGGGAATAATAGTCCCGAGAAACATCATTTTGTCACTGATGGTCTGGAGTTGACCGGAAGACCAGATAATCCAGACAAGCACATACCAGGCTGGCGCTACAAAGAGAAAAGTGTTATTCCAAAGTCTTTTAAAACTGTATTTCATAGCATTGTAAACGTCTTAACAACGAGAGTGGCTAGGTTCAGATTTGACCTTCAATACGAAGTTTACGCTCGTTGAGTTTTTCAAGAATGATCCGGGTCAGATATTGCAGTGCATTGATCACATAGGTGAAATAGGCCAGAAAAGCTTCCCATACAAGCACATGTTCAGGATAGCCAAGAAAGACCATGATAAAATAAAGAAGATGGAATACCGCCGCCACAGTACTTCCTATATCTTCCCAGACAAACTCTTTTGAGTAAACCCATTTATCGAAAACCTCCTTTTCAAAAAACATACCTGTTATGAAAAGAAGAGCAAAAAAGATGGTCTTGAAAAGAATGGCTATGCTGACCCAGTAAAAATTTGTTACGAAAAGGCCATTTGCATACAGAGCAGTTGTAGTTACACCGGCAACAAAAAGCAAAAACTGTATCGGCGCAAGAATAATCTGAATGTCAGTCCAGATGGAGGCGTTTCGTTTAACCAGCTGTTCAGGTGTATAGCGAGGCATGTGCTGTTACTCTTAACTGATAGTAAAATATGTTACCAGTGAGATGACGTTACCATCGGCACTGTCATTATTAAAGCTTGGAATATAGCAAAATTGAAGAGAAATAGTTCGATGGATAGCTGTGAAAGGGTAACACTACCGGTAGAAATATATCAGGGATACCCTGGAGAGAACGTGACTATTGGTTCATCTGTGTTTTGCGGAATTCTCCGATAGCATCAGCCGCCAGTATAGCCTGAAGAACTTTTTCAGATGTTATCTGCCCGGATTCATTATGGATGCATTCATCCGGGGCACATGCTTTTTCTGCAACTGCCATAAGTTTGCCACGGTCAAAGTGACGCAGACCAATATCAGCAAGGGTGGTTGGAAGACCTACCTGTTCGCAGAACGAGAATACGATAGTCGATTCTTCGGGTGAAGCATCAGTGAGTTGCAGCCCGGCTAAAAGGCCAAACGCTACTTTTTCACCATGATAGAATGCATGTGTTTCTTCCAGCACTGTGAATCCGTTGTGAATGGAATGGGCACTTGCCAAACCTCCGCTTTCGAAACCCACACCGCTTAAGAGAATATTCGCCTCCACAATATGCTCCAGAGCCGGTGTGATGATCCCCCGCTCTGCGGCAATTCTGGCTGCATTGCCATATTGCAGCAATGTATCATAACAGAGTCTGGCAATGTTGAGCCCGGTCAGTGTAGTGAGTCCGCCACACGCGTTTTTAGAGTGTGAGAGGCTGCAGGACTTTGCTTCAAACCATGTCGCCAATGCATCACCCATACCTGAAACAAGAAAACGGACGGGAGCCCTAACGATAATTTCCGTATCAACAAGAACAGCTGCGGGATTTGATTTTTGATAATAGACTGATTCCATCGTACCTAGCTCTGAATACAATACGGCGCATCCGCTGCAGGGAGCATCAGTCGATGCGATCGTTGGCACGATAATGACCGGAATACCGGCACGGTCGGCGGCAATTTTTGCAGTATCGATTGTTTTTCCTCCACCCATGCCTGCAAGAACATCCACATCCTGCTCACGTATGACTGAAGCAAGCCTGGAGAGCTCTTTTTCGCAACACTCTCCCTGAAAGCGCTCGACAGAGAAAGAGTGTGCGTTTAGATCAATACCGCACTCCGGGAGAATCGTTTTTTGCACTGTAGGCGAGGCAAGAATAAGCCCACGCTGTCCAAAACGTTTTATGAGGGCGGGCAACTCCTTGAGAGCACCGGCACCTTGAATGTACTTACCCGGAAAAAATGCTGTTTTCAACATGGTATGCCTGAAGTGAACAATGCTTTGCCGCAGTGAGTAAAAGAAAAGATAACAAGCAATTGCGTAATCAAAGGTATAAAAGAAAAAGTGGCTGCAAAAATCAGAATCAGGAAAAGCTTTGAACTATATTTAGCAGACAATCCAACGCATAACAATAAAAGACCTGACCTATGGCAATGAACGTCGAGATTAAAAACGGAAAGCTCTGCATCGAAATTGATCTGGAAAAGCCGACTCCTTCTTCATCAGGAAAAACGCTTGTTGTGGCCAGCACACGCGGCAATACGGTTACCGCCGTGATGGTTGACGGCAAGCCGGTGACTATAGGGTTGAATGCTTATATAAAGAAATAGGTCTTATAGGACCTATAGGACTCATGGGACTTATAAAAAAGAGCATCAATTCGATGAGCGCTATGGGGTTTGCGCTTAAACTTCTCGGGTTTCGCAGTCATAGCCGGAAGGAGCTTGAGCAGAAACTTCTGAAAAAGGGATACTCTGCTGAAAGTATTGAACAGGTTGTTGAGAAACTGACCGGGCTGGGCTTGATGGATGACCGTATGTTCGGCATTGAATTGATCAAAAGCCGTTCGCGGAGAAAACCATCGGGAAAACTGAAAATACGTATGGAGCTCAGAAAGAAAGGGGTTTCGGATTCAATTATCGGTGATCTGCTCAAAGATTATGACAGTGCGGAGCTTTGCTATCGGGCGGCAGAAAAAAAGATTGGATTACTTCGGGGAGCTACGGATGAAATGAGAAAAAAGAAACTTGAGGTATTTCTTTATAACCGGGGATTCGAATGGCATGATATTCAATCCGTTATCACCCGGTTATTTAAAGGCCTCACAGATGTTGAGGATATCGATTAAGGAGTGTCACTTTGTACAAGCGAGCCAACCTTCTCTCCCTGCAACAGCTTTGTAAAGTTCCCTTTTTCATTCATGTTCATGACGACGATGGGAAGGGCATTTTCGCGACAGAGAGTAATTGCTGTCATATCCATAACCCGGAGATTTTTTCGGAGAACATCCAGATAGGTTATGTTGGAAAAAAACTCAGCATCAGGATTTTTTTCAGGATCAGAATCATAAACACCATCGACTCTGGTACCTTTAACAATAACATCAGCTTCAATCTCGATAGCCCTCAGTGCAGCGGCTGTATCTGTAGTGAAATAAGGATTTCCCGTGCCTGCGCCGAAAATAACAACTCTCCCCTTCTCAAGATGACGGATAGCTCTGCGTCTGATGAAGGGTTCGGCCATCTGCTCCATTTTAATAGCAGTCTGAAGCCGGGTAAAGACGCCTTTGCGTTCAAGGACATCCTGAAACGCTATGGCATTGATTACCGTTGCAAGCATACCCATATAGTCAGCCTGCACCCTGTCCATCTTGGCTGCAGCCTCTGACACTCCGCGAAATATATTGCCGCCGCCAATCACCAGGGCAATTTCGGCACCCAATGCTCGAGCTTCCCTGATTTCCTCGGCATACCGTTCGAGCATTTCGATATTGATACCGTAACCATCGTGACCAGCAAGTGCTTCACCGCTTAATTTCAGCAAGATGCGCTTATACTGCAGCATATCCTTATTCTCCGAAATAATGGATTATAAAAAACCATCAAACCTGAATTTTACTAAAAAAAAAGCCTCGAACAACGAGGCTTTTTTTTCTTTACTCTCCTAACTGATAGCGAACAAATCCTATCACATCAACCTTTGCCTGATGCTTCTTTCGGAATTCATTGAGCACTTCAGATACTTTGATATTGTTGTCCTTGATAAACGACTGTTCGGTAAGCACTACCTCCTGGTAATACTTTTCTAGTCTGCCCTGAACAATCTTGTCGACAAATTCTTCCTTCTTACCCTGACTCAGTGCCTGCTGTTTGTAAATTTCAGACTCTGATGCAATATAATCAGCCGGTACAGCTGAGCGGTCAGCAACAATAGGCGCTGCTGCAGCTACCTGCATGGCAAGATCTTTTGCCAGATCCCTGACAACT
>Ga0209697_10002053_pt1 | contig 29554 bp, 25 predicted proteins | sample AliMusrvi5mmetaG_FD_184115 | JGI IMG/M metagenome (GOLD analysis project Ga0209697, IMG submission 184115) | Freshwater lake bacterial and archeal communities from Alinen Mustajarvi, Finland, to study Microbial Dark Matter (Phase II) - Alinen... | ecosystem: Environmental > Aquatic > Freshwater... | reverse complement strand
ACAGTGGGATGGGTTTCCCGCCGGGGCTGTAGCAGAGCGGCTCCACCGAGGTCCATGTCCGGCCGCGGTCCTGGCTGACCGTGTAGCCGGGGGACCCGAGGAAGGTTCGTCCGACGCCGAGCCAGCGGCCATCCTGAAGGGGAACCACCGTCATTTCCTGGAAATTGAAGGCGGATTGTTCCGGCGTTCCGTTGTGGAAGGCAAGCAGGCGTTGCAGCGCCGGGTTGTTGCCATGGCGGAGCACGTCCACTCGGATGCCCCTCGGCCCTTCGGGCAGGAGTGTGAACGTCAGCCGTTTCGGGTCCTGCTCCGTGAGGATGTTGTTGCAGCGGACGACCGAGACCTCGGCGGGGTTCAACATCCAGGAGCGGCGCGTGAGCAGCCAGTTGCACTGGGCTATGGGCAGGATCACGTCGCCTTCCGGCATGATCTGCGGCGGATGATTCACCCAGCCGTGGAACCGGCCGGGAAAAATGGCCATGTCGCGGTCCGGAAGGTCGATCCGTGTTCGGTCGGACCATGTGGTGCCATTGTTGTCCGAGAATACGAAGTAGAGGTTGCCGGCATCATGTTCTGGCGACTCCCATGGCACGTCCTGCCGGCATGAGAAGAAAAACAGATAGATCCGATCCTTCGCCGGGATGACAAACGGAACTCCATATGCGTTGCGTTCAGTCGGTGTGCTGGGCACGATGGTTTGTGGCGCGCTCCACGTCAGGCCCTCGTCGCGGCTGGTGGCGAAGACGATGCGCTCGTCCTTGGCGTGCTCGAAGCTGCCTTGCGACCAGGTGGTGAACCAGGTGCCGTCATTCAGGAAAATGGTGCAGTTTGACTCGTTCTTGCAGACGGTCGCGATCTCCGCGGGGATTTCAGCCTTGATCTTTGCTGTCTCATGGTCGAAGGCGGCGGCGGGCAGGACGGGGTGGCGGTAGACGTCGCTGTATGCGAAAGGGCGCTGCTTCATTTCAGGAGATATTGTCATGGATGGATAATGCATTTTGCCGGCTGGCAAGTCAATGGCAGCGATCTTCTGAAATTTTTCCCGCGCCCGGCCAAGTGGCGGGGCGGGTCCAGAATGCATCGGCGCGTCCGCCGTAGTAGCCTTCAAGGACTTTGTCCATGACCCGGTTGGTGCGCAGGGCGCTTGCGCCGGTGCTGGGGCATTGGCCGTGGCCGTTCAGTTCGTCCACGATGGTCTGGATCAGGGGCTGCTGGATATGCTTCGGATTGGGCAGGTCAGCCGCCTCGATGCCGGCTGCAGTTATCCGCTGCACGGGTTCGTTGCCAAAGCAGGTGAGGCTGATCCGGCCATCCGTGCCGGTGATTTCAATAATGTCCTCCCGGGCCAGTCCTGCAAGATTCCATGAGGCGGTTCCCAGCGCGCCGCAGGGCGCGCGGAACTGCATGGTGACCATGTCTTCCACCGGGCTGATGCGGGCCAGGTTGGCGGCCAGGCCGCTGACGTTCTCAAGCGGACCGAAGATACAGTCGAAAATGTCCAGCGTGTGGCTGGCTAGGTCCAGGAAAATGCCACCGCCGGCCTGCTCGGCATCCAGCCGCCATGGCAAGGCCGCCTTGTCCGTGGTTTGGTGCCGGGGCGAGCTGTAACGGTAGTTGATGTGCGTGACGTGCCCGATGGCATTCTGGTCAAGCCATTCGCGTACTTTCAGGAAACGGGGCAGCCGCCGCCGGTAATAGGCGACAAAAAGTGGCAGGTTGGCCTGGCGGAATGCGCTGAGCATGGTCTCGCATTCGGTGGCATTGCGGGCCATGGGTTTTTCAACATAGGCGGGCTTGCCGGCCTGGCAGACGCGGAGCGCATATTCGGCATGCGTGCCTGGCGGCGTGGCGATATAGACAATATCCACTTCGGGATCGCCGATTAAATGATCGGCATCGGCATAGAACTTCGGCACGTGATGGCGGGCGGCATAGTCCGCAGCCTTGGCGGCATCGCGGCGCATGACAGCGTGCAGGACGCTCCTCGGGATTTTTGAAAAAGCGGGCCCGCTTTTGATTTCGCATACATCACCGCAGCCAATGATGCCCCATCGAATGGTTTTCATTTCTCCCCTTGTGTTTGGGCGGCATTGTGCCAAGAGCCTGCCGCAAAAACAAGTTGCAAGCGTGGCGGGTTTTCGGGCATGGTGAAGGTATGCGTGCGCAAAAAAATCATGTGGTCTCACTGCCGGCGTTGCGGCGCGAGCTGGCCGGGTTGACCGATCCCGCGCAGGCGGCGTTTCTCCAGCGCTTTTTCAAGACCGGTCCGGGCGAATATGCCGAGGGTGACCGGTTCCGCGGCATCAGGGTTCCGGTCTTGCGCCGCCTGTCACGCGGCTATGGATCTTTGCGTATGGAGGATATCCTTGTCTTGCTGAAATCGCCATGGCATGAGGATCGCCTGGTTGCGCTGCTGGTCCTGGCGCGGCAGTTTGGCGGGGCATCGGCGCAGGAACAACGGAAAATCTACCAGCTGTATTTGAACCACACGCGGTATATCAACAACTGGGATCTGGTGGATGTGACGGTGACGCATATTGTCGGCGCCTGGCTGCTTGACCGCGATCCGGCGCCGCTGTTCAGTCTGGTGGCCTCTCCATTCCTATGGGAACGTCGTATTGCCATTGTGGCCACGCATGAGTTTATCCGGCGCAACCGTTTTGACCTTACCCTGCAACTGGCGGAAAAACTGCTGGATGACCCGCACGACCTGATCCACAAGGCGGCGGGCTGGATGCTCCGCGAGGTTGGCAAGCGGGATCAGGGGGTGCTGCGGCGCTTCCTTGACCAACATCAGGACCACATGCCCAGGACAATGCTCCGATATGCGATCGAAAGGCTGCCGCCATCAGAACGCCTGCACCGGCTCAAATCAAGTGCAAAGATCCGGAGCGTCCGCATGCGTGTTTAGGGGTGATTCGGCCTATTACGCCGGCGCAACGGGTTGTTCCATGATGCTGGCGGCGGCCTCGTAAACCCGGTCGGCGGCAATGCCGGCCAGCGCGGCCGTGGCTTTCTCTGAATTGCGTTTGATCTTGCGCGATACCCCTGCCGCCCCGGATGCGATCACTTGATGGTTGTTTCCCAACGGGCCGGTTTTGGCGGGATCGGTCATGCCGAACACTGCCACCACGGGGGTGCCGACCGCGCTTGAAAGATGCATGCCGCCGCTGTCGTTGCACAGGGTGAGGCGGCAGAGTGAAAGCAGGACCGCCAGGTCGCGCAGGGAGGTTGCGCCTGCCATGTTGATGGCGCGGCCGCCGATGGCGTTGGCGGTTGCGGCGCACAGCGGATATTCCGCCTCCGTGCCCAGCACCAGCACGCGGCAGCGGTATTTCATGGTCAGGCGGCGGGCCACATCGGCAAAACGTTCTGCAGGCCATTGTTTGGAAGGTCCGCGCGCAGCACCGGGAATGAGGGCGATCCAGGCGTCCTGCGTGGGTACTTCCGCAATGCGGTGCTGCAGCAGTTTTTGTAGCGAAGGCGGGATGAACAGCCGGGGGGGCGGCAATTCGGGGGGGAACTCCATCTCGAGGATGCGCAGGTATTCCCATGCCTGATGCGTGTGCACCGGGCGCTTTTCCGGGCGGACAACGCGGGTCAGCATCCATGAGCGGAAGTGGCCGGGCTGGCCGGTGCGCTGTGGAATGCTTGCCTGCCATGGAATCCATGCCGAGCGGAACGAATTCGGGAAAATGTAGACCTCCTTGAATTGGATGGTGCGCAGGGTCTCAATGGCCTGCCGGGTTCCGGCGCGGCGCGGCGCCAGTTCGATGATCTCGTCCACGCCTTCGTGCAGGTGCCAGATGGGGGCCAGCGGCGCCTTGGTGAGCAGGGTGACATGGCGGTGGGGGTTCCGTGCCCGCCACAGCTGCAGCGCCGGCATGGCCATGATGCTGTCGCCCAGCCAGTTGACGCCATATATGAGGATGCGGTCGTGCATGGTGCTGTCCGGTTAAATGTCCTGCGCGGCCGGCGCGGGTTGCCGGCCGTTTTCATGGGTGAAGCAGATGCGCGAGATGCAGGCGTGAAAATCCTCGCGGCCGCTCAATATCTCGATATCCACCCGCAGGAAGTAGATGGGCACGTCGCATCGGTCCAGCCGCGGGAACCGCACGGCATCCTTCTCGGTGGTGATGATGGCGTCGGCTTTGATGCGTTTGGCCTCGTTGATGATGTCAATGACCTCCTGCTGTGTGTAGCGATGGTGGTCGGCAAATCGGTGGCGTTCGCGGATGTCGACGCCGAACTTTTCAATGGTGTGTTCAAAGCCCTGCGGTACGGCGATGCCGGCCACGGTCACGGCTTTGAGCCGTTTGAGGAACTCGAGCGGTTTGCGTTCGGCCGTGAAGATGTGCTGCAGATGCCGCGCGCTGTGCTTGCATTCGATGATTTCCGCCGTCTTGTTGTAATGGCGGATGCGTTTTTTGAGCGCCGCGGTGTTGCCGCTGTCCGCCTTGGTGAGGAAGATGAAGGTGGCGCGCTTGATGTTGGAGATGGGTTCGCGCAGGACGCCGCGGGGCAGCATGTATTCATTGCCGAACGGGTTGGTGGAATCAATCAGCACGATTTCCATGCGGTGCTTGAGCGACAGGTACTGGAATCCGTCGTCCAGGATCAGGGTGTCACAGCCCAGCTTGTTGATGGCGTAGCGGCCGCTTTTGATGCGGTCGCGGTCCACCAGCACGGCCACGGAGGGCAGGTTGGATGCCAGCATGTACGGTTCATCGCCGCTCATGTCCGAATCGAGCAGGAGCTGTGTGCCGTCGGACACCACGCGCGGCGGTCGGATCTGCTCGGCCAGCGTTATTCTTTCGAGGATGCGCGTCAGCGCGTTGGCCTCCTTTTTCTTGTAGCCGCGGCTGAGGATCGCCACCTTGCGGCCCTGCTTGGCAAGTTCGCGGGCGAAAACTTCCACCACCGGGGTTTTGCCGGTGCCGCCGACCGTCACATTGCCCACGCTGATGACCTGGCATCCCAGCGCGTGGGGGCGGAAAATGCCATGCGTGTAAAGCCATAGCCGTGTCTGGATCACGCCCCGGTAAAGCCCGGCCAGATGCCGGAGGAACCCGAGAAACACCTTGGTGGGCCGGTTGACGCTCCGCGGCTGGCGTGGCGAGGTGATCAGCCACACAAGGTAGCGCTCTGTATTTTCAAGAAAGCTTGGCTTCATCGCTTGACTTCTTTTCTCAACCGTGTTAGCCAACCATATTAAAAGCATTTGGAAATGACAAGTGTATCGAACATTTTTAAATGGAGGCCGGGCTGACCGGTCATGAGGGCCGTTGCACATGAAAATATCCTTGAATCTTGGACAGCAACATCAGCAGGGCGGGCAAAGCAAGGCGGAGCAGCAGCGGGCGTTGGAGCGGGAAATCCTGGCCGCCAAGGGTGGTGACTGGAATTCCAAGAACAGCCTTGTGCGCATGTTCATGCCGTTGCTTCATTCCCTGGCTGAAAAGCGTGCCCGGGATCAGCCGACCCTCAACCGTCTGGTGGAAGCCGGCAAGGAAGGCCTGGCGGATGCGGCGCGTAGATATAAAACCTCGATCGGGCCCGACCGTTTTCGTATTTTCGCGCTGGATTTCATCGAAAAACGCATGGACCGCGAATTGCGTGGCGGCGGCGGGTTGGGCGCCTTTTTTTCGCGGCTGTTCGGCAAGGGTTAAAAAAGGGGCCGGGTGATGAACCAGATTGCGGTTGCTCCCGGGATTCCGGCGGCCGATTCCACGATTATCCATCTGGAGCAGGGTGTAGCGCACCTGTCCCTGCAACGGCTTTTTGGCGGTTCGGCTCCCGTGGAGGTGGATGTGGGTTGCGGCAAGGGGCGCTTCCTGACCTCGCGCGCCGCCGCCCATCCCGACCGGCATTTTATCGGGATCGAGCAGCGCCTGAAGCATGTGGAGAAAGTGGATAAAAAAGCCCGCCGCGCCGGTTTGAAGAATGTGCGCGTGATTTATGGCGATGCGGAGGCCGCGGTGGAAACAATGCTGCCGCCGGAGTCTGTCGCGGTGTATTACATCTCCTTTTCCGACCCCTGGCCCAAAAGACGGCACCATGAGCGCCGTCTTTTCAATGGGAAGTTCATGGATGCCGTGCACCGCACGCTGTCGCCCGGCGGCGTGCTGAATTTCACCACGGACCACCATGATTATTTTAAGCTGGTGCATCGCGCCCTGGCGGCGGAAAAGCGCTTTGAAGCAGCGGCGCCCTACGAGCCGCCGGCGGAGGAATGGTCGGAATTTGAAATCACCTTCCGGTCGTTGCAGCGTCCGATTTACCGCTGTGCCTTCCGCCGCTTGTAGACGATTGCCGGTCTGTTGTGGCCGTGCTTCGGCTGGCGTGGCGGCCCATGGCGGCGGCGGCACCCATGATGAACCCGTACATCAAGACGATTTCACCGTCGCCGAAGTTGTATTCCACCAGTCCGTTGACCAGCAGGGCGGCCAGTCCCGCCAGCAGGGCGGAGGCCATCCATGTTTCATCCAAGATCAAATTGCGCTTCACCCGCTTTTGGTAGCAGACCGTGTCGTAGACGGCGCGGAACATCCAGAAGAGATAGAAAACAAACCCGATGATGCCGGTATCCACCAGGACCTGGATGGGGTTTGAATGCAGGTGGTCACGTTTCGGCTCGACCCACCGGTTTATCCGTTTCATGGTCTCCGGCGTCAGCGACCGGTATCCGATGCCCATCCAGGGATGTTCCTTGATGAGGGGCGGGGCGATATATTTCCACATCAGGAGCCGGCGGGTGTCGCCCGGGTGCCAGGTGGATTCATTCCACTCGGTCCGCAGGGCGGTAAGTCGGCTGTGGACTGGAGGCAGGGCGCTGATTACGATCATCAGCCCTGCCAGCAGGATGATGGACCGCCAGCGCAGGTGCATGATGGCCAGCAGGCCCAGGACGATGGCGGCGGAAAACCATGAGCCGCGCTTGAATTGCACGATCAATGCCAGGCATTGGATGGCCATCAGTCCCCACCAGAACCGGCGGCGGGGGACAAGCCTGGCCATCAACAGGGCTGCGGTGATCACAACGCCGACCATGAGCCGCTCCGCATCGGTGATGGATCCCTGGTCAATCAGTGCAAGCGTGAAGGACGGGAACTGTGAAAGGTGGTGGAGCGTGTTCAGCGGAATTACCACCAGCGATTGTGCTGCTTTGATGCTGATGCCCAATATGAGCGCTTTTAAAAACACACCCAGTCGTTCCGGTTTGCGGATGATCCATGCCGTGGCGGGAAGGGAAACAAACCATAGCAATTTGTGCAGTTTGCCGATCCCGTGTTCCGGGTTGATGCCCCAGACGGTTGACAGGACCGTGAGCAGCAGGTGCGCCAGGGCCAGTCCGGCAACCATGGGGATCCAGGGGCGTGTCCGGGTTTTAAGGAAATCCAGGCAGATGAAAACCAGCGCCATAACCAGGAATCCGCGCGCCAGCGGCAGTGAAAAGCCAATCGTCAGCGCTGAACCCAGCAGGCTGATATAGGCCCATGGGTCGGCGGGTGATGATGTTGCGGCCGTGTCGTTGAGCGACGCGGCGAATTGGCGGGTTTTTGTTCGTATGGTGTTGACTGCGTTCATACCATCACATCCGGTTCTTTCCATCCCGTGCGGGCGCGGATTTCAGCTGTTGCGTTGGGCGCAATGGGCGGGATGAAGTTTTTAAGGTAATGTGGCTGCTGAAAAACGGTAACACGCTTGCGCAGGCCGGCAGTGCCCGATTGTTGATCCGGATAGGGGCGGTGACGACCGTTTTAAAACTCATGGTCTTCCTTTTATAAGAAAATCAAACCCATAGTGTTGCAGGATTTTCATGCAGATCAAGCTGACAATATCCAAAAAATGCATTTTAAAGCATAAAATCGAGTGCTCATTTTTGAACATCTCCAGGTGTTTTAAATGTAAATAGTTCAAAAACAACATGTTGAGACGTGGATTTTCATTTTAATTGATATAAATATATCGAAATGGGATGTGTTGGAGACGTAGACGTTCCGGTTGGATTAATGCGTGGTTGCGATCATCATGGAATCGGGAGACTCTCCGGAGTCGTGACCGGTCTGTTTGAGACGTGATAATCAGGCGGCGTTTTACGTTTTAAAATGGGTATGGGAGGATGAAATTTTATTTTTTTTGTGTACGGATTGCGTCTGGCATGCATTGTGAAATATGCGTAAAAAGCCTTTAAATATGGCTTTTTTTGAATTTGCAGCATGGGTGGCTGCGAAGGCGTTGCACTGCGGTGGCGGTGAAAAGCAAAAAAGTATTGTATGCGGGGTGGGTGTCTGATAATTTGCACGGACTTTTGCTGGACAATCAGGGTTGCAGCGGATGGTCGATCCGGGCGGTCGGAAATGAAAAATAAAAATTTTCGTTAAACGGTTGACTGGGAAAAGTGACTTTGATAATTTGACAAATGTGGTTGATCGCAGCTGGAAGGCTGCATGACAAGTCAATATAGCTTATCCCTCGGGTTCTTGGATAGAGGGCAAGAGGGATGGAGTTTTATTGTCTGTTGATCTTTGAAAAATGAATAACACAGACATACTGCTTCGAATCGGAAGCGGTGTGGTTTGTACAAGCGCTTGTGCTGGGGTCAAATAGTTAAATGCCGTCCGGGTAACCGGATGGATGTGTTTTTTTTCGGAGAGTTTGATTCTGGCTCAGAACGAACGCTGGCAGCGTGGATTAGGCATGCAAGTCGAACGGGATTCTTGAGTATAGCAATATATTTAGGATGGAAGTGGCGTAAGGGCGAGGAACGCGTGGGCAATCTGCCCTTGAGTTTGGGATAACCTGCTGAAAAGTGGGCTAATACCGGATATGGTTGCTGGTCGCATGATCAGAGGACTAAAGGTGGGGATCGCAAGACCTGCCGCTCGAGGAGGAACCCGCGCCCTATCAGCTTGTTGGTGAGGTAACGGCCCACCAAGGCTATGACGGGTAGCTGGTCTGAGAGGATGGTCAGCCGCACTGGGACTGAGACACTGCCCAGACTCCTACGGGAGGCTGCAGTCGAGGATCTTTTGCAATGGGCGCAAGCCTGACAAAGCGACGCTGCGTGGAGGATGAAGGCCTTCGGGTTGTAAACTCCTGTCATTCGGGAACAATACCGAGAGGGTTAATACCCCTTTTGATTGATGGTACCGAAGGAGGAAGCCACGGCTAACTCTGTGCCAGCAGCCGCGGTAATACAGAGGTGGCGAGCGTTGTTCGGATTTACTGGGCGTAAAGGGTGCGTAGGTGGTTCTGTGTGTCGGATGTAAAAGCCTGGAGCTTAACTCCAGAACGTCATTCGAAACTGCGGAGCTAGAGTGCAGGAGAGGAGAGCGGAATTCTTGGTGTAGCGGTGAAATGCGTTGATATCAAGAAGAACACCGGATGCGAAGGCGGCTCTCTAGTATGTTACTGACACTGAGGCACGAAAGCCGGGGGAGCAAACAGGATTAGATACCCTGGTAGTCCCGGCCCTAAACGGTGTGCATTTGATGTGGGTGGTATTGACCCCGCCCGTGTCGAAGCTAACGCGATAAATGCACCGCCTGGGGAGTACGATCGCAAGATTAAAACTCAAAGAAATTGACGGGGGCCCGCACAAGCGGAGGAGCATGTGGCTTAATTCGATGCAACGCGAAGAACCTTACCAGGGTTTGACATACAGCTGCACGTCCTATGAAAGTAGGATTCTTTCGAAGGTGCTGTACAGGTGCTGCATGGCTGTCGTCAGTTCGTGCCGTGAGGTGTTAGGTTAAGTCCTGCAACGAACGCAACCCCTGTGTTTAGTTGCCACCCCGATGATGAATCGGGAGCACTCTAGACAGACCGCCTGTGTAAGCAGGAGGAAGGTGGGGATGACGTCAAGTCAGCATGGCCTTTATATCCTGGGCTGCACACGTGCTACAATCGAAGGTACAGAGGGATGCCAAACCGCGAGGTGGAGCAAATCCTCAAAACCTTCGCCAGTTCAGATTGGAGTCTGCAACTCGACTCCATGAAGTCGGATTCGCTAGTAATGGCGCATCAGCTACGGCGCCGTGAATACGTTCCCGGGCCTTGTACACACCGCCCGTCACATCATGAAAGCCGTCTGCACCCGAAGTCGCTGCACCAACCGCAAGGGGGGAGGCGCCTAAGGTGTGGGTGGTGATTGGGATGAAGTCGTAACAAGGTAGCCGTAGGGGAACCTGCGGCTGGATCACCTCCTTTCTAAGGAGCATCCTATTCGGTCTTGTACCGATGTGGATAGGTCAATCGTCAGGTCCGGTTTACCGGATCTGGCGACCTGGCGCACCGCGCAAGCGGTGACGCCAAACCCGGCATAAGCGCTTTGCAAACCCACCGCTTCCGTTTCGAAGTTTTCAAGTTGGTCTGTGTTGTTCATTGGGCAGCTGTCGGTGATTCGCCTTTCGCAAGGATGAAACATAGCGGGGGCATAGCTCAGTTGGCAGAGCACGAGCTTTGCAAGCTCGGGGTCACCGGTTCAAGCCCGGTTGCCTCCACCAGTCCGCCGTTGGCGGACCGCCACGCCGGACCTCGAAAAGAGGCAACGTGGGCCGCCTTTGAGGGGCCGCTCGTTGGCTACGGTTTGGCAGGCCATTTGAATGGCGTGTCCGGGCGTGTAGCTCAGTTGGTTAGAGCGTGTCCCTGATAAGGACAAGGTCACTGGTTCGACTCCAGTCACGCCCACCAGTTCGTGGCAGGTGACGGAGCGGTGGAAGGATGAGGCCGGTAGCTGTTGACAGGATTTGGGTTCAAGACCCGGTGACGGGTTTTAAATCATGATGCGTGATCCATACGCGGGTCGCAAGGCCGGCGGTTGGGTCATGCATCGACTGTTCTTTGAAAATTGCATAGATGAGGGCAAGCAACTTCATAAATATAACTCGTTGTTAAATCGCGTAAGCGAATGAAAACGGGTTGTCGAGAAGGCCAAAAGAATTTTTGGTCAAGCGCATAAGGGCGCACGATGAATGCCTTGGCATCAGAAGACGAAGAAGGACGTGGCAAGCTGCGATAAGCTCCGGGGAGTGGCACGCACACTTTGATCCGGAGATTTCCGAATGGGGAAACCCAATGCTGGTAATGCGGCATTACTCAGATCTGAATTCATAGGATTTGAGAGCGACACCAGGGGAAGTGAAACATCTCAGTACCCTGAGGAAGAGAAAACAAATAGTGATTCCGTAAGTAGTGGCGAGCGAAAACGGAACAGCCCAAACCATCCCGCTTGCGGGATGGGGTTGCGGGACCTTGACGTGGCATTGTTGAAGGATAGCGGAACGGTCTGGAAAGTCCGACCACAGCGGGTGATAGTCCCGTATGCGAAATCCGGAGACAGCCTAGAGGTATCCCAAGTAGAGCGGGACACGTGAAACCCCACTCGAATCCGGGGGGCCCACCCCCCAAGGCTAAATACTCACTGATGACCGATAGTGAACTAGTACCGCGAGGGAAAGGTGAAAAGTACCGCTGTTAGCGGAGTGAAATAGTACCTGCAATCGTGTGCTTACAAACTATGGGAGTCCGTCGCAAGACGGATGACCGTTTGCCTTTTGCATAATGAGTCTGCGAGTTACAGTATGTGGCAAGGTTAATCCCGCGTTGCGGGAGAAGCCGTAGCGAAAGCGAGTGCTAAATGCGCGACAAGTCCCGTGCTGTAGACCAGAAGCCCAGTGAGCTACCCATGGACAGGCTGAAACCTCTGTAACAGGAGGTGGAGGGCCGAACTAATGTGTGTTTAAAAACGCTTGGATGATCTGTGGGTAGGAGCGAAAGACTTATCAAACTGGGTGATAGCTGGTTCTCCTCGAAATAACTTTAGGGTTAGCCTGCACGAATGCTCGGCGCGGGGGTAGAGATACTGACTGGTCGATGGCCCCTACCGGGGTACTGACGCCAATCAAACTCCGAATACCGCTGCCAGACACGTGTGGAGATAGACTGCGGGGGCTAAGCTCCGTAGTCAAAAGGGAAACAGCCCAGACCGCCAGCTAAGGCCCCAAAAGCTAGTTAAGTGACAAAGGATGTGGAATTTCAGAGACAGCTAGGATGTTGGCTTAGAGGCAGCCATCATTTAAACAGTGCGTAATAGCTGACTAGTCGAGAGGTTCTGCGCCGAAAATGATCGGGACTAAACTAGCTGCCGATGCTGCGGATTCTTGCGTAAGCAGGAGTGGTAGAGGAGCGTTCCATGCTGGAGTGAAGCCGGAGGATAACCGACGGTGGACCGCATGGAAGTGATTATGCAGACATGAGTAACGAAAAGTAAGGTGAGAATCCTTACCGCCGTAATCCTGAGGTTTCCTGGGCAAGGTTCGTCCGCCCAGGGTTAGCCGGTCCCTTAGCCGAGGCCGAAAGGCGTAGGTGATGGGTTACAGGTTTATATTCCTGTGCTGCCTGTCTGGTGTTTGAGCGAAGGAGTGACGCAGGAGGGTAGGTCAGCCAACGATTGGAAATGTTGGTCTAATCCTCTAAGAGGTTCTGGCAGGCAAATCCGCCGGAGCAACTCTGAAAGGTGATGGGACCCCGCAAGGGGGATTGATTGATACTACTGCCAAGAAAAGCTTCTAGTGAATCAGATGGGCAACCGTACTAAAACCGACACAGGTAGGATGGTAGAATATACCAAGGCGCGCGAGATAACCCTCGTTAAGGAACTCGGCAATCTAGCCCCGTAACTTTGGAAGAAGGGGTGCTCTGTGGGGTCAATCGTAAGATGAAGCTCGACAGAGTCGCAGTGAATGGGCCCAGGCGACTGTTTAACAAAAACACAGCTCTCTGCGAACTCGCAAGAGGATGTATAGAGAGTGACACGTGACCAATGCGGAAAGGTCAAGGCAAGGGGTTAGCCGCAAGGCGAAGCTCCGAACCAAAGCCCCCGTGAATGTCGGCCGTAACTATAACGGTCCTAAGGTAGCGAAATTCCTTGTCGGGTAAGTTCCGACCTGCACGAATCGTGTAACGATCTGGGCGCTGTCTCAACGGGGATCTCGGTGAAGTTGTAATTCCGGTGAAGATGCCGGATACCTGCAGTAGGACGGAAAGACCCTGTGAACCTTTACTGTATTCTGATATGGTCGTTTGGTTTGGCATGTGTAGCATAGCTGGGAGACTTTGAAGCCCGGTCGTTAGGTCGGGTGGAGTCATCAGTGAAATACCAGTCTTGTTAAGGCGGACGTCTAACTCTCGCCCGTGAATCCGGGTGGAGGACAATGTCAGAGGGTCAGTTTGACTGGGGCGGTTTCCTCCCAAATGATAACGGAGGAGTTCGAAGGTTTCCTCAGCACGGTCGGCAATCGTGCGTCGAGCGCAAGGGTATAGAGGAAGCTTAACTGCGAGACCAACAAGTCGAGCAGATGCGAAAGCAGGACCTAGTGATCCGGTGGTTGCTCGTGGTAGCGCCATCGCTCATCGGACAAAAGGTACTCCGGGGATAACAGGCTGATCGCTGCCGAGAGTTCACATCGACGCAGCGGTTTGGCACCTCGATGTCGGCTCATCGCATCCTGGGGCTGGAGAAGGTCCCAAGGGTTTGGCTGTTCGCCAATTAAAGCGGTACGCGAGCTGGGTTCAAAACGTCGTAAGACAGTTTGGTCCTTATCCACTGTGGGCGTAGGAGATTTGAGGAGAACATTCTTTAGTACGAGAGGACTGAGAATGACGTACCTCTGGTGTTCCGGTTGTCGCGCCAGCGGCACCGCCGGGTAGCTATGTACGGAACGGATAAGCGCTGAAAGCATCTAAGCGCCAAGCCTCCTCCAAGACTAGATCTCCCGACCGTAAGGTCCTAAAGGCCAGTCGTAGACTACGACTTTGATAGGCTGGATGTGTAAGTGTGGTGACATATTAAGCTAACCAGTACTAATCGGCCGTGAGGCTTGACTTTTTTTCTCCTTCTCGATGGAGTTGCTTAGCCCTGATCTATGTATGTTTTTTATAATTTTTCCCGGTGATTATAGCAGGGAGGTCACACCCGTTCCCATTCCGAACACGGACGTTAAGGGCCCTAGCGGCGATGGTACTTCGGTTGAAAGCCGTGGGAGAGTAGCACGTTGCCGGGATTTTTTTTCTGTTGGGCTTAGGCGTAAAACCCTAAGCCCTTTTTTTTGCCGTGATGGGCATCGGGTTGGATGGCCTTTCCCGTCCGGCTTTTTCCCCTGAACCCCTAACCCTGAACCCGCTCCACCCTGTAAAATCCCGGCTTGACTTATCCTCTGCAATGCTTTAGGAAGCATATCATTATGAACATCAGGTTCTGGTTCGCATTTAACTATTTTTACTTTAGCTTGCCGGGCATGCGGGTCCGGGCGGCGAGGTAGTTATCTGCCGCTGGGATGCAAAACACCGCGTGTCCGGTCAGCCGGCACGCGTTTTTTTTTAACTGCGCGTGCTTTGGTCGGACATCATAAAAAGGATGGATACCATGCAGAAAAAATGGTCCGTGGCCTTTTTAGGGCCCGAAGGCACGCATTCGCACGAGGCCTGCCGCCGTTATTGCCAGGATGATTTTGTCCCTGTGCCTTGCGCCTCCCCTCGGGAGGTGATGGCAAAGCTCGACCAGGTGGACGCCCCGGTGGATGCGGCGGTCGTGCCGGTGGAAAATTCCATTGAAGGGCCGGTCACGCAGACGCTCGATGAGTTGGCCGCCCATCGCAATCTCCGGATCAGCGCGGCTTTCCAGATGCGCATCCGGAATCATTTGCTCACGAGGGATCCGGTCGTGGCTTTTGCGGATATCCGGCGGGTGGTCAGTCATCCGCAGGCCATGGCACAGTGCCGTTTGTGGCTTGACCGGTATCTGCCGCATGCGGAGCGCATGATGACCGCCAGCACGGCGGAGGCGTCCAGGCTTGCCGCCCATGATCCCGCGGTGGCGGCGGTGGCTGGCGCAAGCGCCGCGCAGGTTTACCAGCTTGCTGTGCGTGTCGAAGCGATCCAGGACCGGCAGGATAACACCACGCGGTTTCTGGTGCTCTACCACCCTGACCGCGCCGCCGGGTTTTCACCTTCTTGCCTGACGGGTGCGGACAAGGAGGTGCGCGCCTTGTTTTATCTGACCCTGCCCAACCAGCCGGGCGCGCTGCTGGCGGCCTTGCAGCCATTCAATGTGCATGGCGTCAACATGACCTTTATTCAAAGCAGGCCGCTGGTCAACCGGCCTTGGGAATATGCATTTTTCATTGAAACCGAAAATGCGGCATGTCTGGGTGGTGGATCACGGTTGATGGCCGATTTGGAAAAGGTGACCGATGAGTTCCATTGCATGGGTGTGTATCCGCTGGAAAAATTGCCCGGCGAGCCGGAGGGCCGGACTGCGCAGGAAGGGACTGTTTGATGGGCAAGGAGTTGACAATCAAACCGGGGCATCCGCTGCAGGGCCGGGTTGTCCTGCCGGGTGACAAATCGTTGTCCCATCGTGCGCTGTTGTTTGCCGCCATGGCGGATGGGGAAAGCGTGGTGGACCATTTCCTTGCTTCAGGCGTCACGCGGGTGATGGTCAATGCGCTGGGCCAGATGGGCGTGCCGGTGACGGTGGAGGGTGACCGCTTGACCGTGGTGGGTCGCGGTTGGCAGGCCTTGCAATCGCCGGTGGAGCCGTTGCATTGCGGCAACTCCGCCACTACCATACGGCAGCTGGCCGGCGCATTGGCGGCTGCCGGTGTTTCCGCAGTGCTGGATGGTTCGCCGGGGTTGCGGCGGCGGCCCATGGACCGGATTGTCGAACCGCTCTTGCAGATGGGGGTGCCGATTGAGGCCACCGGCCTGGATCAGCGGTGCGCGCCGCTGGTTCTCCATGCGCGCGCCGCCGGCCGGCGGCTTGCCGGCGTGGATTACACCCTGCCGGTGGCCAGCGCGCAGGTCAAGACCTGCATCCTGCTGGCCGGGTTGGCGGCCGGGGGGCCGGTGGTGGTCCGTGAGCCGGCATTGTCGCGCGACCACACTGAACGCATGCTTGCCGCCATGGGCGTCTGCGTGGAGCGCCTGCCGGTGGCGGCGGGTGTTGCCGTGAGGATGGAGCCGCCGGCGGCCTCGTTGAAACCCTTGCGGGTCCGGTTGCCGGGCGATTTTTCATCTGCGGCTTTCTGGCTGGTGGCCGCGCTGGTCACGCCGGGCTCTGATGTGGTTTTGGAGGAGGTTGGGCTCAATCCCACCCGGACCGGATTGGCTGGATGTGTTGCGGGAGATGGCGGTGACATCCGTGTGATGAATGAGCGTCTGGTGGCCGGCGAACCCGCGGGTGACATCAGGGTCGTGTATTCCGCGTTGCATGCGGTGCATGTTCATGGCGGGCGGGTGGTGCGCATGATTGACGAATTTCCGGTTTTCGCCATTGCCGCCATGCATGCGGCCGGGCGGACTGAAGTGCATGACGCGCGTGAGTTGCGGTACAAGGAAAGCGACCGTGTGGCTCTGTTGTGCCGTGAGTTGAAACAGGCCGGGGCGAGCGTTGAAGAATTTGAAGACGGGTTTGCCGTGGAGGGACCTTGTCCGGCACGGGCCTGCCGCGTGCAATCCCATGGCGACCACCGGCTGGCGATGTCATTGGCCGTCATGGGCCTTGCTTCATCCGGGGCGGTGACCGTGGACGGGGCGGAAATGGTGGCTGAATCATATCCCGGATTCGTCGGCGTATTGCAGTCGCTTGGCGCAGCCGTTGAACTCCGGGAAGGCTTGCAACATGCGTGATCCGCGTTTTTATCGTCTGGGGCTGATCGGTTGGCCGGTGGCGCACAGCCTGTCGCCGCAATTGCATGAAACCGCCTTGCGCGCGGGCGGGCTGGATGGCGAATACCGTTTATACCCTGTGCCGCCGCCGCCGGAAGGGGTGCGGGCGATGGAGGCGTTGACGCAGAAGATACGGGCCGGCGAGTTGGCGGGTTTGAATGTGACGATTCCGCATAAGCGCAATATCATGGGCTTTCTGGACGAGTGTTCGCCGCTGGCACGCGCCGTGGGCGCTGTGAATACACTTTTTATGAAAGATGGCCGCCTGTTGGGTGATAACACGGATGTGCACGGGTTTTGGAATGATTTGAACCGTTGGGCCGGTTCCATGGGCCGGTGCTTGCCGGCCTCGGGGATGGCGCTGGTCCTGGGCGCAGGCGGCGCTGCGCGTGCCGCCGTTTATGCGTTGCGCATGCATGGCTGGACTGTGGTGCTGGCTGCACGCCGGCAGGATGCGGCGGAGGCGCTGGCAAAGGATATGCGTGCGGCGTTGGCGTCATCGGCCGCTTTGCAAGCGGTGCCGTTGGATGCAAAGGGGATTGGCGGAGTGCCCGCCACGGTGGTTGTGAATGCCTCGTCGGCTGGCATGGAGCCAAATGTCCGGGAAACCCCCTGGCCGGCCGGCATCGCCTGGCCGCATGGCGCGGTGGTGTATGATATGGTGTATAAACCGCGGTGCACGGCGCTGATCCGCCAGGCCCGCGGGGCAGGCGTTCCCGCCACCCATGGGTTGGGCATGCTGGTGGAGCAGGGTGCGCTTTCGTTCGAGCGGTGGACGGGGTGCCCGGCGCCGCGTGCGGAAATGCATCAGTTGTTTGACAAGGAATAGGAGTGGCGGTGGATAGGGTTCAGTGTTCGGGGTTCAGGTAAGGCTGGAGCAAGAACCACGGATTACACGGATGGAAGATAGGATTTCTTAATTGACGACGCCGAGGCGCAAGATGGAAACGTATCAACGGGTAGTTGAGAATCCGTTTCGGTGTCTATCTTTTCTTGGATTTCCTGAACCCCGAACCCTGAACCCTAACTTATAACCCTTCCTTAATAGGTTTGGAATAAGACTTGTCTGGCATAGAATTTCAGCTTTAATGGATGACACCGGCGGAGTAGTCGGCAAAGCAAGGAGTGGCGTATGAAACTGAGATTTTTGACAGCAGGCGAATCGCATGGTCCGGCCCTGACCGTGATTCTGGAAGGCCTGCCTGCCGGTCTAGCCGTGGATGCGGCGCTGATCACCCGCGATCTGGATCGCCGTCGTATGGGGAGCGGTTCGGGCCAGCGCATGAAGATGGAAAGCGATACGCCGCAGATTCTATGCGGCATCATGGACGGCAAGACCACGGGCGCACCCGTGGCGATCTGCATCCCCAATGCGGATCATGTGAACTGGCAGGGCAAGGCTGTGCCGCCTTTCACGGTGCCGCGTCCGGGGCATGCCGATCTGGCCGGGGCCGTCAAATATGGCTATGGTGATTTGCGGATTGCGCTTGAACGTTCATCGGCGCGTGAAACCGCCGTGCGGGTGGCGGCCGGTGCGTTGTGCCGTCACCTGCTGGAACAGTTTGATATCCATGTGGGCGGCTATGTGACCGCCATCGGCAGTGTTGTGGCGGATGTCGAACCGCTTGCTTTTGAAGAGCGGTTGCATCGTGCGCGCCTGAGTGATGAGAATTGCCCGGATGCTGCGGCGTCGGCGGCCATGTGCAGGGCGATTGACCAGGCCCGTCAGGACCGCGAGACGCTGGGCGGCGTCATTGAGGTGGTTGCCTTGAATGTGCCGCCGGGCCTGGGTTCGCATGTGCAGTGGGACCGCCGGCTGGATGCGGCGCTGGCGGCGGCGGTGATCAGCATCCCGGCCATTAAAGGCGTTGAATTCGGCGCGGCCTTTGAAAACACCCGTTTGCCGGGCACGATGGTGCATGATGCCATTGTCAGCGATGGCCGTGATATCAGGCGCCCCACCCGGCGTTCCGGCGGGGTGGAGGGCGGCATCACAACGGGGCAGCCTCTGGTGATCCGTGCGGCCATGAAGCCCATTCCGACCACGCTGGCGCCTCAGGTGTCGGTGGATCTGGCGAGCGGGAAAACCCGTGAAACCTGTTATGAACGGTCCGACATCTGTCCGGTGCCGCGTGCGGTGGTTGTGGTGGAGGCCATGGTGGCGTACGTGCTGGCCTCGGCATTGCTCGAAAAACTGGGCGGTGATTCGATGGCTGAGCTCCATGACCGGTTTTCGCGTTTGCGGCGCGCGTCTTTGGATGATCTGCCGATGGATGGACATCCGCATGTGTTCTGGCCGAGGCAGGAGGATCAGGCATGAGGTGCGGCGTGTCGTTTCTTTTTTTATATGGCCCGCCCGGTGCGGGAAAAAGTTCGCTTGGCCGCCAGCTGGCGGAGCGTCTGATGATGCCTTTGGTGGATCTGGACCAGGAGATCGAACAGGCCGCCGGATGCCTGATCAGTGATATTTTTGCCCGGGAGGGCGAGGCGGTCTTCCGGCGGATCGAGCGCGGGGTGCTGGAACGTGTTCTGGGCGGAACGCCGGCCGTGGTGGCGCTGGGCGGAGGATCCTTGCTGGATTCCGCCAGCCGCGACATGGTGGAGCGTGCCGGGCGTGTCCTGTGCCTTGAAGCGGATCATGCGACGCTGGAAGCGCGGCTGGGCCGCCACGCGGCTGAACGCCCGCTGTTGAAAAACAATGCGGAGGGCCTTTCCGGCCGGCTGAAGCAACTGCTGGCGGATCGCGAGGCGCATTACCGGTCGTTTCACTGCCGGCTGGATGTGACCCATCTTCCCGTTGAACAGGCGCTGGATGAAGCGCAGATCCGTCTGGGCGCGTTTTTTGTGTCGGGCATGGGCAACGGCTATGCGCTGCGCGTCGGGCAGGGGTGTCTGGAAAATTTGGGCGAGGTCTTCCGGCAGCATGATTGGCAAGGCCGCGTGGCGCTGGTCGCGGATGCGAATACGGCGGCATTGTATGCAAAAAACGTGCGCCAGTCTTTGGAATCCGCCGGGCTGGCGGTGCATGATTTGACATTGGGCGCGGGAGAATCTTTTAAGACCCTGGCAAGTGTGCAATCCTTGTGGGAAGGGTTTCTGGCGGCTGGCATGGAGCGGGGCGACTCGGTGGTGGCGCTGGGCGGCGGGGTGGTCAGTGACATGGCCGGGTTTTCTGCGGCCACCTATATGCGGGGCATCCGGTGGGTGGCGGTTCCCACCACCCTGCTCTCCATGGTGGATGCCGCCGTCGGCGGCAAGACCGGATTTGATCTGCCGCAGGGTAAAAATCTGGTGGGAGCCTTCCATCCGCCGTCCATGGTGCTGGCGGATGTGGATTTGCTGGCCTCGCTGCCGGATGCCGTGTTCAGGTCGGGGCTGGCAGAGGTCGTTAAACACGGGATAATTAATGATCCACAGCTTTTTTCCCTGTGTGCGCAGGGTTGGTCTGCAATCCGGTCCGGCGGCATGGCCGAACTGGTCAGCCGTGCGGTGGCCGTCAAGATCCGTGTGGTGCAGCAGGATCCGCTGGAAAAAGGGATTCGCGCGGCATTGAATTTTGGCCATACGGTCGGACATGGAATTGAGAAAGCCATGAACTACCGTCTTGACCATGGTGAAGCGGTGGCAATCGGACTGGTGGCTGAAACCCGGTTGTCGGAACGCGCCGGCATCGCCGAACCGGGCTTGGCGGGGAAAATATCTGCGGTTCTGCAAAAATTAGGGTTGCCGGTTGCCTGTCCTGCCGGCATGGACCGGGCCGCCATGCTGGCGGCCATGGCTCATGACAAGAAGAGTGCGGCGGGCCGCTTGCGGTTTGCCTTGCCGGTGCGTCCGGGCGAGGTGCGCACGGGGGTGGTGCTGGAGATGACGCCGGAAGAAATGCTCAAGGAGATATGCCCATGAAACGGATACTGGTTTTGAATGGCCCCAACTTGAACCTGCTGGGGGAGCGTGAGCCCGGCGTTTACGGCACGCATGCCCTGCCGGAGATCAACCGCCGTCTGGCGGAATTTGCCGGCACACGGGACATGGAGCTGACCTTTTGCCAGTCCAATGTGGAAGGGGAGCTGGTGAATGCCTTGCATGCCGCGCGCATGTGGGCGCAGGGTGTGGTCTTCAATGCCGGCGGCTATACGCACACCTCCGTGGCTCTGCGTGATGCGGTGGCGGCCATCAAAGTGCCGGTCATTGAGGTGCATCTGAGCAATCCGGCGGCGCGCGAGACGTTCCGGCATGTCTCCCTGCTGGCCCCGGTCTGCCGCGGCTCCGTTTCCGGCTTCGGCTGGCACTCCTATGTGTTGGCGTTGGATGCGTTGGCGCGGCTGGCCGCTGAAGGAGAACCCGCCTGATGTCGGAGCTTGAACTTTTACGGCAGCAGATCGCGCGGATTGATCATGAGCTTCTGGCGGCCCTGCTCGCCCGCCGGCTGGCGGGTCGTGCAATCTCTCGCTATCCGGAGGGGTGCGTGGCGCTGCCGGTGGCGCAGGGGGCCGCGCGGCAGTTGTTTCGCGATTCGCGGCTGACGGATGGCTTGCGCTGGTGTTATCTGGACCGGCTGCGCCGCGAATACGTCCGGAACGTGGTCGCGCATGGCCGTGCGCGGATAAACCCCGAAGTGAAGCTGTTTCAAATTGACGGTTTGGATCAGTGCTGTCTGCGTCTTATTTTGAAGCGGATGGGGTGCGGTGTGCGCGTGGCGGAAGCCAAGGCCTGTCAGGAGCCCGCCCGGTTCGAAAACGCCATCCGTGCCGGCGATCATGCCGCGTTATGGCATCAGATCACCCGTGCGGACGTCGAGCAGCGTGTATATGACCGCGTGCGGAGTGAAGCGCGGTCTCTGGGCGTACGCGGCAGGGCGGGCATTGAAGCCTGGGTGCATCTCTATCAGCAGTGGCTGGTCCCGCTGACCAAGGAGGCCGAGGTCATCGCGCTGTTGGGCTGGCGCGGTCCTGTCGGGTTGGTGTAACGCAGAGAATGTCCTCCGATATGCTCAAGACGGGCAGGTTGCATTTCGGGTGAAAACGGATGCGGCGATCTTGGGTGCTGGCATCGTTGTCGCGGGTGTCGCGCATGTGTATGCAGCGACACCCGCTCCGCCTTGCCATCATCCCAAGCTTACCGCATCTTTTTCACCACAGACACGAAATGCAACCTGCGGTTCGCCTCCATGGCGCGACGCCATGGATTTTCGGGTGTTCGTGGATCAGGGCGGATTCTGGTTTGGACGATGTGCTGTACAGGGTTCCGGGACTCCCTGCGGTCCCGACTCTTTGAGGTCGGAATCCTGCAGGAGACAAAAGCAGGAAAGAAGATTTACCATGTATTATATGGCTCACTCGGAGAGTTCGCCCCACCTGTCGAAACTCTTTTCTTGCGGTTTTACCTAATAGTCTAACAGCCTACAGCCTGATCACCTTCCAGCTTAATTCAGCCACTTGAAGAAGCGGGTGAAATAGCCGCCGGTATAGGCGTCGTAGTAAACAACAGCCACCGCGCGTTTTTCCGCTTCCACGGTTTGGCCGTCTGCAGCCAGCACCTGCGCGCCAAGGATGACGGTGAAAATGTTCTGCCGGAACGTGATCATTCGGACAATATTCCTGAAAATATCTTCCCGCACCTTGTCGTTGGGTTTGTCAAACCCGGGCGATCCCTTGGCGCACCATTTTGCCACAATGGCGTCAATTGGTCCTTTAAGTTCCCCATAGTTTTGAGTAAGGTCGCTGTTGGGCGGTCCGTCCACCAAGTCCTGGAACTGTTTGAATCCTTTCGGGAACTTCCCGCTCGTGTCGCGGCGCTTGATGATGGCATCGGCAAGGGTTTTTGCATCAGCGTCGGTCAGTGAATAAACATTTTGCTCAAATCCGATTTCCATGCCCTTGAAAAGGATGGCCATGGCTTTCGGGTCCGATGTGTTGATCGAGATCAGCCCCTTTGATTTGACGAATGTGTTGGCGTCGCTGGATGTCGGGTTGACGGCAAGCCGGTCAAGCAGTTTGGCGCCTTCGTTCTTGTGCATAAGGTTGATCGTATTCCAATACCATTTGGCTTTTTCTCCAGGGCGCTCACCGTCCAGGTTGGAGCGGTAGACTAGTCCGATATCTGCCACGGTTTTCATGGGTCCGTTTTTGATGAAAATAGGCAATCCCTGCCGCGGGAAAGTGTCGGTATCGGTGCATTTGTTGATTTTGCCCAGTGTTTCCTGAAGGATGGCAGCGCTTCCGTCGCTGTGGGTTTGCCATGCATCTATGCGGCCGTTGGAACGTGGATCATCCACCTGATATCCAAAACCCTCCGGCACTGTTTTCCATATGCCCTGCTGGAATGTGTTGTACATCATGGCGTTGTCGATCTTTTGTTTGCCGGCGCCGAACTGGTGGTCATCCAGCCACACGGTGACGTTGATGGACGGATCATTGGACTGGGTGATGGGGATGGAGGATTGAAAGACTTGAAATTCCGTGGGCGTCGCATAGGCCATCGGTTTGATCGGAAACGTTTCCGTGACAGGTGCGGCTGCGGCTGATTGCTTGACTGCGATGTCCAATGTGTATGTGCCCGAATTCCAAAGGGCGGCGTCATTGGTGGTGACAAAGGGGAACCAAAGCTCGACATTGAACTTGCCGCCCTTTATGGAGATTTCATTGATCAGCGGTGCGGCTTCACCGCCTTCCGTGTGCATATACGCATCGTTGGTAGCATTTTGAGGAAAATAATCTTCATCCAGCCACCCGACGATGATCCATGAAAGGTCATCCGGTCGATCGGATGGTGCGGCGAGTCCTGAGTCTGCGAGAATCGCCTGAATTTTTGTGACCCACCCGTTGAGTGCGGCCTGAGTGTATGTGCCTGCAACCTTGGGCAGGTTGGTGATGCTGTTGATGTTGAACTTGGCGTACATGTTGTAGCCCGGGATGGCCAACGCATTGGTGATTGGCGGAAAATACGCTTTTACGGAGGCTGGTGGCGGTGAGCCGACCGGCAGAAGGAACATATCCGGCGCCGGGTCGTATGAAAAAACAAAGAGGCTGTTGAAGTCTGCCTTGACCCCGGTGTTCATGGTCCTGAGCTCGGGCAGTGTTTCGTACCGTTTGTCAATCGTGCGGTCGTTGATGAAGGAGCTGTAACTGCTGATGTCTTCAGGGAAGCTGGTCAAATCCAGTTCCTCGGGGCCAAGCCGCCCGGCGATATTGAGATTGGTGGCGCCGCCCGCGACGTTGGCATCAATCAATCCGCCGCAGTTGACCACCAGATAGCTGACCCGTCCGATGGTTTTGCCGTTGGCCGTCACGTTTTCCCATCCGACGGTCTGGTTTTTTGCGCCGGTCAGGAACAGGCGGGGGATAAATCCCTCCGCCTCGCTCGATACCATGTCGCTTATGGTCTTGGCGCCGGTTGAGGCAAGGATGTCGAGGGACGGATAATAACGGTCGCCCATATTGTTGGTGACGCAGACCAGGGTGCGGGCGATCGCCGTCTGGATGAGCTGTTCGGCGCGGACATTGCTGACGTAGTTGCGGGCGGCCAGGCGCTCCACGCGCATGGCGATGGCAAACGCCACGCCCAGGATGGTCAGCACGGTCAGCAGCCCCAGCACGATGATCAGGGCCACGCCGCGTTTGCGATGCGAAGGGTTAAGCTTGTCTGTTTCCATGGCCGCCTCCATTTTAAGCTGTTTCCGCCTGCTGCTGTGCTCTGCGGCCGCCTGTTCAACGCGACAGGTAGCCGGTCCGGTCGTTGAAATAAACCCGTGTGGTGAACCGCCGCGCGCGTTTCTCGATAAAGGTGCGCGCATCCCTGCCGTTGCTGATCTCTTTCTGCAGTTGCCGCGCATCGCTGTCGCCCAGCATTTCCAGCATGACATCTACATAGTTGGGCAGGCAGTTGGTGACGTTGGCCGCTTTGATGTTGGGCGCAAGGGAATCGTACGTGTTGGTCGTGACCAGTCCGCTTGCCGTTGTTGTGGGGCTTGTAAAAACCGTGGCTTCACAATTGAAAGCGGTCACGTTTTCGGCGATCAGCCCGTCATTGCCTTTCACGCCGGGGGCGGTGTACCAGTTGGTGTTGTTATAGCAGCGCCAGGAGTTGTCGCCGCCCTTGTCGTAGGCGTAGGTTTCGGATTTGACCAGGTCGTAGGTCTGCCACGCGTTGGTGCGCACCCAGTAGATGATTTGCATGGCCGCGCGCGGGTGGTCGTTCGTGCTTTTGTTCTTGAGGGAGATGAATCGCAGTTCGCTGTTTTCCAGGCCGAACAGCTTCGGGCTGGTGGTGGAGTTGATCAGCGAGAGGGTCAGGTTGCAGGAGACATTGGTGGCATAGGGGTTGGTGTAGGTGCCCGCCACCGCGTATTCCAGGTCGTGCTCGATGATGTTGAGCGCGGCGCGGCCGTCGGCGCTGCAGGTGGCGCGGACGGTGCCTAGCGTCCAGGCCCGGTCGCTTTCGGCGAAAATCTTGGACATGGCCACCACGATGATGGACAGGATGGCGATGGATGCCAGCAGTTCAAGCAGGGTGAATCCGTTTTTTGTCGAATGTGCGCTGCGGTTGTTCATGAAAAGCCTCATCCAGTGTTAAAGGTTTCCCGCATAGGCGAACTCGGAATAAAACACAAAGGCATTAGTCGTGGCCGTGGCCGAATCGTTGCCTTTCCCGGGCCAGACATACAGGGTCACGCTGCGTGGCGTCTGTTCGCTGGCCGTGGCGGGGGTTACGTCAAACTGATACCGCAAGGTGGTGTTCTTGATGCCGGTTACGGTCGTGCCGTCTTTGAGCGCCAGATTTTCAAAGATGTTCGTCTGCAATGAGCCGCCTGTGAAATTCATGAAGGTGCGGCCAACGATGTTTTTTTTCCAGACGCGCGGAAAGGCCACGGGCAGTTTGCGCGTGCTGGCACCGGCGGCAAACTCATTCCAGAAGACTCCAAAATTATTTGTCCCTGACCGCGCCTCCTGCGTGGAATAGGCGCGCAAGGTGTTGAAAGTGGCATCCGCGAAAAAGGCGGCCTGGGTCTCTTCCGATGCCCGGGCGCTGGAGTCCAGGCCGGTGGTTATCAGCGCGAAGGCCGCCAGGACGCCGATGCCGACCACGGCGATGGCCAGCGCGATTTCGATCAGCGTGAAGCCGGTCCGCCGCGGTGTGGTTGCAAGGCTGGCATATGATTTATTCATTTCTTTATCCTCGCATGTTTGCTCGATTTAAACTGACGCACCAAGCTCAAAGGGTTCCCGCACTGGCGAACTCCGAATAAAACACGAACGCGTCCCCGTCTTTCGGGGTTGCTCCATCGCCTTTGCCGGGCCAGACGTGCAGGGTGACGCGGCGCGGCGCCTGCGCATCGGCGGCGGTGACATCGATCCGGTACCTCAGGGTTGCGTTCTCGATTCCGGTCGCGACATTGTCTTTGAGCGCGCCGTTCTTGAAGGTGATGGTTTGCAACGATCCGGCTGTGAAAGGCAAAGGGGCGGGTTTCGCTTTCCAGATGCGAGGGAAAGCCACAGGCAGCTTGCGTGTGCCGGCGTTCACCTCGTCCCAGAAGGTTTTGAAATTGCCCGCCTGCGCCTCCTGCGTGGAACAGACGCGCAATGTGTTCAGGACCGAATCCGCGAAAAAGGCGGCCTGGGTCTCTTCCGCTGCCCGGGCGCTGGAATCCAGCCCGGTGGTCAGCAGCGCGAAGGCCGCCACGGCGCCGATGCCGACCACGGCAACGGCCAGCGCGATTTCCACCAGTGTGAAACCGGAACGTCGCCGTCCGTCTTCAAAGCGGGCCTCTGTTTTGCTCATGGCGCTCACCCTCCTTTGTCCGGAGGTGTCCTTTCAAGGTTACCGTCCGAAATCCGAAAGCGTTTTGGCGCGGCCGGTCACCCTGAAGACCCGGGTGGTGGAGGCGCCGCCTGAATCACGCTTTTCCTCGATGATGATATCCACATCCTGGATGCCGGAGATGTCGCAACTGCCGTCGGTCCTGAAGGGCAGGATGCCGGTGTTCCTGAACGCGACTTTTTCCGCCAGGTAGTTGGTCGCGCCCATCAGCTGTTTTTTGGTTGCATCCGAGGGGTCAGGGTAGCTCCAGACGCAGTAATAGCCCCGGTTCTGTCCGTTCGCGGTGTCGTTGTCATATTGGAACGACGTGGGCATGCGCTTGGTGATGGCATATTGCCGGCATAGCGAGAGGCTCGAGCGCAGGTTCAGCACCGAGCCGCGGAAGCCGGCGACCCGTCCGTAATTCAGGAGCGATGTTGCGGCGATCGACATTAGGATGCCCATGATGAGGAGCACGGCCAGCATTTCGATCAGGGTGAATCCCGATCGTGCGTGCGGGCGGCGTGGGGATGACGGCAGGATTTTCATGGTTGCCAGCTCCTGATGGTTCTGTTGGTGCCGTCTTCTTCGCTGACGGTCCACACGATGACTTCGGCGGAAATATTGCTGGCGGGCTCCGGCGTGCCGGCGTTCACGACGCCGTCACCATCCATGTCAAACTTGGCGTAATAGAAGTAGTCGCCGCTGCCCACGGCGCTGTACCACGGGTTTTGCGGCGCCCCGCTGGCGATGGCGGGGTTGCCCTTGATGTCGCAGCACTTCACGTTGACGGGGTTGTTGCCCGCTAGGACATCGGCCAGCGCGGCGTCGATTTGTTTGGCGCTGTCTTCCGCGGCGTTGGTCGGCCAGTCGTTGTAGGCGCGTTTGTAAATCATGCAGCCGTTGACGATTTCATTGGCCATGACCAGTGCCTTGACCTGGCGCGCGCGCTCCTTCATCTTGGTGATGGCAGGGAAAACCAGTGTCGCCAGGATGCCGATGATGGCCACCACCACCAGCAGTTCGGTCAGGCTGAAGCCGGTGTGTCGTTTGCGGGCGGTGGTCGCTGTCCGGTTCATGGAATGTCCTTTCGTCGCTTACTTGCCCGGGTAAATGGGCGGGATATTGTTGTCGGTATCACCCTTTGAAAACAGCTGGAATGTGTCGGGCGCGGCATTTTTGTCATACGAGTATTGATAATATTGAAGAGTGTCCTTATTGCTCCAGGGATCCGCAAAGTTGCCGCCGCGATGGCTCATGCGGTCCTGCACCGTCTTGGGCAGGCGGGCGAAAATAGTTGAATCCAGCGATGCGGGAAAACATCCGTTTTCAAGCCGGTACTCCTGCAGGGCCGTGGAAATCTCCTGCAGTTCCGTGCGTGCGTTGGATTTCATATAGGCGCGCCGCGCCATCACCCCCGCCACGCTGAACATGCTGACCAGTATCCCGATGATGGCGATCACGGTCAACAGTTCGATCAGGGTGAATGCGCGCCGTTGTTGTTGCTTGTCCATAAAAATCCTTTTGCCGGGATGTTTTTGTTGCTATTTCCCAACAATACCCGTCTCGCCTATGCTCCATGCATATCCTATTCATTCTTATACGCTTTTGAGGGTCGATCGTCAAAGGAATACGCGCGAAATCAGGGAGCGGATTTTCTGGCAATTGCGGCCGGCGTTCGGAGGTCGCCACCCGCGTTTATGCCGGCTCGGCGTGGACGCCTCGCCCCGCCTTTCCGGAGCCTTGACGTTCCGGTGGGCAGAGTGAGTTCTCCGACGCATACCATTCGCGACAGAGATTCGGTATAGAGTTTGCGGACATCGCGTCTGGTTGAATATGTTGCCATCGATCGCCGACCAACGCATGAATGTGTTGGTCGGCTGATGCGTCGCGCAATCTGTGTCTTCAATGCACCGAGTCTATCGCGCAAATATGCCCCCCAAAAAAAGATTCCCAGACTACAGATTTCTGTCCGAATTTTAATGCCTGTTCAGGGCGAATGAGACTCAGTGAGACTAAATGAGACTCTTTTTACGAAGTGGTTTTGTCTCATTTTAGATGTAATTTATTGAATATGAATATGTTATAATGTTTAATAATATTTCAAATGTCGTTTTCGAGTCTCATTTTAATCGTAATAAGTTCCAATAAAACAACTTGCGACTTATTTTGGTTCGTTTTTCGTTTACGGGGCATCTGATGCCATTTACGCTAGAGATTCGGTAAATAAAAGAGGGGGTGGTATATAAAACGCAGCAGGCACGTAGCGCCTGCTGTACCCGGACGAAGTACAGCGGAGCTATGCACCCGCTGCCGCATGAATCGGGGTTTGGAGTGTTCCTCGCCAAGGTGGCGGGGTAAACAGTAAAAGACGCGGCTGCCATACCCGTGAACTTTATACTCAAGCTCTAGCGCAAATGGTATTATCCGTGGTCAAAGATTTTCTTCCTCCTCCATCCCTCCGGCCCATGGTTCCATCATTCCAGTTTTCCATGTGATGCTTTTCGGGACCTCGGGGATAAAAAAACACGGCATGGCGTCATGCCATGCCGTGTTTTATGGTTGCCGTCAATTTACAGGGATTCCGGCACTTTGACCTGGTATAAATAGGTCCCGTTGGTTGGCGGGCTGGTGTCCCATGTTGAATTGGTGCCGTCTGCTGAGCGCGGTATATCCTTGATGTACGCCCAGTCGCCTGTGCCGCTGATATAGGTGGCGCGGTAGAGCTTAAACGCGGCCGTCGGCCCGTTGTTGGTCGTGCCGAACCACACCACCAGGTTGGATGTGCTGGCGCGGCCATCATTGATGAACTTCATGACGGACAGCTTGTTGGTCGGGTTGGTGCCCGCATAGTACTCCTGGCGGCCGGTGTGCCCGTCACCGTCGGTGTCCCGGTCCAGATCGTTGGTGGTCAGGCTGGGGAAGTTGGTGATCCATTTGTCGGGGCCGGATACGGGAGGATTGGTGTCGCCGCCGCCATAGGTGGGGGACTCGGCGGTTGCGACGAAGTCATCCATCATGCCTGCGC
>Ga0209697_10002049_pt1 | contig 29576 bp, 23 predicted proteins | sample AliMusrvi5mmetaG_FD_184115 | JGI IMG/M metagenome (GOLD analysis project Ga0209697, IMG submission 184115) | Freshwater lake bacterial and archeal communities from Alinen Mustajarvi, Finland, to study Microbial Dark Matter (Phase II) - Alinen... | ecosystem: Environmental > Aquatic > Freshwater... | reverse complement strand
GGGGAACTCCGCTGACGTAGTTACAGATGGTAAACAAGCGGTGAATGCACTGACAATGATTAACTATGATCTGGTGCTGATGGATTGCATGATGCCGAACATGAGCGGCTTTGAAGCAACTGCTATAATCCGCTCTCAAAGTTCAAGGGTTATCAATCACAAAGTGCCGATTATCGCGTTGACTGCAAATGCCATGAAAGAAGACCGAGACAAGTGTCTTGAGGCTGGTATGGATGACTATGTGCCAAAACCGGTCAAAAAAGAGGTGCTCGCTGCTGCCCTTGAAAAATGGCTCTCGCCGAGAAACCTGCTGAAGAAAAAAACCATCGATTTTGGTGCAAAGGATCTGGGTCAGCTGAAGCACCTTACCGTATTGTATGTTGAAGATGACGACGAAACAAGGGGCCAGTACTGTCAGTATCTGTCCCGTTTGGTTGGTGTATTGATCACCGCAAAAGATGGTGCTGAAGGCTTGGCCGCATACAACGAGCACCACCCTGATATTATCATAACCGACATTAAGATGCCGGTTATGGATGGCTTGGAAATGATGAAGCACGTACGGGCCTCTAATAAATCGATCCCGGTAATTGTCCTATCGGCTTTTGAGATATCTGATGACCAGAGACAAGATAATAACCTCGGAGAGCTGAGGCATGTTTCCAAGCCTGTCACGGGAATAATGCTTGAAGCAACTCTTCGAGAGAGTGCAATCAGCTTGTTGACGTGAGGAAGTGTATACAGGGCGACAGGAAATTTATGTTGGCTGGTTTCGACGGATACGCGCCCAAGCCGTTTGATGCCAGTGGTCTGCTGAGTCAGCTAAAAGAGGTGTTAAGTGAAGATTAATAAGGAGAAGTCATTGAAAAAACACTATGGCGAAAAAAATTATGAGATAGAGACAAAAGCCCCAAATGAGATGTCTGTCCAAGCCGGAGCGCTACAGAGTGCAATTTTCAACAGCGCCAACTTCTCCAGCATCGCCACTGATGCAAAAGGTGTCATCCAAATTTTTAACGTCGGTGCAGAAAGGATGTTGGGCTACACGGCCGCCGAGGTGATGAACAAGATCACGCCGGCTGATATCTCTGACCCGCAGGAAGTTATAGCACGTTCCGAAGCATTGACCATCGAATTGGAAACCCCGATTTTACCGGGTTTCGAGGCCTTGGTCTTTAAGGCTTCACGCGGCATCGAGGACATCTACGAACTTACCTATATCCGCAAGGACGGTAGTCGCTTTCCGGCTGTGGTGTCTGTCACTGCGCTGCGTGATGATCAAGACGCTATTATTGGCTACCTGTTAATCGGCACCGACAACACCGCGCGAAAACAGGCGGAAGAGGCGTTGCTTAAAGCAGGAGCATTACAGAGTGCAATTTTCAACAGTGCCAACTTTTCCAGTATCGCCACCGATGCAAAAGGGGTCATACAAATTTTCAACGTCGGTGCCGAGCGGATGCTGGGCTACACGGCCGCCGAGGTGATGGACAAAATCACCCCCGCTGATATCTCCGATCCGGAGGAAGTGATTGCACGAGCCGAAGAGCTGAGTATCGAACTCGGAACTCCGATTACTCCAGGTTTCGAGGCGCTGGTGTTCAAGGCGTCTCGCGGTATCGAGGACATCTACGAACTTACCTATATCCGCAAGGACGGCAGTCGTTTTCCGGCGGTTGTCTCGGTCACAGCACTCCGCGACGATGAAAACGCCATTATCGGCTACCTGCTGATCGGTACCGACAACACCGCGCGAAAACAGGCGGAAGAGGCGCTGCTTAAAGCGGGGGCTCTACAGAGCGCGATTTTCAACAGCGCCAACTTTTCAAGTATCGCCACCGACGCCAAGGGGGTCATCCAGATCTTCAACGTGGGTGCCGAGCGGATGCTGGGCTACAGTGCCGATGAAGTGATGAACAAGATCACGCCGGCTGATATCTCTGACCCGCGGGAAGTTATCGCACGTGCCGAAGAATTGACCATTGAATTGGAAACCCCGATTTTACCGGGTTTCGAGGCCCTGGTGTTCAAGGCGTCTCGCGGCATCGAGGACATCTACGAACTTACCTATATCCGTAAGGATGGCAGTCGTTTTCCGGCGGTTGTCTCGGTTACAGCACTCCGCGACGATGAAAACGCCATTATCGGCTACCTGTTGATCGGCACCGACAACACCGCGCGAAAACAGGCGGAAGAGGCGCTGCTTAAAGCGGGAGCATTGCAGAGTGCAATTTTCAACAGCGCCAACTTTTCAAGTATCGCCACTGACGCCAAGGGGGTCATTCAGATATTCAACGTGGGGGCAGAGCGGATGCTGGGGTACACGGCCGCTGAGGTGATGAACAAGATCACGCCGGCTGATATCTCTGACCCGCAGGAAGTTATCGCACGTGCCGAAGAATTGACCATTGAATTGGAAACCCCGATTTTACCCGGTTTTGAGGCCCTGGTGTTCAAGGCGTCTCGCGGCATCGAGGACATCTACGAACTGACCTATATACGCAAGGACGGCAGTCGCTTCCCGGCTGTCGTCTCGGTTACAGCACTCCGCGACGATGAAAACGCCATTATCGGCTACCTGCTGATCGGCACCGACAACACCACGCGAAAACAGGCGGAAGAGGCGCTGCTTAAAGCGGGAGCGTTACAGAGTGCAATTTTCAACAGCGCCAACTTTTCCAGTATCGCCACCGATGCAAAAGGGGTCATCCAGATCTTCAACGTGGGGGCCGAGCGGATGCTGGGGTATACGGCCGCCGAGGTGATGGACAAAATCACGCCGGCTGATATCTCCGATCCGGAGGAAGTGATCGCACGAGCCGAAGAGCTGAGTATCGAACTCGGAACTCAGATTACTCCCGGTTTCGAGGCGTTGGTGTTCAAGGCTTCACGCGGCATTGAGGATATCTACGAACTTACCTATATACGAAAAGATGGCAGTCGCTTTCCGGCGGTCGTCTCGATCACGGCACTCCGCGACGATGAAAACTCTATAATCGGCTACCTGCTGATCGGCACCGACAACACTGCGCGAAAGCAGGCCGAAGAGGCGCTGCGCAAGGCAGGGGCGCTACAGAGCGCAATTTTCAACAGCGCTAACTTTTCAAGTATTGCCACCGACGCCAATGGAGTCATTCAGATCTTCAACGTGGGGGCAGAGCGGATGCTTGGCTATAGTGCCGACGAGGTGATGAACAAGATCACCCCGGCAGAAATATCCGATCCTCAGGAAGTGATCGCACGTGCCAAAGCACTCAGCACTGAACTCGACACTCCAATCACTCCCGGCTTCGAAGCTTTGGTGTTCAAGGCGTCTCGCGGCATTGAGGACATCTATGAACTTACCTATATCCGCAAGGATGGCAGTCGCTTTCCGGCGGTGGTATCGGTTACCGCTCTCCGTGACGATGAAAACGTTATTATCGGCTACCTGCTGATCGGCACTGACAATACTGCCCGAAAGCAAATCGAGGAAGAACAGAAACAACTCAGCCAGCGCCTCCGTGACCATCAATTTTATACCCGTTCCCTGTTTGAATCCAACATCGACGCGATTATGACCACCGATCCCTCCGGAATCATCACCGATGTCAACAAGCAGATGGAGGTGCTCACCGATTGCACACGTGATGAACTGATAGGAGCGCCATTCAAAAACTACTTCACTGATCCGGAGCGGGCTGAGACCAGCATCAAACAGGTCCTGAACGAAAAGAAGGTCACAAACTACGAACTCACTGCACGCACCAGGGATGGGAAAGAAACGGTGGTCTCCTTCAATGCAGCCACGTTCTACGACCGGGACAGAAAGCTGCAGGGCGTGTTTGCCGCTGCACGGGATGTCACCGAACGCAAACGTCTGGATCAGGTGCTGTTCGAAAAAAACGTCGAACTGGAGAGCGCCAGGATTACCGCGGAACAGGCTAATTTTACCAAGTCGGAGTTTTTCGCCACGATGAGTCACGAGATCCGGACGCCAATGAACGCTATTATCGGCCTGGGCCACTTGCTGGGAGGAACGGACCTTTCCCTTCGGCAACACGATTACCTCCTTAAAATAATGGCATCATCAAAATCGTTACTGAATATTATTAACGATATTCTTGATTTTTCCAAAATTGAGGCTGGAAAGCTGGAGTTAAGCAAAGTGCCTTTTCAGCTGGAGACGGTCCTTCACGACCTCGCCACCATAATCGGCGGGACAGGTCAAATCAATGATGTCGAAATATTGTTCTCGATCTCACCAGATCTGCCGACCTCGCTGATTGGCGACGACCAGCGTCTTCGTCAGATGCTGATCAACCTGTGCGGAAATGCCATCAAGTTCACCGACCGGGGTGAAATCTGCGTGTTGGTCGAGGCGGTCGAAATGAGTGACCAGCAGGTAGTCCTGCGTTTTATCGTAAGTGATACCGGCATCGGCATGAACGAAGAGCAGATTTCCCGGCTGTTTTCAGCATTCAATCAGGCGGACAGCTCCACCACCAGGCGCTATGGCGGCACCGGGCTTGGACTCGCCATCTGCGGTCGCCTCGCAACCCTGATGGGGGGTACGATCGGTGTCGAAAGCGAACCGGGCAAGGGGAGCTCCTTTTTCTTCACCGCCAACTTCGAACGTACGCCGGCAGGATATGACCATGATGAAGTTTTTCTGCAATGTGTCGATACATTGCAGAACATCCGGCTTCTTATAATTGATGACTCTCAACTGGCCACCGACATCATATTCGCATATGCCAGGAGCTTCGGTTGGCAGTGCGAAGTCACGGTCAATTTCGCTGATGGTTTGGAACTGATAAGCCGCATGGCAGTTGAGGGAAAGCCTTTCGACGTCGTGCTGCTTGACTGGCACCTGAATGGATTGGACGGTACGGATGCCCTCTGCCGTCTTGGGGCGATCACTGATCCTCCCCCCCATACCGTGGTCCTGACTAACGGCTTCTTCCTGAGCAATGATTTAATTGAACTGGTGAGCACCGCAGGAACCCTCACCTTGAGTAAACCGCTGACGCCGTCGATGCTGTTCGATTCGGTCTCAAACGCCCACGGTTACCAGTCGCGCACGGTAATCAATCGGGGCTACGATCCGTCATCGGCAAGTATGATCGGTACGCGGTTTCTTCTGGTTGAGGATAACCTCATCAACCAGGAAGTCGCCCGTACCCTTCTCGAACAGGAGGGCGCCACCGTCGTCACTGCCGGTAATGGTTGTGAGGCTCTGGAACAGCTCGCCCAGCCGAATGCGGTCTTTGATGCTGTGCTGATGGACGTGCAGATGCCGGTCATGGACGGCTACCAGGCAACACGGGCGATTCGGGCCCAAGCACGCTTCGCTACCCTGCCGATCATTGCAATGACGGCCAACGCCATGACTGGCGACCGCGAAAAATGCCTTGAAGCCGGAATGAACGACCATGTGCCCAAACCGTTCGACCCATCGAACCTGTACACGACCCTGGCATACTGGCTCGGCCGGCCGGTTCCGAATTTTGCGGACGACGAGCCATCCGTCGGCATCCCCACCCTATGCATTGATGGTATTGATACCATGACCGGTCTCTCCCGGGTGCGCGGTAATTTTGATCTTTATGTTTCGCTGCTCGACTCCTTCCGCACGAAGAATGGAGAAGTAACCAATAGCCTGGATCAGGCAATCGATCGGGGGGAACTGGATCTCGTTCGCCAGTTGGCTCATGGCGTAAAGGGTGTGGCCGCCAACCTTGGCGCCGACGATCTCGCTTCGACTGCAGCGGAGCTGGAACGCGCCGCCAGAGAGGCTGTCGGAAGTGACTCCGGAGCGGGCCTGGTACAGGTACGGGCGGCATTTGACTCATTCAAGCCGTGTATGGCCTCGGTATTGGCCGAACTTGGCGACTACTGTATTGCCAGGGAGCAGAAGGAAAACAAGCCGGCTACCTCCCGCCCCATCGCCGATCCGGGAAGGGTGCGACAGGCCCTCGACCAGGCGGCAACGCTGCTGGATCAGGATCTGGGTGCGGCGATCAACCTCCTCAATGGCATCGGTGCAGATCTGGAGCAATCGCCGCTGTCCGAAATGTATCGACGTCTGCGCCAGGAGGTGGCGGAGATCGATACAGACCTCGCTCGACAGACCATTGAGGAAATCCTGTCTGCCATGCCAATAACTACTATGGAGATATAACCGATGAACAACGACAGCATCCTCTCACCCCTTAATAATGGTACTACCGTTGGGCGGCCACGAATATTGATTGTGGACGACATGCCGGAGAACCTTGCTATCCTTTTCGAGGCCCTTAAAGACGACTACGTAGTTGTCGCGGCGCGTAACGGCCCCAAGGCACTGCAATTGGCTATGGCTGTACCGGCGCCGGATCTGATCCTTCTTGACATCGTCATGCCTGAGATGGATGGCTATCAGGTATGTACCCGGTTGAAGGAGATGAAAGAGACGTGCGACATCCCCGTGATCTTCCTTACCTCACTGGAGGAAAAGGAGAGCGAGACGCATGGTCTGGCTCTTGGAGCGGTGGATTTTATCCGTAAGCCGATCCATCCGACCACTCTGCAACTCAGAGTTAAACTTCACCTTGAGCTATTACATGCACGCCGGTGTCTGGTAGAACAGAATCGTCAACTCGTTGAAGCCGCACGCCTGCAGGAGGATATCGAACACATCGCTCGACATGATCTAAAGAGTCCGCTCAGCGCTATAATCAGCCTGCCGGAGATTCTATTGGAGGAGTGTGAATTCACCGATTCTCAGCGAGAGTTTGTCATGATGATCATCGAATCGGGATACAAGATGTTGGAGATGATCAATAGATCACTCGATCTCTTAAAAATAGAAAGAGGCATTTATGAGTTATGCCCTGCACCGGTAGACATCCTTTCGGTCATGCGCCGAGTACTGATCGAGGTGTCGTCGCGGACGATCTTCAAGAACCTTCAGGTTAGACTCCAACTGGATAAAAAACCTCCAGAGGATGGTCAGACAGTCATGGCTATGGCGGAACATCTATTTTGCCACTCGATGTTCTCGAATCTTATCAAAAATGCCGTTGAAGCATCACCGCACAACGAGGTGATCAATATAGGATTCGATATCGGTGGCGAAGTGACCATATCGATCGAGAATGGCGGAGAGGTCCCCGTAAAAATTCGCGAACATTTTTTCGACAAGTTTGTGACATCGGGAAAATCTTTTGGTACCGGGCTCGGTACCTATTCGGCCAGGCTGATCGCCATAACACAAAAGGGGACCATCAATCTCGATACGACGGTTGCTGGACGAACCTGTGTCAGGGTAACTATTCCGGCGGTTGGTGAAGGGCAGGGCAAACTGACATTTACGCCACCACATGAGCCTGGGGTTAGATGTCCTCATGGTTTGTATGCCTGTCTGGCCCAGTGACCACATAGCGGCCAAGGAAAGCCGTCGCCCTTGGTAGACTGATGCCGCTGTGACAGACTCAAAACTGGTTACTTCAAACGGCTCGGCGGATTTGATGACGACTTCGTCACCACGACCAATGACTACCAACCGAGTGCCGGTCTGCCAGTGGTGACGGGTGCGGAAGCTTTGGGGAGCACAAATTGTCCCTTGCTGGAGAGAGCAACTGATTCCATGACAACTCCTTTAAGACGCTTAACTCTGTTGACCAGGATGTGGTAAGAATATTGTGGTATGGCGACTTCAGGATGTCAAGTTACGAATGATATCATTTCATCCGCCGCAACACGCTGGCCAATATGGGGTACACAACGATATCATCATGATAAACCAGTATATTTGCTTTACGACCTTTTGAAGAAACATTGACAAGGTAAACATCAAGGCATCCTAAAGGTCGGCCATCGACTATTGAAGTTTGAGACAGCTTCAGACCCATAGTGCAAGCTATATTTGATACATACTGTTCAATCATTTTACCTACTCCCTGTATGAATGAATTACCCTCTTTTCCCGGTGGCGTCGGGGAGCATCTCTGCCGAAGTTGACGGTTCCGCCGTTGTTCCCTGTTTCTGACCGGCCTCTTGAATCTGGGCGACTGCCTGTGCAGACACCGCGCGATCCTGGTGACGGTCGATCAGTCCACTCCACCTTGGGAACTCCTTACATCCTGAACTGTGCCACAACGTGCTTGAGAGCCCCGGCCATCTGAGAAAGTTCATTGGCAGCCCCGGCAGTATTCTGAGAACTCTTTGACGCACCGCTAACCGCTTCGGTAATCCGGTGCATACTCTTGCTGATCTGGTTAGTGGCAGAGGTCTGCTGCTCTGCCGCCGTAGCAATCTGGTTAATCTGGCTCGTCAGATCCCCTACCTGGCTTATGATATCTTCCAACGCCTGACCGGAACGAGCGGCATCTGCCGTACCGCGCTCGACCTCCTGAACGCCTTCTTCCATGGCATCAACTGCTAATTGGGTCTCTTTCTGAATGGCCTTGATCATCTCGCCGATCTCACGGGTCGCCTTGGTTGTGCGTTCGGCCAAGGCACGGACTTCATCGGCAACGACGGCAAAACCGCGACCCTGCTCTCCGGCCCGAGCGGCCTCAATCGCAGCGTTGAGGGCCAGCAGGTTGGTCTGGTCGGCTATATCTTCAATCGTAGAGACAATGTTACCGATTTGTTCGGAGCGGATACCAAGTGACGCTACCGTCTTGGCGCTCTGCTGGACCTTTACGGTAATACGCTGGATACTCTGAACGGCATGCTCAACAACATCAGAACCATTCATCGCCGTCCGGGTAGCATGACTAGATATTTCCGCCGTACGAATACAGTTCCCGGCAATCTGGGCAGATGTAAGTGCCATCTCTTCGCAGGCTATTGCAACGGACGTCGATTGCGAGGCCGCCCGTTCCGTGGCATTTGCAATCTCCGCCGAAGATCTGTTTAGATTCTCAGCTGAACCTGCGACAGCAATCGCACTCTGGTTTATGCGAACCACAATCGCTTTCAGATTATCAAGAAAATCGTTGAAAGAGCGGGCCAGCGAACCGGTTTCGTCCTCCCGCTCAATAATCAGGCGCCGAGTCAGGTCGCCATCGCCACGCGCCATATCTTCCAGGCTTGTATCGACATATCCCAAAGTCCTCGTAATACCGCTACTGATAAAATAGCAGATGGCAAACATTAAAAAGGCAAAAAATATATTCAGACCAACCAGAATCCATTTGACGGCATCTATATCCTTTTTGACGTCGTCGATGTAAATTCCGCTTCCCAGCACCCATCCCCACGGCTCGAATTTCTGTACATACGATAACTTCGTGTACAGTTCAGCTGTTGTGCCACCGCCGGCCTTTGGCTTCGGCCATTCATAATTCACAAAACCATTGCCGGCACGTCCAACCACCTCGTTGAACGTCACGAACAGATTTTTCATTTCGATTTTCTGGCTCGCACCCTGTAAACCATCACTCATGCTGGTGGCTTTGTTAAATTTCGCATCATCAAGTACTGTACCGTCAAGTGCCGGCACAGTCGGATGCATAATCATCCGGGGCACAGGTTTACCGAGATCGTTAATCCAGACATATTCCTTCTTTTCATAGCGAAGATGCTTGAGAAGGCCTGCTGCTTCCCTTTGCGCCTGTTCAAGAGATATTTTCCCCGCTTTAACATCGGCATTTTGATGCTCAACAATCCCCATAGCCAATTCGACAATATGGCGAGTAGCATCCTTCTTTTCATTCATGATTCGAGTTTCAATCAGCGGCAACAAGTAGGCAAACAGGCCCGTCACCATAACCGCCACACTGATCACGGAGATCAACATTATTTTGTACTGGATTCGCCAATTTTTAAAACGCGTAATACTCATATTTCGTCCCTTCTTCTCATTTTGCATATAACAGATCTAAGGAGACCTTTACGGAAAGCGCTCTTTTAGAACGATTCAGGACATTGTTTTTTCAAGGCCTACCGGTTTGGCAAAGTAAGCCATCGTCAGACACCTTTACCATTGCGCCCGATGAATACGAACTGGCAGACGGTGGGGCATTGCCAGTAGTGTCGTAGTGGTTGTCGTAGGTAACCGTGAAGCTTGTATCAGCCCACAGAGGTAACACGCTGAATAACAGGAAAACCCCAATAAAAGCAGAGAGTGTGGCAAGGCTTTTTTTTGAATGGATCATTGGGTCCCTCCAATGTCGTAATTCTGCATGGTTCATTAACGTAGACCAACCACAACATTCGAAGAAATAAAGATAGTAAATATGTTGTAATATAACTTGTTGTAAATAATTAGAAAAGTCAGATAAATGCTGTTTATTATGTAAGAATTTATCTTACATAATAAACATATAATATTTATAATACATAATGAGTGTATTTAAATAAGTGACTGTGTGGTATAAATGCGGATCATCTATGGGGGACGTTCATGACAACAACCATTTACTCTGTTCCCGGCAGGCTAAACTCTTCGCTACTACTGTTGCAGTTACTGACTGAAGCACGACACTAATCTTATTTCACTTAGTCAAGAGTGTGGGTATTATACCAATAGCACCCATTGGGTCTAATATCCCGTGCAATACTGAAAATGCATCGGCTCCTTGCTCTTGCCGGGCCAATCCCCTCCCCAGACGAATCCGTATTCGCGGAACAATGCCACAATTTCCGGGTGCATGTCTCCGTTGCTTCCCTGGCGATTCGTCTCGGAGTTGAGGTCTATGGCAATCCCCCAGCTGTGAGTCGAAAGCTCGTCACTCTGTCGTTTTGGTCGATAATTGTAGCACCCGCAATAACTCCTGATCTCACGTGAGAGTCGTTCCTGGTGAATGCGGGTAAAAAGTTCCGATACAAGCGGAGCAAGCAGAATGTGACAGAAGATCCCCCTCACCGATTGAGATCTGTCCCAGGAAAGTGGAATCGCAAACGGGATTCTGGCGGCAACCAGATGTTCCGTTTCCCACGACTGTTTCAGATGCCCATCGTCGCGGGTATAGGCGGAGATATTGCCGAAGGTGGCAATAACACCTTCCAGTCCGTTGGGTGGCTTGATGCTGTCGTGGGTATCCCCCGCATCCACAATAATTGTCCGCATCATTATCGTCCCTCCTTACGGGTTGAAAACTAATTTGAGCTAATGTATGTTAACCCGGTTGTCAGGATCATCTTGTGCTGATGGTCGCAATATGGTACGAGGAGAAACGACAACGTACACCTAGTGGAGTGTTGCCTTTCCTACCTCTAAATAAAGTATAATATGTTAATTAATGTTTTAATATAGCGCGTCACAAACCATTAGAAAAGTCAGATAAATACTGTTTATATTGTAAGAGTTTTCCTTACAATGGTCCTACTTGTAAACCGGCGAGGATTTCAGACCCCAAGTGCGAGTTAAAGAGGAGAAATAGAGATATTATCCTTAACCTCAAAGGGATCAGGCTTAAGCTGCACGCAGGTCAGGCGATTGCACACATTAAGCAGCGTGGAGCTGGCATTGTTACCGCCGGCAGCATTATCACGGGGCATAATGTTGAGGTCATGAATCCTGAACATTACATAGCATCCTGCGGCAACGACGCGGATTTAGAAGTCGAAGTTCAAGCGAAAACAGGTAAAGGGTTTGTTCTAGCAGATCGCAATCGGGAAGAGAGCGCGCCTATTAACACCATTTGGCTTGATGCGAGCTTTTCCCCAATCAAAAAGGTTAATTTTTCGGTATCTGAGTCGTATGAGGGGCCGGAGCCCGGTTATGACAGGCTAACTCTTGAAGTGTGGACCGACGGAAGCGTCAAGCCTGTCGATGCAGTGGCATACGCGGCGAGAATACTGCAAGATCAGCTTACTATATTCGCTGGTTTTGACTTGGAATGCGAAAAAATTGATGACGAGCCAATAGTAAATGAAGAAGTCGTGAACGAGAATCTGTATCGAAAATTCAGTGAGTTCGAACTGTCGGCACGCGCTGCAAATTGCATTGAGAGCGCCGGGTTGAAATTTGTTGGTGAACTTGCAGTTATGAAAAAATCTGATGTGCAGAAATTAAAGAATACAGGCAAAAAAACGATTGAGGAGCTTCAAGATATTCTGACGTCACTGGGCCTGGATCTCGGGATGCAAATCGATAACTTTCCGGATCCGGAGAAGTTAGGTGGGTAGATATCCAGTAACATTGTCGCACAACGGTCAGTAAAATCAGGGATGATAGGGAATACTACAAGGATTATCAGGTTATGATCGAAGATATCATTGTCAGCATCTGTGAACTTGGAAAAGTGTCGTCTGAATCGGCTGAAGCATATGCACAAGCACGAGATAAACTCCTAATGCATTTGCTTGCGCATCTAAAATCCAATCCAGATATCATCAGGTTGATTGGTATCAATTCATTCGATCTGATTCTGAATAAGAACCACAGGCACGCTGCACTCATGGCAACGGTGTTCAGATCCAACGATTTTGAGCTTCTTGTACGCACGTCGCTCAGTGAATATCGGGCATACGGCTCCAGAGGCTTTTCTTCTGACTATTTTCCTGCAGAACTCCAGGCATGGTATACAGCAGTAGATGAATGTCTGGAGCACCCCACCCAAAAAGCAGAAATTCAGGCAGTTTATTCATGGATGATCAGGCGCCACAAAGATATTATCGAGCTTTTGCCTGATAGACAACATATCGAATTCCCCGTCCGGACTGAGTCCTACGAACTACAACAGCTCTTCCAGGAGTTGCTTCTCCGTGGCGACAATGCGGGGTGCCTTCAGATGGTGGATCAGGTCATCAGTACAACTGCTGACCTTAAGCGTTTCTATTTGGAGGCAATCTGGCCTTCGATGTATCGAATCGGACAACTGTGGGAATCCAATCAGGTCACCATTGCTGAACAATTCCTTGCAACAGCCATTGTAAGCCGCGTTATGGCCTCACTCTATCAACGCTTTGCAGAAATCAATATAACGCAAGGCAAGGTGGTTGTCTCCGCAGCAGCCAATGATTTTCATGAACTTGGCGCCCGGATGGTTGGGGATTTCATGGAAATGGATGGTTGGGATGTTCATTATATGGGGAAAAACAATTCGGCCGAGGAACTGCTTGGCGTTCTCAAAAAGCAAAAGCCCTTTGCGCTGGCTTTGTCCGTAGCTACAGTATTCCATCTGAGCAATGTCCACCAGGTGATTCAAATGATCCGGAATAGCGAGGACATCAAAAACCTCAAAATCCTGGTTGGAGGTTCTGCTTTTACTGAAATGCCCGATCTTTGGCAGAACGTTGGCGCAGATGGTTATGCGGCAGACGCTGAAAGCGCGGTTCAGCTGGTAAATGGATGGTGGTCCCAAGGAGTGAGTGCCGACAAAGAAGAAGAATCATACCTGACCACTTCGAGCAGTTTGGGAGTGAGATCATTACAACACACATATCTGGGAACTTGATTTAGAACGCGTAATTCTACTGGCAACGCAAGTATTCAAGGCGTCATTGGCGTCTGCCTGCTAATACTCTCCTGCCTCACCACCCGATAGGACACAGAAAGGGCACCCAAAAATGGCAGACAAGAAAAAGGTATCAACGGAACAAGAAATGGAAAAAGAATTCAGGCAAAAGTTCGAATCAAGTATTAACGAAAGCCTTGCTGCAGCAAGAGACAGAGCAAAAAATAAGCGGGATTTAGGGAGTATTCTTCTGTCCGTAGAGCCTGTCTGCCAAGCAAAGAAGCAGGATAACAAGCAATGAGGCATGTAACTTATAGCCCAATTCCTTTGTCTATCCACGTGTACCGTATACCTGTCCTGGATGATCGCATGTACTGGCAGAGATGGTCTGACTTCCCTATAGCATCAAGCGGAACTGCAAGGGCGTGATGATGCACCTCCCCGACCTACGATTCGCAAGCTTAGGTCGGTGAGGTTCATAACCCCAATTCAGATTTTTTATTGGGTGCTGCAGCACGGTGATGATGAAATTGTAGGTCTTCATTGCCGATTTTGAGGAATGTACATTGCTCGGAGAGTGTTTGCTCTTTGAGCTGTTTGAAGATTTTTTCGGCTTCAACTCTTTTTTCGGATAGATATTTGGGATTCTTTTTAGGTAGTTGCATAATTCTCCAGGCAGTGAATTGTTTGAGCAGAGTGAAACGATAGGCCGCGCATTGTCTCGCGGCCTATACAATGATGCTCTTAGATATGATACCAAAATGAATGGAGAGACTGTAGCAGATATTCTATTTCTTTTTCGCAGGAGCTTTCGCGGTCTTAGCTGATTTAGCAACTACCACAGGCGCAACAGGAGCTGGGCATAGATTCTTAAGCCAACTACCAGGGGTAAATTTACCGCTTGTTTTGGCCGCAATCTGCATTTCAGCGCCGGTTTGTGGATTTCTTCCGGTACGTGCAGGACGTGTCACAGCGCTGAATGTACCAAAACCGATGAATGATACGTTGTCTTCAGCCTTAAGCGCGGAGATTGTTGTGGAAATGAAGAGGTTGATTGCTTTTTCAGCTTGTACTTTAGTCATTCCTGACCCTTCAGCGATTGCAGTTATCATATCGGCTTTAGTCATGTTTTTCTCCTCAGAATAGATTGCCGTCTTTATAATCTGGAAATGCTTGAAAGTCCAGTGTGAATACTCCTGCAACCAAAGATGTTCTCCTTTTGTGGTTCAGGATTATCGGTTACAGTACGATACGTTTTGGACTATGGATCCTTTTTCCCTTGGATGTATCGGCAGATAGTTCCGATGTCGGGGTAATGTATTGTAGGAACCGAGTTTCATCGAAGCTCAGAACCGGGAACACCTATCTCCATGAACTGTCCGTGCTTTTGGGGGTGATCCCGGTTACTAAAATCAAATGCTTTTAGATTGATCTGCGCCTTAACATCATTAGGAATCACATGAGCAGACTGCATTATGTTCAGCCATTGTCCAAGGGTGCGCCCTTCGAAGTCATCTGGATTTTCAAAGAAGTTGTCAATCCAGACCAGTAATGAACCTCTTTGGGCTATCTCCAGATAAAACATTTCACCGACTTCGGCCGAAGGATGCAGGGATAAATTGTAAAACTGAGCCTTTTTATTCGACTGCAAATAAGGAACGACAGACTCCGAAAAATCCCTTATTGAGGATGCAGCCCCCATATACACGATCCTTCTATAATTATCGACTTTCTCAAACGAGTTGCGCAGATTTCTGAAGAAAGTGTACCCCCTCTTCCAACACTCCCTGGTGGACAAACGCGTTGGCAGTATACCCGGACATAAACAGAATCTTCATGTCGGGGATATTCTTTTTGTAGCCCCTTTTCAATAGCAGACAATCATCCACACACCATTCCTGGACAACGTATTCATTCGGCTGTTGTGACGAATAAGTGCAATACCGGCGGAATCCAGAATGTCACTCTTCTGGAGCAACAGTACTCCTGCATCATTGGACAGATTTCGCGAGAGTTGCATGCCGCAAATAAGATCGCCAGGTTGAACCTCTACTTCCTTCACTCCATCGGACGTTTTTTTATCGAAATACATTACGCGGCTAATCATAGTAAAATGACTGATTAGCCGAGGATCAAACCGTGTGCCTGCGAGAAGGCGAACATTCATAAGTGCGTACTCGGCCCGCTCTGTTGCTACTGAACGTGCTGCATGCTCAATAAAGTCAGCAATGGCTATGAGGCGGGCGCCAAGAGGAATATCGTCTCCATGTATTCCATCGGGAAAACCACTCCCATCATACGCTTCATGATGGCATCGTACCATCAGGCCGACATCAAGAAGCTCTTCAAGCGAAGCAAACAGTTCCTGCCCCTGTACCGGATGGGATTGGTATTCTTTTAATTCGTTAGGCGTTATCTCAGTTTCTTGTTTCTCCGATGAAGATCGACCGGCTCCAAGTGTGCCTGCATCATGCAGAAGCCCTGCCAGTCGAACCTTTGCCACATATTCGGCAGGGAGCTCCATCTTGCGTGCGGCATCTCCTGCCAATTCGCTCACAGCTCTGGCAGCGGCACCAAAATGATCGTTCATCAGCTCGAAGACCCCGGACAACAACTCAATACTTTGTACATAGCCGTGTAGATCCGAAGCCCTTTCCTCTGCCGACATAAGCGCATCCGTTTTAATGCGTATGTTTGCAATACTTTGTAATAGCCGCTTTTTGAGGTTTCCGTTCCATTCCTCAAGTCCATCCTGTTCATCTTTCAAGGCAAGATGAGCCTTGACGCGGCTGCGAACAATAGTGCCGATGACCGGTTTTGTAATGTAGTCGACTCCTCCAGCCTCAAATCCACGTATTTCATCGCCGGGATCGAGCAGCGCCGTCACAAAAATAACAGGTATCCCCTGCGTGGAAACTTCGGTTTTGAGAGCTTTGCACACGTCATATCCATTCATTGTCGGCAACATGACATCAAGGAGAATAAGGTCAGGTGGCATATTCAAGGCGCTTTCGATAGCTTCTCTCCCCTGGGTGGCAGTCCTGATGGTGTACTCGGAACAGAGAATTGCCTCAAGCAGTGAGACATTTTCCGGAATATCATCAACGATAAGAATGGAGTGACTTTTTACCTGTGGTTCCATAATTGGCTCTCATTACTCGCAAAATTGCGAAATCTCGTAGTGGGTCAGGACTTCTCGGCTTATGCTCATCTCTATAAAATAAATAACTTCAATGTTCTGCTTATCTGTGTCAGACAGATAGTTTCACAACGTAAGCCTATGTGGGATATTTACAGGTGGGGGCACTGTTATCATTGTTTGAGAAAGCGGAATTGTAAAACTGAATCTGCTCCCTGTTCCGATGTGGCTCTCCACCCAGACCCTGCCGCCGTGCAGTTCCACCAGTTGTCTGTTGAGCGCCAGACCGAGTCCGGTTCCTTCAAATTCTTTGCTGTAGGCCGATTCCAACTGAGTGAATGGCTGGAATAGCTTCGGAATATCTTCCGCCTTGATTCCCATGCCGTTGTCTGCAACGGTAATTTCAATGGAATCTGCAGCTCTGACGGCATGTACGCTTACAGCTCCACCGGTTGGGGTGAATTTGACCGCGTTAGAGATCAGGTTGAACAGTATTTGTTTCAGTTTCCTCTTGTCTGCCACAATGTTTACGTCGGCCTCTGGGGAAAGATCTATACTGAGCGTTATCCCGTTCTTCAGTGCTTTTTCTTTGAGCATTATAAATGACGACTCCACAGCTTCATGCAGCGAAAACTCGGTCAGATCAAGTGCCATTTTCCCGGACTCAACCTTGGAGAGGTCGAGGATATCATTGATCAGGGAGAGCAGGTGTTTTCCGCTGGCAAGTATGTTGTTGACGTATTCATGCTGTTTTTCATTGATCGGGCCGAACAACTCATCTTCCAGCACCTCGGAAAAGCCGATCACTGCATTAAGCGGAGTGCGCAGTTCGTGGCTCATGTTGGCAAGGAAGTCCGACTTGCTCCGTGAAACAGCCTCCAACCGCAAATTGTTTTCGGAAATAAACTGAAGAGTTCGGATCAAGGCAAACAGCAGCAGAGAAATAATAATTCCGCCGACCAGAGGAAGCCATACCCGAATATATTCCACGGAAGAGAAGCCGCCACCGGTTTGTGTGAAACGCAGTGTCCAGCGTTTACCATTGAAATCAACCGGAATCAGTTTTGAATATTGAGCAGCAGCAAAGTGTTTCTCACCTTCCGTTGGATGAGATGAATAGAGAATACTCTTGAGAGATGGCCGTTCTCCATCAAATATCTGAAGACGAAGCCGTTTTCCCAACTCTGCATTGCGGACGCCAAGGATCCCCTGCATCAAGTCGTCCATCCTATAGGGGCTGTAAACCCAGCCATTGATAGCTGCACGACGCTGTTCCACTGTTTCTATGGGCATGCCTTTACGATAAACCGGCACAAACATCAAGGTACCAGCCTGGATGTCCTTGTCGGTTTCCTGCACCAGGACGACTTTGCCGGTAAGCGCGGCATCATTGGTATCCCGCGCTCGTTCCAGAGCAGCACGCCTCACCGGCTCCGTAAGCATGTCGTAGCCGAATGCCCGCAGATTACGGCCGGAAGACGGTTCCAGAAAGATGACGCTGGAATAGTGTTCGCGGTCACCATCCGGGTGAACGGTGTACGTGGGGAATCCTTGACGGCGGATTTCGTTGATGTGCCCGGATAGATCTTTTCTCGGGATCAAAAGCGAAAACCCGATCCCTTGAATACCAGGGAGCTGTTTGTCAATATTCTGATGTTGCGTATAGAGCCGCCATTTATCGCGTGTAACCGTGTCGGAGGCATCAAAAAAAGCAGCACCGCTAAGAAGAATACGGGCATGAGCATCCATGCGTTCCGAAATTTTAGTTGTAATTTCGATGCAGTGGTCTGCAAAATCCTTCTCCGCTATCTCTTCAACACTTGATTTCATATACAAGGTTGCAGCGGCAGTAATCATAACACCAACGACCAGTACAACCCACGTGATGCGCGGATTCTTGAAAAAGTCCTCAGTAGTTGTGGTGCTGGTTCCGACTTTATTGGTGGGTGATGCAGTGGTCATGGTGTCCCCTGAATCAAAATATTCCGTAGTTATATCCAGGCATATTCTCTTGATCAGTTAATCGTTCCGTTAGCCTTCAAAACCCTCTTCAGAATCCTACATCATATAGTGTATGGTCAAATTCACCGGTAATAGACTTCTTATTGTTGACATACGGCGCTTTCCACCAGGTTCAAGAACTCATGTGTTGACAGGCTCCCTTTCCCTTCGATCCGCCAGACTTTTCCAGCCAATCGAGCCCGGTCGGCTGCGGAAAGATCCATTGAGGTCAACACGAGAATAGGCACATTAACGGCTGCGTTCCCTTCCTGAAGCCGCTCAGCAATATCGAAGCCACTCATGCCTGGCAACATCAGGTCAAGGACTATCATATCGGGTGAGTCAGTCCGCGCCATTTCCAAACCCAATTTCCCATTGCCCGCTCGTAGTGCCCGATACCCTTTGCTATGCAGGACTTTTTCCAAAGAGGCCAGTGTCAGTGGGTCATCCTCGATCAGCAGAATAGTGTTGCCGGCACTGCGAACAGTCTCCGGTTGTACAGGTGGGGGCACTGTTATCGTTGTTTGAGAAAGAGGAATTGTAAAGCTGAATCTGCTCCCCGTTCCGATGTGGCTCTCCACCCAGATCCTGCCGCCGTGCAGTTCAACCAGTTGTCTGTTGAGTGCCAGGCCGAGGCCGGTGCCTTCGAATTCTTTGGTATAGACCGATTCCAACTGAGTGAATGGCTGAAATAGCTTCGTAATATCTTCTTCCTTGATTCCAATGCCGTTGTCTGCCACGGTAATTTCAAGGAAATCAGCATCTCTGACGGCGTGAACATCTACAGCTCCACCGGTCGGGGTGAATTTGACCGCATTAGAGATCAGGTTGAACAGTATTTGTTTCAGTTTTCTCTTGTCTGCCACAATGGTTACGCTGGCTTCCGGGGAAATGTCGGTACTGAGTGTTATCCCTTTCTTCAGTGTTTTTTCTTTGAGCATAATAAATGACGACTCCACAGCTTCATGCAGCGAAAACTCGGTCAGATCAAGTTCCATTTTTCCGGACTCAATCTTGGAGAGGTCGAGGATATCATTGATCAGGGAGAGTAGATGTTTTCCGCTGGCAACGATGTTGTGGACGTATTCATGCTGTTTTTCATTGATCGAGCCGAACAACTCGTCTTCCAGTACCTCGGAAAAGCCGATCACTGCGTTAAGCGGAGTGCGCAGTTCGTGGCTCATGTTGGCAAGGAAGTCCGACTTGCTCCGTGAAACAGCCTCCAACCGCAAATTGTTTTCGGAAATAACCATCTGTTGTGATTGTAGTTGTTCGTACGATACTTGGAGTTCATCGTTTAAAGAGCGAGAATTTTCGTTAATGACAACGAGTTCATCGTTGGCTTTTTCAAGCTGGGAAGATCGTTCATTGATGTCCTGCTCAAGCTTCCTCTGCTTTATTCCAGAGCCGAGTTGCGGGGCAATCCGTTTGATGATCATAATATCGGTTTCACTGAAATCGTGCAGAGAGGCCAACTCCACCACGGCGACAATTTCATTCTTTACCGAAAGAGGGATAGCAATAATCTCGGAAGGACTGACAGTTCCAACAGCAGTTGAAAGATTGAGCATTGAATCAGCGGGAATAGTGCGCAGGGTGATTATACACATACGATTCAGGGCTTCCCGTGCCAACTCTCCGGCGCTGCCGGGGAGTGGTATTCCTATGGAGGCGTTTGCAACCAGATCATTGTCATGTACAAGATAACTGACACCTGCCATTATCGAGATATGGCTGTTAAATTGACTCAGAGCTGCCTGAGTCATGTCTTCCACGTTGAACCAATCCTGATTGATAAGGGTGAGGATATCTCCGTAAGCTTTATTGGCGGCATTTTCTCGTTTAAGATCATCAGAAATCAGTTTCAATTGCTGGCTTTCCTGTGCCTGTAACTCGCTCGCCAGCCGTTCCTTTGCAGTGCGTCTTACCCGCCACCACACTAATGGAAAAGCTGCCAGGGTAACCAGCACCAACAGCGCACCAATCATCAAAGCCTGGCTGGCATTCTGCTCAGCCAATTCAGAACGATGCTTCAGTAAGGTTAGTTCCTCTTCCTTCATGGCGCCACACTGTTTTTGCAGCGCCTCCATGCTGGTACTCGATTTACCGCTATTGGTGCTGTTTCGAACCGCTTCAAAGCCTTGTGAATGAAACAGCCTGATAATAGTTTCCACAAATTTTAGACGCCCTTCCACCATCTGCAACAGCACAGCAACCCGCAACTGTTGACTCGGATTATCTGCAGTAAGCTGTTTGATCCGTTCCAAAACTGCTCGAATGTGAACCGCTTTGAGTTCATTCTCAGAAAGGTACATTTTTTTACCAGTGATGAAGTAGGCTCGCTGACTGCTCACCAGATCGCTAATGCCCAGCCTCACCTCTTCGATTGATTCCAACACCAAATGAGAATGCGCAACCATCTGTATTGTTTGTCTGTACTCCATAAGCGTACGGTACATCAGACCGCCAGCCAACAAGAGCAACAGCAGAGTTGTAGTAAAGGCGCCGACTATTTTGGATTCAACGGAGAATCTGTTCATGTTACGCTCCTTCACAGTCAGAAACCGGCAATATGCTTACAATTTTTCAGGGTTATGATTCATTTTTCAGCCATCGTTCAACCAGTATGGGAAGTTCACGGATACTGATTGGCTTGGATAGATAGTCGTCGAATCCGGCCGCCAGAAATTTTTCCTGGTCCCCCTGCATGGCAAAGGCGGTCAGGGCTATTATCTTCAGCCTGCTTGTCGGCGGATCCCTTTTCAGGATACTGCAGGCGGACATGCCGTCCAAACCGGGCATTTGTATGTCCATCAAGATCAGATCCGGCAACAGTTCCCTGGCAAGATTTACCCCTTTCTGGCCATTAGAGGCCATTGCAACTTCATAACCGTGATAGATCAGAAGATCACTCAGAAGCGTTCCGTTGTTATCGTTGTCTTCAACAATCAGAATTTTGTATGGCAAGGTATGTTTCTCCTGTAATCTGCGCGTAGACTTGTCATTTCCTTGAGGATACATATCCCGCCTCTGACACACTCTTTGTCATTTTGGTGAGGCCAGCGTGCATATCAGCAAAATAATCAATATCTGTTGAGCCAAAAGGCGCAACAAGCATGCCAGATAAATTTTTAAATGGATCACGCATAACCACACGAATATACAGAGATAAACGAAATGTTCGGTAAGCAGGCAGATAAACTGCACGATGAACCCGTCATGTTTTACATTACTGTAATATTTGGCGGGTTACGGAATGCAGGTGTCTGTTCCTTTAATTGCATGAATCATAAATAAGGTGGTGTCAAAAAAGAGCCGTATCTTACCCAAAAATGGTGACACGACTCTTTCTAAAAAACCATAAAATGGCGCGGAGTAGAAAATAAAAGCATAATTTGTCAATACGCTGAAGAATGTAGTTCGTAGAAAATATACTTTTCGAGCGCGATACCCCGCCACGGACGGAAAGAAAATGGAAGCAGCCCGCCTGTTGGATGTCAATTATAGCAGTTTCAAGCGCATGCTTGAAAAGTATGGATGGTAGCAATCTCCATTATGCACACCTCCTTCTGAACGGTATGTTCATTTTGCATACCCCCCGTACGTCCCTGTTTTGAATTAACACCACAAAATCGGTATGTCCCGGCGTTGGCATCGTTGTTGCTTTATTTTTCAATAAATCAGGGATCAAAAGGAGTTCGACGACGAATGGCAAGGCTCTCCATGGCAACAAACCCGGTTCCCAAAAACAATCCGGAAATTGTTACACCGACGCTTGTCATACATTGTGTTTTTATCAGCGAGCCTTTTCCGGAGTGCTATTGCATGAACATAAACAGTACCAAGATACCGAAGGTACTGAAGTACTGTGCCGGCGATTATACTTTGTGCAGCATTTACATTCGTAAGCGCTAAAAGAGAGGAAACTACAGATGATAGGATACATATTTTCGGCAATCGCATTGATTGCCGTGGTGGTGCTGGCGTTACAATTTTTTATGTACAAAGGTTCTGTTCATGGCGACAAATAGCACTGAAACTGATGTGATCGTAAATGCAGGCAAGGTGACGAAGATACCTCGATACAACGTAATATCACTGAGAGTCAGCCAGGAAGAACGCAGATACCTCGATTCTCTCATTGTTGGTAGAAACAAGAGTGTCTCGGATGTGATGCGTGAAGCCTTGTCTTTTTATTCCTCACATGGCAGTCACGTATGAGTGCCTTCTTTAAGGGATTAAATTCATTCACGGCGAGGAAGTGGGACAAAGCATGGCAAGATTTTGTAAATTATTAATCCTGTTTGCTTTCACCATGTCAGGGGTTTCCGGTCAGGCTTCAGCCGGTGACCTCGGAATCGGCGTGCTGAACATCCGGGGCCCCGAAGACACTATAAAATATTGGCAGCAGGTATCAGACCACCTGAACGCACAAATTCCGGATAACCATTTCGTCATTGTCCCTCACAATTATAAATCTATGGAAAAGGCCGTTGCAGGAATTTGCGGTGGTTAATCCTGCGCAGTACATCGAACTGGAGGTAAAATACGGAGCCTCCGCTATTGCCACTCAAATCAGCCATTCCGCTCAGGCCGAATCTTCTTACTTTGGTACCGTCATCTTTACCAGGGCCAATCGGGCCGACATTGCAACGTTGTCTGACCTCAAGGGTAAATCACTCATAACAGCAAGCAAAACCGCGTGCGCGTCATGGGTGGTCACACGTGATGAGCTCATGCGGGAGGGGATTGAATACGGAGGCCTTTCGTCAGTACGATTCGCCAATTCTTCAGCCGACAAGGTACAGTATCCTTTGAAAAATATATATTGCACCGGTTCCCCCGAAACAAATGCATATATATTATATTTCGAGGCATTCGGAAGCAAAATTCCGTCATGGTATATGTCCGGAATGCTTTGAAAAACAGCTTGAAATCATTGATAATATGAAATAAGTCGCAAACCAGTTTACCATTTTGCATCACTTCCAATAAGGAGAGTGATCCGTTCGCTCTCGATATATAAACGCAGAATGGCTTTACGGAGAAAATGAAATGACTTTTATATTAGAGTTTTACCGCATATTTACTGTTCGGGTTCGAATTGCAGTACTTTGTGCCTGCTACAGCTTTTGTATTATAGTTGCAGTTGGTGCAGGACGTTCCCTGCCAACGTACCTTGCTATTGGCTCTACGGCAATTTTTGTCCTACTGGGGATCGTTTTCAGTGCACTTCTATTTTGGTCAGTCAGTGAGCCACTTCAGCGCATTATTGCCCACCTTTCAAAAATGACCGATGGGGACCTAACCCAACCGATAGCTGCCAAGCGCAACAACGAGATAAGCGCAATCATTCGTGCTATTGGAAGCCTGCAGAAGACGATGCAGGATATAATTTTTCACATATCGCAATCATCTGAAAAAGTTGCCGATGAGTCTCTTCTTTTACAAAAGACGGCAGATCAAATTGCAACTGGTGCCGATAAAGTTGCGACTCAAGTTACAACTGTGACTACTGCTGGAGAAGAGATGTCCGATACATCTGGTGATATTGCGCAGAATTGCCAGATGGCGGCAGAAGGTGCGCAACGGGCATCGCAATCCGCCCGGAACGGAGCCGTAGTCGTCGAAAGGACAATAGCAGTAATGAATCAGATAGCAGTAACCGTTCAGGAATCGGCTAAAACAGTGGCAAATCTTGGAGAGCGATCAGATCAAATTGGTACCATCATTGGAACAATCGAAGATATTGCCGACCAGACAAATCTACTCGCTCTGAATGCAGCGATTGAAGCGGCGCGGGCGGGTGAACAGGGCAGAGGTTTTGCTGTTGTAGCTGATGAAGTTCGTGCTTTATCAGAGAGAACAACAAGAGCTACGAGAGAAATTAGTGAGATGATTAAAACGATCCAGCGAGAAACCAAAAGCGCGGTATCCGCCATGGAGCAAGGAGTCCACCAGGTTGAATCAGGCACAAGTGAAGCGGAAAAATCCGGTGCTGCTCTTCAGGATATTCTTCAGCAGGTCAACGATGTCGCAATGCAGGTAAACCAAATAGCCACCGCTGCAGAAGAACAGACAGCAACTACCAGCGAGATATCAAACAACATGCATCAAATAAACGATGTGGTTCACCAGACATCTTATGGCGCACACGCATCTGCTAAAGCAGCAACAGTGCTACATGACAATGCAAAAGAGCTTCAGAGACTTGTTCATAAATTTAAAATATAGAAAGAAAAATCCGAAAAATAATTTACCGAGACCAGGGTGGGAGTTCTCTGCTATGAATTGGGAATAACTCGGCAGACGCCATTTGCCACCATAGTTACTCATACTCACAGTTTAAAGGAGTAATAAATTGATATTGATAATTGTTCTTGCGTTATTTACCGTAGTTGCTGTGATTTTTGGAATACAATGTTACAGCTATAAAAAAAGAAAACATAGTGCTCACGATTAATTCAAATAATCTGCACAATACGGGTGCTGAAAATCCAAGACATATTGAATCAGACGAATTCCGCACCATGTTTGCTGCCTCCTTGGACGGCTTCCTGATAGTCGCTGTAACTGGTCATATTTTAGAAGCCAATGACAGCTACTGTCGTATGATGGGGTACAATCATGAGGAACTTGTCAATATACACATGACTGAGATTGATGCGATTGAAAGTCCAGGGGACGTTTCCAAACGAGTAGAAGAACTCATTTCAAGAGGGACTCTGCGATTTCAGACCAGGCATATACATAAAAATGGTTCAATCGTCGATGTAGAAGTCAGCACCACTTATTCGCCTACCAATGGCGGCAGATTTTACTCCCTTATCAGAGATATAACAGAGCATAAGCAATACGAAAAAGCTCTCCGCCACAGTGAAGAGCAATACCGGAATATTGTTGAAAATCAGACCGAGTTTGTTGATCGGTATTTGCCCGGTGGAATACTGACCTATGTAAACAAAGCCCTTGTCAAATTTTCCGGTCTTCCGGAGGAGCAGCTGCTTGGCACGTCATTCTATCCATTTCTCCTCGAAACTGATCGTGCGGAAACGGTCAGCCGTATTGAGTCGATTACTATAGACAATCCCATGGTCGAAACCGAGAGCCGTATTGTCCTGCCTGACGAAAGAATACGCTGGAACAGGTGGACTCACACGGGCTTTTTTGATGATAGCGGAAATCTGATTGAGTACCAGTCAGTTGGCAGGGACATCACTGAACGCAGAGAAGCACGATTTGCGTTAGAAGAGAGTGAAAATCGCTATCGGACACTGTTTCAAAAGGCAGGAGAAGGAATTTGCATTATTTCCCAACTGGGGAAGTTGATTCAGGTCAATGAAGCTTTTGCACAGAGTCATGGTTACGAAATAAATGAAATGTTGGGGATGAATATCAGGGATTTGGATGTTAACGGAGGTGTAGAAAAAAATCCTGAAAGAGGACAAGCCATTTTGTTCGGGGAAACCATTACATTTGAGGTGGAACACTATCATAAGGATGGGCATATATTTCCGCTTGAGGTGAAGGCAAGTCTCATTTCCCTGGGCGGAGAATCCTTAACTATCTGCTTCCATCGTGATATTTTCGAACGAATGCAGGCTGAAAAAATGTTGAGAGAGAGTGAACACTTGTTCCGGGCACTCGTTGCATCTTCCAGTCAGTCGGTCTGGAGTTTCCGCCCCGACGGTTTATCTCAAATCGAGCAGATCGACAGGGCTAACGCCTCTTGGTGGTGCGAATACACAGGACAGTCAGAGGCACAGAGGACTGCCGACGACGGTATGGGATGGCTGGATGCGGTATATGAATCAGACCGTGAAAAAGCCAAAAATATTTGGCAGAAAATAATTACTTCATCTGAACCGGCGTCTTCGGAGTACCGTGTTTACCGTCGTGACGGAGAGCTACGTTGGCTATTGGTTCGGGGAGTGCCGATTGGAGACAATCAGGGAGCCATTACAGAAATTGCCGGCACAGTCTCTGACATAACCGAACGGAAAAAGGCAGAGCTTTCTTTACAAAAGCTTTCCTTTGAGATGGAGCGGTTATTGGAAACATCGTCAACTGGACTTACCCGTTGCAGTCGTGATCTGCACTATCTCTCAGCGAATACAGCCTACGCTAAACTGGCTGGAGTCCCTCGGGTGCAAATTATTGGGAAACCAATAGTGGAGGTAATAGGTGAAGCAGGCTTAGCGGCAATTAGGCCCTACATCGAGAGAGTCTTAAATGGGGAGAGTGTCGAATACGAAACGCCAGTGCATTTTCAAGCTGGAGGAGATCTATATCTACATATCGCTTATACTCCGGATAAAGATGAAAATGGTGATATTATCGGCTGGGTCGCTTCAATCACCGACGTTTCTGATCGTAAACAGGCAGAAATTTACCTGAAAGAGAAAGAGTATGAACTGGAGCAAGCTCAACTTCTGGCAAAAACTGGAAGTTGGACATACGATCCGGTTATCCAGAAATCTACGTGGTCAAAAGCAATGTTCTCCATCTGGGGTCTTGATCCCTCACTGGGCTTGTTCCCTGTTGAAGACCATAAAAAATATATTCATCCCGACGATTATCCAAAATTTGAAGCTTTCTTGAAGGAAGCCGCAGAGCACGGAGTCCCATATACAATGGAGCTTCGTATCAAGCGTCCCGACGGTATTGAAAAAACCATCATCACAATCTGCGAACCACTATGCGACTCTACAGGAAAAGTCGTAAAACTGAGAGGCACCAATCAGGACATTACTGAACGCAAAAGAGCTGAGGAAGAGAGACAGCTATTTGAACAGCAACTGCAACATACTCAGAAACTGGAGAGCCTTGGTGTGTTATCAGGCGGTATTGCCCACGACTTCAACAACATTCTGGCAATCATAATTGGATATTGCGGTCTGATAAAGATGGACTATGAGACTGCCGACAAAAATATACCTGAGATAGAAAAAGCCGCCGAACGTGCGGCTGCCCTTTGCCGCCAGATGATGTCATACGCAGGTAAAGCTCAGCTCACCATGACTCAGGTAAATATGTGGGCAATGGTGGACGAGATGATCACCTTGTTGAAATCAACTCTTCCCCAAAATGCTGAAGTCAAATCTGACCTGCCGACTAATTTACCTTACATAAATGGAGATGCCAGCCAACTCAGACAGATAGTCATGAACCTGATAATAAACTCATCTGAGGCTATCGGAATTGAACAGGGTGAAATTCGAGTATCGCTTGACAAGGTAACGGTATCTGCAAAAGAATCAATTGTGGATTATAACGGTAAAATCATTTCTTACGGCGAATATGTCTGTCTGGAAGTGACTGATAACGGTTGCGGTATGGATGAAGAAACAAAATGGAGGGTTTTTGAGCCGTTCTATACCACCAAATTTACGGGACGTGGACTTGGGATGTCTGCGGTACTCGGTATAATAACCTCACATAATGGAGCGTTGCAACTCTTCAGTCAACTTGGGAGGGGTACCACATTCAGAGTGTATCTGCCTGTTCCTAAAAATGACTCAGCCAGAGATGAAAATATTACTTCAGTAACCCCTTTTCCAGCATGGCAGGGAAGCGGTACAATCCTGCTTGTAGATGATGAGGATCAGGTACGGCTCATTGCCAAGGCGTTTCTTGAAATGTTTGGCTTTACAGTTCTGGAAGCTGAAAACGGCAGGGAGGCTTTGGAGCTATTTATGAAAAACTCTGCTAAAATTTCCTTGGTTGTTACTGACATCGGCATGCCGGTTATGGACGGTTATAAATTGTTTGGAGCACTTAAAAATCTGAGTCCAAAACTCCCGATAATTATTTCCAGTGGTTTTGGAGATACTGCTATTACCTCAAGATTGGGAAGTGACAACGTAGCCGGGATAATCAGTAAGCCATATAACGCAAATCAGTTGAGGGATGTGCTGAAGAAGGCAGTAGGGGGGGAATAACTAGGCAGCCCTCCTCATTGCCTCCCATCCCTTACAGGCCAGATAAACCGTTTTCGGTACCGGACGTGAGCCCGTCCGGTACTGGCTCACTGTGCGTCGGGTTAACCCGATAGCCTCTGCCGCTTCAACTAACGACAAACCGTTGTCATCCTGCCAGTGCATGAATCGGAGGATGTTCCGCCCCCTGCACCTTAATAATCCAGCCGCTGAAGTTGTAGACCGTCTGAGGGTGGTACTGTCAGGGTTTATAATTTACGCCAGAAGATTACGTAATCTTAAATTTATGGACTATGTTCTGAAGTAATTGGGCATTTGCTGCCAGTTGTGCGGATGCGGCTGCTGTTTCACTGGCACCATGCGCCGTCTCATACACAACTGTGGTTACCTGCTGAACATTCATTGTAATTGCACTCGTGGTTGCGGTCTGCTCTTCTGCAGCTGTGGCAATTTGATTAATCTGCATCGTAACTTCATTAATCTGGAATAGAATCTCCTGGAGAGCGTGCCCGGATCGTTCAGAATTTTTTGTACCCTTCTCAACTTCCTCAACTCCTTCTTCCATTGCAAATACGGCTTCTTTTGTCTCTTTCTGGATAGCCCTGATCATGTCAGAGATCTCTTTGGTTGCTCTGGTTGTCCTTTCTGCAAGAGCGCGGACTTCGTCAGCAACAACGGCAAAACCTCTGCCTTGCTCACCAGCGCGAGCAGCTTCGATTGCTGCATTGAGAGCAAGTAAATTAGTCTGGTCAGCAATATCTTCAATTGTACCAACAATCTGTCCAATCTGTTCTGACCGAGTTCCAAGGTTTTCAACCGTCAGGGCGGATTGTTTGACTCGATCTGCAATTTTCACCATGCCAGCGATAGTTTCCTGAACCACAGCCCCACCTTTGGTAGCAGATGTACTGGATTGTTGGGAACTCTCAGCCGCCATGCCACAGCTATGTGCAATATCACTGCTCGTTGCCGCCATTTCTTCGCTCGCGGTTGCAAGTGTGCTTGTTTGAGATGCCACCTCTTCGGCACCGGTAGCAATTTGTTCAGCTGTTTTTTGCAGCTGTTGAGAAGCGGCAGCCACTTGATGTGCTGTCTCAGCCACTCTGCTTAAAATATCCCTCATAT
>Ga0209697_10002046_pt1 | contig 29620 bp, 25 predicted proteins | sample AliMusrvi5mmetaG_FD_184115 | JGI IMG/M metagenome (GOLD analysis project Ga0209697, IMG submission 184115) | Freshwater lake bacterial and archeal communities from Alinen Mustajarvi, Finland, to study Microbial Dark Matter (Phase II) - Alinen... | ecosystem: Environmental > Aquatic > Freshwater... | reverse complement strand
GCGCCACCTCGACGATGCCGTCGCCGTAGTCGGCCGCATCCACCTGTCGAAGCCGAGAGTCGGCGGCCCGCGTCATGGCTTCGAGCTCGGTGACCAGCGACACCTTGTCGTCGATCGACATCGTCCCGAACGCTGGATCAGCGAGTGTCACCGAGGCGGGGCTCACGCCGTCAGGCGAGGCAAAGACGACTGCCGGATCAGGTGAGGCGAAGGTCGCGTTCTCGCGCGCATCGTCGAGTGCCCGGTCGATGGCGGCATCATCAAGCGAGCCAGTCCACGCGAAGCCGACCCGACTCCCCTCGGTGGACTCCAGCAGAACCCTGATGCCGATCCCAGCTGACGTCGCGGTCCCCAGAGTTTCAATTTCTCCGTTGTAGATCCGTATCTCGGTGTCGGTCCCTCGAGCGGCATAGGCCTCGATCGCCTCCCCGCCGCTGGCGCGTCCCACGAGTGCCTCGACGATGTCGTTCAGGTCGCTCATGCCGCCGTCCCGCCGAACGTCACACCAGTGATTCGCAACGTCGGCTGCCCACAACCCACTGGCACGCTCTGCCCATCCTTGCCGCACGTCCCCGGCATCATCGAGAAGTCGTTACCGAGCGCATCGATCCTCCGCAGGATCTCGGGGCCATTGCCGATGAGGTTGGCATCTCGAAGTGGCTCGGTGATACGGCCGCCTTCGATGAGGTAGGCCTCATTGGTGCCGAACACGAAGTCTCCCGTCGCTGTGTTGACCTGGCCTCCGCCGAGCTTGGCCACGTAGACCCCGTCAGGAGTCTGGGCAACGATCTCCTCGGGATCTTCGTCACCCGCCAGGAGGAACGTGTTCGTCATCCGAACCATGGGCAGGTGCTGGTAAGTCTCTCGACGACCGTTGCCGCTCGAGGGGCGACCTTCTTTGCGGGCCCGCATCCAGTCCCACATGAAATCGGTCAGCACGCCGTTCTCGATGAGGACATTGCGCTGCGCCGGACGACCCTCGTCATCGATGCTGCTCGTCCCCCACTCTCCCCCGACGGTGCCATCGTCGACGAGCGTCACGAGCGGACTGGCGACCAGCTCGCCCAGCTTGCCGCAGTAGACCGATGAGTCCTTGACGATGTGATCAGCCTCAAGCCCGTGACCACATGCCTCGTGGAACAGCACCCCGCCGCTCCCACCGGCGAGGACGACCGGCACCTGCCCCGACGGCGCTGGACGGGCGGCCAGCTTCGCGATGGCACGCGTGGCCGCCACCTCGGCAAGGCCAGCGATGTCGACGGCGTCGAACATCTCGAAGCCCTCGGTGCGAGCAAGCGATTCGTAGCCCATCTGCAGGCCCGAGTCACCGGTGGCGATGCAGGTGACGTTGAAACGCGTCCGAACCTGATCGTCGCTGGCAAAGGTCCCTTCCGTCGATGCGACGAGAATCCGCCGACGGCCCTCAGCGTACGATGCTTGCACCTGCGAGATCGAGCCTCCCTGAGAGCGAGCAGCATCGTCAGCCTGGGCAAGAAGGTCGAGCTTCTCGGCTGTGGCGACGTCCTCGGGAAACCGGCTCACCATCGACTGGTGGCTTCTCAGATCCTCGAGGGCAGCGGGCCGTGTGCCACCACCGCCCTGGCGAGCGACCGCCGCTGCTGCCCGTGCCGCCTCGAGGAGGCCGTGCTCGCTGAGATCTGCCGTATGTGCGAAGCCGGTGGTCTCACCAACCACCACACGGATGCCAGCACCTCGTCGAGCTCCCGATGACAGAGATTCGATCCTTCCGTCATCTCTCACCGCTGTGCGCGACGCTTGATCTTCCACGAAGATCTCCGCCATATCGCCACCGCGTTCGACGGCTCCGCTGAGGACACGCTCGATCACGTCAGGGGCCACAAGTTCTGCAGGGGTGCTCACCTCTCGCAGCGTACCGGGCTCAGGTGCTCGCCCGACGTCCAGTCGCGCTGGCGGCGGTAGCCTCTCTGTCGTGGAGCGTGCCCAGTGATCCTGCCTCAGATCGAGACCCCAGATGATCTTCGGACCCTGAGCTACGAGCAGCTTGAGCAGCTCGCCCAGGAGATCAGAGCCTTCATCGTCGAGACCGTGACGACGACTGGCGGGCACCTCGGATCGAACCTCGGCGTCGTCGAGCTCACGCTCGCCCTCCACCGGGTCTTCCACTCTCCGGAGGACCCAATCCTCTGGGACACAGGCCACCAGGCCTATGTCCACAAGCTCGTCACTGGTCGTCGCTACGGCTTCAAGGAGCTGCGACAGGCAGGCGGCCTCTCTGGCTATCCAAACCGCGCCGAGTCAGAGCACGACTGGATCGAAAACTCACACGCGTCGACGGTGCTCTCCTATGCCTATGGACTGTCGGCCGCCTTCGAGCTGCGTGGCGAGCTCGAGGGTCACGGCGGGAACCGCAGGGTCGTGGCAGTGGTTGGCGACGGGTCCCTGACTGGCGGCATGGCATACGAAGCGCTCAACAACCTCGGCCACTCAGGCCGCCGCGTCGTCATCGTGCTGAACGACAACGGCCGGAGCTACGCGCCCACCGTCTCGCAGCTCTCCGAATCGCTCACGAGCCTGCGGCTGAACCCGACCTACGTCCAAGCACGGGAACGGCTGCGCCACATCCTGCGCGAGATTCCAGGCATCGGCGAGGCGGCATACACGGGAGTGCATGGCGTCACGAGCGCGCTGCGCGAGCTGGTCTCGCCCCACACCTTCTTCGAAGCGCTCGGCGTCCGCTACGCAGGCCCCATCGATGGTCACGACATTGCGGCGGTCGAGCAGGCGCTTCGCAACGCTGCGGCGTGGGATGGCCCCATCGTGGTCCACGTCTTGACCCAGAAGGGCCGAGGGTACGCACCTGCCGAGGAGGATGAGGTCCAACGCCTCCACGACTTCAAGGTTGCGTCCGGCACCACGCGTCCGGTCTCTTACACCGATGCGTTCTCCGACGCGCTGCTGGTGGCTGCGGAGAAGGACGAGCGGATCGTCGCCCTCACTGCAGCGATGCCCGGCCCGACAGGCCTGCTCGCCTTCGAGGCCGCACACCCAGAGCGCTACGTGGACGTCGGCATCGCCGAGCAGCATGAGATGACGGCTGCTGCCGGCATGGCGATGGGGGGCCTGCGACCAGTGGTCGCCGTCTACTCGACGTTCTTCACCCGAGCGTTCGATCAGGCGATGTACGACGTCGGGATGCACAACCTGCCCGTGACGGTGGTCCTCGATCGTGCTGGCATCACTGGTGACGATGGGGCCAGCCACCACGGCGTGCTTGACCTCGAGCTCTGCCTGTCGATCCCCAACATGACGGTGTTCGCCCCCTCGAGCGCCAGCGAGGTCAAGGTCATGCTCGAGACGGCCCTCGCACTCGAAGGTCCGGCGTCGATCCGGTTCCCCAAGACCCCGCCTGTCGAGGTCGACGGTGAGGTCGGGCGAGGGCTCGAGGCCCGCAAGCTGCGCCAGGGGACTGGTGGCGTCTGTTTGCTCGGCGTGGGCAAGATGGTGGCGCGCTGTGATGAGGCGGCTGTCCTCCTGCAGGCCACCGGGGTCGAGGCGACCGTGTGGGATGTTCGAGTCGTCAGCCCTCCCGACCAGGCGATGCTCGCCGACGCGCTGGCGCACCAGCTCGTCGTCACCGTCGAGGACGGGGTCAGAGTGGGAGGTGCTGGCTCGTTCCTCGGCACGGCGATCAGCGATGCAGCCGCTCGGGAGCGGGTGCGGCCACCGACAGTGATCTCGCTGGGCACGCCACGGGCATTCATCGCCCAAGGTCGGCCAGACGACATCTTGGAGGGCTTGGGCCTCGACGCAGCCGGGATCGCTCGGTCGACCGCCGATGCGCTGGCTGCGCTCGAGCGGCCGGTCGGTTCCTAGGCCTTGTTCGCCCCGTTGCGGGCCACAAACTCACCCACGGCCTGATAGGCCTCGATCGACTCGCCGGCGTCTCCCCAGAATCCCTGCTGGACGTCGTAGGCAACGATGCCGCCAGCGATGAAGTGGTTGTTCACGTCGGTGATCTCGAGCTCACCCCGACCTGAGGGCTCGAGCGTCTTGATCACATCGAACACAGACGGCTCGTAGCAATAGACGCCGGTGACCGCGTAGTGGCTCGGCGGCTGCACAGGCTTCTCGATGATTCTCACGATCCGCCCCTCCTCGTCCATCTCTGGGACACCAAGGTGGGAGAGGTGCGTGGGGTCATCCATCTTCGAGAGGATCAGGCGACACCCCACAGGGCGCTGGCGGAACCCGTCGATCGTCGGCTTGAACGAGTGCTCGAAGATGTTGTCTGCCAGCATCACCACGATCGGTCCACCCTTGGCGAACCGTTCGCCAAGGCCGAGGGCCTCGGCGATCCCACCAGGGCGCTCTTGGACTGCATAGGACAGGTTCTCGAGCCCGAGCGAAGATCCGTCGCCGAGCATCCTGAGGAAGTCCCCGACTCGCTCACCACCCGTGACGATGAGCAGCTCGTCGATCCCGGCCGCCACCATCGCCTCGACCGACCACTCGATCATGGAGCGGTTGTAGACGGGGAGCAGGTGCTTGTTGGTGATCCGGGTGAGCCGGCCCAACCTCGAGCCTGTCCCACCCGCGAGGAGGATCCCGCGCATCGACGCAGCCTACAGCAGGTTCACCTCGAGCACCCCACGAGCCACGGTCCCGGCGTGCATGCCGTCGACGATCTCTCGGAAGTCCTCGAGCGGCCGGGTCATCGAGACGAGCTCGTCCAGCCGGAGACGGCCGGCACGGTAGAGGTCCACCATCAGCGCCACATCGTGGTGTGGTCGAGCCGATCCGTAGCGACACCCGAGCAGCCCTCGATCGACGTAGGCCAAGGCGTTGATGTCGACCGACACCTCAGTGCCGCGAGCCGGGATTCCGATCGCGACGGCGGTGCCGCCCCAGTCCAGGACATCGAGCGCGTTGCGCAAGACCGCGGGGTGACCCACGCAGTCGAAGGCCCACGTCGCTCCACCCATCGGGTTGAGGGCGCCCGCCGCAGACTCCCGGTTCGGCGGCAGCAGCTCGGCGACCTTGGCCACCGCATCGGTGGTCGATGCATCGATGAAATCAGTCGCCCCGAACTGGCGGGCGAGACCCTCCTTGGACGCCAGGGTGTCGACGCCGATGATTCGAGTGGCACCAGCGATCTCAAGGCCCTGGATCACGTTGAGGCCGACACCGCCAACGCCGAAGACCACGGCCGTCTCGCCGGGCCGGACCTTGGCACGGTTGAGCACCGCGCCCACGCCCGTGAGGACGCCACAGCCGATCAAGCAAGCGGAGGTGAACGGGATGTCCTTCGGGATCCGGATCGCCTGGACCTCAGAGACGATGGTCGACTCGACGAACACGCTCACGGCTGCGAAGTTCGACGCGGCCTCACCCTTGTAGGTGAAGGGGTGCGAGACGTTGCCGAGCGAGCTGCGGCACCAGGTGGGGTGACCCGTCGAGCACGCCCGACACACACCGCAGCTCGCCAAGGTGGCGATCACGACGTGGTCACCTGGCTTGACAGAGCGGACCTCTGAGCCGACCGCCTCGACGATGCCGGCCCCTTCGTGGCCGAGCACTGCGGGTGGCTTCCAGGGGATCGTGCCGTTGATCACGGAGAGATCGGAGTGGCAGACCCCTGCCGCGGCGACTGCCACTCGGACCTCCTTGGGCCCCGGATCACGGATCCCGAGCTCGTCGGTCAGCTCCACTCCATCACCTGTGTAGACGATGCCTCGCATGTTGTTCCCCCTTGTTGCTCTCTTGGTCGACTTCTCTGTTCAACGGGCCTCGGCGAGGAACTGCTCACGCAGTTCTCGCTTGAGGACCTTGCCGCTGGCGTTCATTGGCAGCGAGTCGACGATGATGACCCGGCGCGGGACCTTGAAGTTGGCCAACTTCTCCTTGGCGAGCGCCAGCAGCTCGCTTGTCACGTCGTCGTCCGCTCGAGCTTCGTCGGGCGGGCGCACCACATAGGCACATCCAACCTCGCCGAGGCGCTCGTCTGGAATCCCGATCACCGCCACCTGCTCGACGCAGGCATGCTGCCGCAGCACCGCCTCGATCTCTGCGGGATAGGCGTTGAAGCCGCCGGTCACGTACATGTCCTTGAGCCGGTCGGTGATCACGATGTTGCCGTCGGCGTCCATTGTGCCCACATCACCGGTGTGCAGCCACCCATCAGCGTCGATGGCCTTGGCAGTCTCTTCGGGCTGGCCGAAGTAGCCCTCCATCACCGTGTAGCCCCGAACCACGATCTCGCCGGGCTCGCCTCGACTGAGCTCGACGCCGTCGGGATCGATCACCTTCACCTCGATATCAGGAATGGCTCGCCCCGAGGTCCCTGCGATGATCTCGGCCGGATCATCCCGGCGACACATCGTCACCACCCCGCACGACTCGGTGAGCCCGTAGGCGGTCACGACCGTCTCGAAACCAAGCTCCTCACGCATTGCCACCACGAGTTCGACCGGCACCACCGCCGCTCCTGTCACCCCCAGGCGCAGGGAGCTCAGGTCGACCTCAGCGCGCCGCGGGTGTGCGTAGATCGACTGGTGAAGCGTCGGCGGCCCCGGCAGCATCGAGATGGCCTCGGCGTGGATCCGATCGAGCACCACATCGACATCGAACACCGGTTCCGGCACCATGGTCGCTCCAGCCATCAGCGACGCGAGCAGGCCAGCTTTGTAGCCGAAGGTGTGGAAGAACGGGTTCACGATCAAATAGCGGTCCCCGTGGCGAAGCCCGACGATCGATGCCCAGGTCGCGAACGTCCGGAGCGTCTGGCCGTGCGTCGTCATGGCCCCCTTCGGGCGTCCAGTGGTCCCAGAGGTGAACACGAGGTCGCTGGTGGCAGCTGGTGCAATTCCATCGGCACGCGCCTGGCTTTGCGCCGCATCGATCGATGTTCCCTCGTCGAGCAGGTCAGCGAGCGAGCTCACCTCGACGCCATCTGGAGAGTCGCCGTCGACCTCACCTTTGATGATGACGATCTTGTCGAGGTCGCCGATGGCCTCACCGACGAGCATTGCCGGATAGTCGAAACCCAAGAAGCCACGAACTGCAAGGAGCCAACGTGCTCCGGAGGCTTCGAGGATGTAGGCGGCCTCGGCACCCTTGTAGCGAGTGTTCAGCGTGACCAAGATGCCGCCTGCACGGACCGCGCCGAGTGCCGTGATGATCCACTCGACGCAGTTCGGCGCCCAGATGGCGACCCTGTCGCCAGCCTCGATCCCACTAGCGATGAAACCTCGGGCGGCGGCGTCGACCTGGGCTGCGAGCTCAGCAAAGCTGAGCCGGACGTCGCCGTCGACCACTGCCTCTGTCAGCGCGAAGCGCTCGCCCGCCCACTCGACCAAGTGCGGGATCGTCCCCCAGAGCAGGTCGCCCCGCGGATCCTCGGTCTCGCCGAGCTCGAAGGACGTCAGCTCCACCATCAAGCTCGCTGGCTCGACACGGAGATGATCTCACCGCTCAGGTACGTCGAGTAGTCGGAGGCCAGGAAGCAGATCACGTTGGCGACCTCCCAGACCTCGGCACCTCGATGGAAGAGCTCTCGGTTCCGCAAGAGAGCGAGGTCGTCATCGCTGATGACCCGGTTCAAGAAAGGATGCTCAGCAAGCGACGGCGCCACTGCATTGATGCGAATCCCAAGCGGCGCGGCCTCAGCAGCGGCACACCTGGTGAGCGCCATCACCCCTGCCTTCGCAGCTGCGTAGTGCGCCTGGCCAGGCTGTGCCCGCCAGCCGAGCACGCTGGCATTGTTGACGATCACACCGCTCCCCTGCGCCGTCATCCTCGTCAGGGCAGCTCGGGTGCATCGGAACGTGCCGTTTAGCGTCACGTCGAGGACCTTGAGCCACTGCTCGTCGGTCATGTCGACGAGCGGAACCGTCCCTCCGAGACCTGCGTTGTTCACCGCCACGTCGATCTTCCCGTGCGCAGCCGAGACCGCATCGAAGAGGTTCTGCACCTGCTCCTCGACCGTCACGTCACAAGCGACGCCGAGCACCTCGCGGCCGAATTCCTCGGTCAGCGCTTCGGCGGTCTCTTGGCAGCGCCGCTCATGGGCATCAGAGACGACGACCTCCGCCCCTTCATCGAGGCAGCGCTGCGCGGTGGCCATGCCGATGCCCGTGCCAGCTGCGGCGGTCACGAGGACCACCTTTCCCTTGAGGAGGTCGTGGCCGGGCGGTCGCTCTGGGACGGCCGCCGGCTTGAAGTCGTCGCTGAGGCTCATCGAACTCCCGTTCCAGTGATCTTGGGTTCGGCTGGGAGGCCGAGCACCCGCTCTCCGATGATGTTGCGCTGGATCTCGTTCGATCCTCCATAGATCGTCTCAGATCTTGAGAACATGAAGGTCCGATGCTCAGGGCCGAGGTCATAATCCTCGCCAGTCACCGTCGAGGCCATGCCGAGGACATCCATGGCCAGCTCACCGAACTCCTGATGCCACGACGCCCAGAAGAGCTTGAGGATCGAAGCCTCCGGAGGAGCAACCGGTCCGTCGATGCCCGTGAGGCTCCGCAGGGTCGTCAAGCGGAGTGCCTCGAGCTCGATGAACGACTTGACCAGCCGGTCCCGCAGGACAGGTTCAGTGACCCGACCGCTCGCTCGCGCCTCGTCGAGCAGGCTGTCGAACTCACGTCGGAATGACAGCAGGTGGCCGAGCAGCCCGACGCCGCGCTCGAACGCCAGCGTGGCCAAGCCGACTTCCCACCCTTGTCCTGGGGCGCCGAGGACGTTGTCAGCGGCAGTCCTGGCGCCGTCGAAGAACACCTCGTTGAACTCGCTCGTCGCCGTGATCTGTGTGATCGGTCTGACCTCAATCCCCGGCTGGTCCATGGGGACCAGAAGGTATGACAGGCCCTTGTGTCGAGCGGACGCTGCATCGGTTCGGCACATGACGAAGCACCAGTCGGCGGTGTGTGCCAGCGAGGTCCACACCTTCTGCCCGGTGATGACCCATTCGTCGCCGTCGAGCTCTGCCCTGGTGGCCAGGCTCGCCAGATCGCTCCCCGCGTTCGGCTCTGAGTAGCCCTGGCACCACAGCTCTTCTCCGGCCACAATCGGCGGGAGGAAACGAGCTCGCTGCTGGTCGGTCCCATAGTGGATGACGGTCGGTCCCAGCAGACCCTCGCCGAGCACGCCGACACGTCCTGGTGCCTTGGCCCGGACGTACTCCTCATTGAAGATGACCTGCTGCGGGATCGATGCCCCTCGTCCGCCGTACTCGACAGGCCACCCGACACAGGTCCAACCGCCTCGCGACAGCTCGCGCTCCCACTCCCGGCGGACGTCGAACCCGTAGGTCTCGTCGCCCGAACCTCCTCGACCGCCGAGCGCGGCGTACTCGCCTACGACGTGCTCCTCGAGCCAGGTGCGCACCTCGTCTCGAAAGGCGCGATCAGCAGCAGTGTCGGTCAGATCCATCGCCCCGGTAGCGTACAGACAATCGCGAGCGTTATCTGACGGTTCGTCAGAAACCAGAGGAGGAGGAACCATGGGTGACTTCCCAGTGACCAAGACGGATCAGGAATGGAAGGTGCAGCTCTCCCCTGAGCGCTATGCAGTGCTGCGTCAAGCAGCCACCGAGCCGGCGTTCACCGGTGAGCTGCTCCACATGGAGGATGACGGTTCGTTCACCTGTGCTGGCTGTGGCGCGGTGCTCTTCTCCTCGACATCGAAGTTCAACTCCGGCTGTGGGTGGCCCAGCTTTGATCGCGCTGACGGTCCGGTCATCGAGCAGCGGGACCGGAGCTTTGGGATGGTGCGGACGGAGATTCTCTGCGGTGAGTGCGGCGGCCATCTCGGCCACGTGTTCCCCGACGGGCCGACCGACACCGGCCTTCGCTACTGCGTGAACTCGTTGTCGATCGAGTTCGACCCTGCCTCCGACGCATCCTGAGCCGAAGCGGCGCCCCGAAATCGGACTAGACGTCGAGGAATCGTCGGATCGCCAGGGCTGATCCCCCGGCACCGATCGCGGCGCCGAGGACCACCACGACGGCATTCGTCCAGAACACCTGCCAGCCGGTCAGGCGCATCTGTGTCAGTACCGCATTGGGGTTCGAGGGGTCGCCGAAGGCGTTCAGCGCATCGTGGAGGCCGAAGACCACGAGCGCTGCCAGGAGCGCACCGAGCAGGCCTTGGATGAGGCCCTCGGCCATGAACGGCACCCGGATGAACCAGTTGGTCGCGCCGACGAGCTTCATCACTGACACCTCTCGACGTCGAGCGAAGATCGCCAGCCTGATCGTGTTCAAGATGAGCACCGTGGCTGAGAGCAGGAGGACGACGGCGACGATGATGAACACCCATTGGAGCACAGTGATCGTCTGTTCCATCGCGTGGATCTGCTGGAGCGGCGCCGTCGCGTCGCGCACGCCAGGCTGCCCGGTGAAGCGGTTGATCACGATCTGTGCATCCTGCGGCTGGTCCGGCGTGCACCGGAACGACGTGGGAACTTCGCCTTGCTTGAGCACCGAGAACTCAGCTGGGGTGAGGAGCTTGCGAGCCTCCGCATAGTCATATGCGTGGTTGCGGTAGACGCAGTCGTGCACGTAGGGCAGGGTCTTGAGCTGCGCATCGATGGCGTTGATCTCGGAAGCGGACGCTGCAGGCGCCATCCAGACCACGACCTGCGTGCCTCGCTGCCACTCAACCTCGGCATTGGCTGCGCCCTGCTTGAGCAGGAGGGTGGAGCCAACCAGCATGAGCGAGACCGCGACCGTCAAGATGGCAGCGATCGTCATCAGCCGGTTTCGCCACAGGTTTGAGGCGGTCTCTCGGACTGCGTACTCAGCGAAGACAGGCATGGCTACCCCTGCACCGCCTGGGAGTCATCGATGCCGTAGACGCCTCGCGACTGGTCTCTCACGAGGGTGCCGTGATCGAGCTCGAGGACTCGACGCCGCATCCGGTCGACCAGCGTCTTGTCGTGGGTCGCCATGAGGACGGTCGTCCCGGTCCTGTTGATCCGGTCCAAGAGGCTCATGATGCCCTCAGAGGTGGCTGGGTCGAGGTTGCCGGTGGGCTCGTCGGCGAGCAGGATCAGCGGTCGGTTGACGAAGGCTCGTGCGACCGCGACCCGCTGCTGCTCACCACCGGAGAGCTCGTTCGGGAGGCTGTCGTGCTTGTGGCCGAGCCCCACGAGCTCGAGTACCTGAGGCACCTGTGTCTTGACGACCGACTTCGGCCGACCGATCACCTCGAGGGCGAAGGCGACGTTCTCAAACACCGTCTTGTTGGGCAGGAGCCGGAAGTCCTGGAACACGCAGCCGATGTTGCGGCGCAGGAAGGGGACTCGCCACTTGGGCAGGCTGCCGATGTCGCGCCCGGCCTCGATGATTCGTCCCTCGTCGGGGACCTCCTCGCGCAGCAACAGCCGCAGGAAGGTCGTCTTGCCCGATCCCGACGAACCGACCAGGAAGACGAACTCTCCCTTGTCGATGTCCACCGACACGTCTCTGAGCGCGACGGTCGTGGTCTTGTAGGTCTTGGTGACGTGTTCGAGGCGGATCATCGGTTCGTTGGGCGACGTGCGCTCGCCCCCGTGCTGTGAGGTCCGGGTGGGGCGCCGTCTCCCTTCACCCTACCCGGGCATCTCTCTCAGGGGGTGACGCCACGGCGGCGGCGGAGCTCTGCCTCCATGAAATCATCGAGATCCCCATCAAGGACCGCATCGACGTTGCCCGTCTCGACATTCGTGCGCAGATCCTTGACCAACTGGTAGGGCGCCATGACGTACGAGCGGATCTGGCTCCCCCAGGCGTTGTCGATTCGCTCCCCGGTCAGCTCCGCCAGCTCTGCTTCTCGCTGCTCTCGAGCGACCTCGGCGAGCTTGTTGGCGAGGATCTGCATCGCCCTCGCCTTGTTCTGGTGCTGGCTGCGCTCGTTCTGGCAAGAGACCACGATCCCGGTCGGCAGGTGGGTGAGTCGAACCGCTGAGTCGGTCTTGTTGATGTGCTGGCCACCCGCACCAGAGGCTCGGTAGGTGTCGATCCGCAGATCCTTCTCCTCGATCTCTGGTGCGTCGTCGAGCTCCTCCATGAACGGCGTCACCTGCAAGGTGGCGAAGCTCGTTTGGCGCCGGTGCTGGGAGTCGAACGGGCTCATCCGAACCAGACGGTGCACCCCTCGCTCTGCAGACAGGAGCCCGTAGGCGAACCGTCCCTTGACGATGAAGGTGGCCGAGAGGAGGCCGGCTTCGGAGCCCTCGGTCGTCTCATCGACCTCGACGCTGAACCCACGACGCTCAGCCCAGCGGGTGTACATCCGCAGCATCATCTCGGCCCAGTCCTGGGCGTCGGTCCCGCCGGCCCCCGCGTGCACCTCTGCGATGGCATCTGCCTCGTCGTGCTCCCCCTGAAAGAGGCTCTGCACCTCGAGGCGACCGATGGCACGTTCGAGATCACCAACCGCAGCGGCCAGCTCCTCCTCGAGAGAAGCGTCTGGCTCTCCGGTGCCGGCAGCCTCGCCGACGAGCTCGACCATGACCTGGGCATCACCCAAGCTCGAGGCGAGGGTGTCGAAGCGATCGAGGTCATCGCTCACCCGACCAAGCTCGGTGGTGACCTGTCGGGCCCGATCCTGGTCATCCCAGAGATCAGGCTTCCCGGCGAGCTCCTCGAGCTCGTCTCTGCGCGCTCGAGCATCGGCGATCTTGAGGTACCCCTCAGCCTCGGCAAGCCTCGACTCGAGCTCCGCGAGCACCACGACGTTGGGCCGGCCCTCGCCGGCGCTCTCAGGCCCGGCCATGGCAGAGCTTGAACTTCTTGCCGCTCCCACACCAGCACGGATCGTTCCGGCCGAGCTTCTGCGTCTCGTCCTTGACCACCGGCACGAACGACTGCTCTGGATCGAGCGCGCCTGCCTCCGGCTGCGCCTGCGAGGCTGGCGCCGGCATCGCGAACTCCTGTGGCGCAAGGGTGAATGCACCAGCGTCGCTGTCATCGGGCGCTTCATAGACCGCACCCTCCATTGACGGCTCCTCAGGCTCCTCGACCACGGTGTCGACGTGGAGGACATAGCGCAGGTAGTCGCCGTTGATGTTCTCGATCAGTTCGCCGAACATCGAGAATCCCTCTCGCTGCCACGCCACCAGCGGATCTTGTTGCCCCATGGCGCGCAGGTTGATGCCCTCACGCAGGTAGTCCATCTCAGAGAGGTGGTCGCGCCAGCGCTGGTCGATGATCTGGAGCATGACGTCACGCTCGATGGCACGTGCCATCTCCTCGCCGCCTGGCAGCTGTTCTGGTCGAGCCTCGTAGTACTCGAGTGCCTCGGTGACGATCGATTCGATCAGCTGACCTTGTGTGCCGGCCTGCGAGAGATCGGCGACAGAGAACTGTGTCGGGTAGAACTGCTGGACCTCGGCAACAAGCTGCTCGAGGTCCCACTCCTCGGGATAATCCGTGGGGGCCGTCGTCATCACCGTTGACGTGAGCGCGTCGGTCAGCAGCTCGACGGTCTCGTCGTGCAGATCATCTCCATCGATGACCTGCAAGCGTCGCGCGTAGATCACCTTGCGCTGCTGGTTCATCACCTCGTCGTACTTGAGGACCTCTTTGCGGGTCTCGGCATTGCGACCTTCGACGGTGTTCTGCGCTCGCTCGATCGCCTTGGTCACCATCTTCGCTTCGATGGCCTCGTCGTCGGGCAGCGCCCGATCCATCACCCAGTTGATTGCTCCTGTGGCGAAGAGCCGCATCAGGTCATCCTCGAGCGACAAGAAGAATCGGCTCTCGCCGGGCTCGCCCTGCCGGCCTGAACGACCTCGCAGCTGGTTGTCGATCCGTCGAGACTCGTGGCGCTCAGAGCCGAGCACGTAGAGGCCACCGAGCTCGCGGACTCGCTCACCCTCTGCGTCGCACTGTGCCTTGAAGGTCGCCTCGAGCTCGACCAGGCGCTGGTGGCCTTCCTCAGTGGTCAAGTCGACGCCTTCGGCCCGTAGCTGACGGGACGCGAGACCCTCCGGATTGCCACCCAACAAGATGTCGACACCACGTCCGGCCATGTTCGTGGCGACGGTCACAGCGCCTGGACGTCCAGCCTGTGCGACGATCTCGGCCTCCCTGAAGTGCTGCTTGGCGTTGAGCACCTCGTGCTCGATGCCGCGCTGGGCGAGGATCCGTGAGAGCTGCTCTGACTTGGCGACTGATGCTGTCCCCACCAGCACCGGCTGACCCTTGATGCTCCGCTCGGCGATGTCGTCGGCCACGGCGTGGAACTTGGCCAGCTCGGTCTTGAAGATCAGATCAGGCTGATCGATCCGCTGCATCGGACGGTTGGTGGGGATCGGCACCACCGAGAGGTCGTAGGTTGCCGCGAACTCGCCGGCTTCGGTCTCCGCCGTACCGGTCATACCAGCGAGCTTGTCGTACATCCGGAAGTAGTTCTGGATGGTCACGGTCGCCCAGGTGTGGTTCTCCTCGTTGATCCGGACTCGCTCCTTGGCCTCGACCGCCTGATGGAGGCCGTCTGACCAACGCCGACCATCAAGGGTGCGGCCGGTGAACTCGTCGACGATCTTCACCTCGCCGCCGTCCACGAGGTAGTCCTTGTCGCGGACATAGAGCTCCTTGGCGCGAAGTGCTTGGGTGAGCTGGTGGACGTAGTTGATGCTCACCGCGTCGTACAGGTTGGCGACGTTGAGGGCCTTCTCGACCTTCTCGATGCCCTCCTCAGTGGGGACGACGAGCTTCTTCTCCTCGTCCACCTCGTAGTCGACGTCACGAGAGAGCGTCCTGACGATGGATGCGAACTGGTAGTACAGCCGAGCTGCCTCGTCAGCAGGTCCCGAGATGATCAGTGGGGTTCGTGCCTCGTCGATCAGGATCGAGTCGACTTCGTCGATGATGGCGTAGACGTGGCCTCGCTGGGCCATGTGGTCGCGGGTCCTCGCCATGTTGTCGCGGAGGTAGTCGAAACCGAACTCGTTGTTGGTGCCGTAGGTGATGTCCGCGGCGTACGCCTGACGCTTGTCCTCCGGCTCCTGCATGTCGGGTCCAACTCGGCCCACGCTCAAGCCGAGCCAGCGGTGCAGGCGGCCCATCCACTCCGAGTCTCGGGTGGCGAGGTAGTCGTTGGCCGTGACCACGTGAACACCTTGGCCATTAAGCGCGTTGAGGTAGACCGGCAGCGTCGAGACCAGGGTTTTTCCCTCACCAGTCTTCATCTCAGCGATCCAGCCGAAGTGAAGCGCCATGCCGCCCATGATCTGCACGTCGAAGTGACGTTGACCGAGCACCCGCCATGCGGCTTCTCGGACCACGGCGAACGACTCGATCAACAGGTCGTCAAGCGTCTCGCCTTGAGCGATGCGCTCCTTGAACTCAACTGTCTTGGCTTGGAGCTCCTCATCGCTGAGCGCCTCCATAGCGGGCTCGAGCTGATTGACCAGCGGGACGAGCTCGGAGAGTCTCCGAACCTTCTTGCCCTCACCGGCGCGCAGGACCTTTGAAAGAACGCTCATGATCCCGTCAGACTACCGGCCCAGAGGAGCCAGCCCGCCTCGGCCTCACCCCAACGCTGCAGCGATGATCGGGCTGATCGCCTCGATCTCGAGCAGGAAGGCGTCGTGGCCGAGCGGCGAGCTGAGCAGGTGCAGCGGTTCTGCACCTTGGATGTACGCAGCCAGCACCTCCTGCTCGACCGGCGGGTAGAGCCTGTCGGAGTCGAAGCCGATGACGGTGGTCGGCGTCTCGAGCGATCGCAGGGCGGTGAGCACGCCTCCTCGTCCTCGGCCGACGTCGTGATGGTCCATCGCCCGAGAGAGCACTCGGTAGCTGTTGGCATCGAATCGGCGTGCCAGCTTGACCGCCTGGTAGTCGAGATAGCCCTCCACCGCGTACTGCGAATCGACATCGAGCGGCCCGCCACCTTGGATCTCTCGACCGAATCGCTCGGAGAACTCCTCTCTGGTGCGGTACGTGATCTGGCCGATCCGCCGAGCGACGCCGAGGCCACGCCACGGCCCTTCACCGGGTGCGGCGCCGTAGTAGTCCCCTCCTCGGAAGCGGGGATCCAGCTCGATTGCCATGATCTGCGCATGGCACAGGGCGATCTGCTCGGCGGTGGCCGCCGGCCCACACGCGAGCAGGACCAGGCGGCCGACTCTGCTCGGTGCCATGAGCGCCAGCTCGAGCGCTCGCATGCCTCCCATGGAGCCACCGATCACCGCGTGGAGGCGATCGATCCCGAGGAAGTCGAGCAGCGCGAGCTCGACGGCGACTTGGTCCCTGATGGTCACCGTCGGGAACCTCGACCCATACGGGACCCCGTCAGCTGCATCGGAGGAAGGCCCGGTTGTCCCCTGGCAGCCGCCGAGCACGTTGGCCGAGAGAACGAAGAACCGATTTGTGTCGATGCTCCGGCCAGGCCCGATCAAGGGCTGCCACCACCCTGGCGCGAGGTGACCTGGGCCTCTCTCTCCGGCAGCGTGGGAATCACCGGTCAACGCGTGCAAGACGAGCACCACATTTGACCCGTCGGCAGCGAGCTCCCCCCACGTCTCGTAGGCGACGGTGATTGGTGCCTCAGCGCCACCGAGGACGCCACCGAGCTCGAGCTCGAGCAGCCGAGACCCCAGGACGTGGGCCAGCGTGCGGTTCCCGACTGGATCGCCGGGCCGCCAGGCACCAGTCGCGGGGATGGGCGCGGTCGGCTGCCCTGGTTCCGAGTCGCCCACTTCTGAACTGCTCGTCAGGCCGTCGCTGCTCGGAACCCTGCGTCGAGGTCGGCCAGGATGTCGCCGATCGACTCGATACCGACAGAGAGTCGGACCATCTCCGGAGAGACACCGGAGGCGGCCTGCTCGTCAGCGGTGAGCTGCGAGTGCGTGGTGGACGCCGGGTGGATGGCAAGCGAGCGGACGTCGCCCACATTGGCGAGGTGGCTGAAGAGCTCCAGCCCATCGATGAACTTGGCACCCGCCTCAGAACCGGCCTTGAGGCCAAACGACAGGACGGCACCTGCGCCCTTAGGCAGAATCCTCTGGGCCCGAGCGTTCCATGGAGACGAGGGCAGTCCCGGGTAGTTGACCCAGGAGACCTCGTTGCGACTCTCGAGGAACTCGGCGACCGCCTGAGCGTTCTCGACGTGCCGCTCCATCCGAAGGCTCAGCGTCTCGAGACCCTGGATGAACAGGAACGAGTTGAGCGGCGCCAGCGCTGCGCCGAGATCGCGCAGGCCCTGCACTCTGGCCTTGGCGATGTACGAGCCAGGGCCCAAGGCCTCCCAGAACTTGAGACCGTGGTAGCTCGGATCCGGCTCCGTGAACATGGCGTGTCGTCCCGACGCACCGAAGTCGAAGGTGCCGCCGTCGACCAACACGCCGCCGATCGCGGTGCCGTGGCCACCGATGAACTTGGTTGCCGAGTGGACGACGATGTCCGCACCGTGCACCAGCGGATTGGCGAGGTAGGGAGTGGCGAGCGTCGAGTCGACGATCAGCGGCACGTTGTGTGCGTGCGCGACGCCGGAGATCCCCTCGATGTCCAGGACGTCGCCGCGCGGATTGCCGATGGTCTCGCCGTAGAAGGCTCGGGTCTTGTCGGTCACCTTGGCCGCCCACGAGTCGAGATCGTCAGGATCATCGACGAAGTCCACGGTGATGCCGAGCTTTGGCAGCGTGTAGTGGAACAGGTTGTACGTTCCGCCGTAGAGGGACGGCGATGCCACGATCTGGTCACCAGCCTCAGCGAGGTTCAAGATGGCGAGGGTCTCCGCAGCCTGGCCCGAGCCAAGCGCGAGGGCGCCGACGCCACCTTCGAGGTTGGCGATGCGCTCCTCGAAGACGCCGGTAGTCGGATTCATGATCCTCGTATAGATGTTCCCAGGTTCGGCGAGGCCGAAGAGGGCTGCGGCGTGCTCGGTGTCCCGGAAAGCGAAGCTGGTGGTCTGGTAGATCGGGACTGCTCGCGCACCGGTAGTGGGGTCCGGCTCTGTTCCGGCGTGGATCTGACGGGTCTCAAAACCTCTGCTGTCCGACACGGTGGCTCCTTGTGGTGGTCTGACGCGTGACGCCGACCACTCAATCAAACCCGACCAATCTTGTCAACTTTTACACGCGAGGACGGCCTCGCCGGCTGCGTGCGGTGGTGCCAAGCGCGACGAGCAGGCGCACGCCAAGCACCGCTGCCGCCAAGGGGAGGAGGAGCCGAGCTGGGCCTGAGGTGGTCTGGGAGGCGAAGCGCAGTGCAGAACGATGGTGCGCCACGAGCATCGCATAGGGGTGCGCTGCCCTCGAGACCCCCTCGACGTGAGAGATCACGGCGTCAGGGACCTGGCCGACCCCATAGCCAGCCTGTCGAGCTCGCCAGCACAGGTCCATGTCCTCGGCGAACATGAAGTAGCCCTCATCGAAGCCGCCGAGCGACTCGAATATGCCTCGGCGGATGGCGAAGTAGGCGCCGGACACCCAGTCGCACCCGCCATCGGGGCGCACCGGCGAGGAGCGATACGACGCTGTGAACCGGTTGGTGGGCCGCACGAGCCCCACGAGCGCGTGCGCCGCCGCGAGGACAGGGTGAGGGAAGCGCCGCACCGATGGGTAGACGTGGCCCTCGCTCGTCAGGATGGTCGGCCCGACGATTGCCCACGCTGGTGCCTCGTCGAGCCTTCGGAGCAGCAGCTCGGTGGTGCCCGGCCTCGTAATGGTGTCGGGGTTGGCCACGATCACGGCATCGATGTGCGGACCCAGGGCTGCGACGCCGCGGTTGACGCCCGCGCCGAAGCCCAGGTTGCGGCCCGGGACGAGCAGCGTGACTGAGCCGACGAGCTCCCCGAGGGCCGCAGTCGATGAGCCGGTCGAGCCGTTCTCGACGACGACGATCTCGTCGATGCCGTCGGCAAGCAGCGAGGCCACGCATCGGAAGAGATCCTCGCCAGCCTCGTAGTCGACGACCACGGCGCCGGCCGTGGAGAGACCCATGCTCAGAGTGTCTTTGTGAACCGGAACTTCACCAGAGCCCGCAGGGCAGCGAAGCCGTCGCGCCACGTGATCTTCTTGCCCTCGTCGAACTCTCGGCCCGCGTAGCTGATGGGGACCTCATAGATGCGGAAGCCCTGTCGGAGGACCTTCGCCGTAATCTCCGGCTCGAAGTCAAACCGGTTCGAGACGATGTGGATGGGCTCGATCGCTCGTCGATCGAAGCACTTGTAGCAGGTCTCCATATCCGAAAGCGTGGTCGCGTAGAGCACGTTCGTGACGAGCGACAGGAACCGGTTCCCGATCCAGTGGAGCAGGAACATGTTCTTTCGCTCACCGGTGAAGCGGCTGCCGTAGACGACGTGCGCCTTGCCCTTCATGATCGGGTCGAGGAGTTTGCTCCAGTCATCAGGGTCGTACTCAAGGTCGGCGTCCTGGATGATGACGATGTCCCCCGTCGCTGCCTGGAGCCCGGTGCGAAGTGCAGCACCCTTGCCCTGGTTCTTCAGGTGGCTCATGACCTTCACCGAGGAATCCTCGATCGTGGCGAGGACCTGGTCGGTCCCGTCTGAGGAGCCGTCGTCGACCACGATGACCTCGACATCGAGCGGGACAACGACCGATCGGATGCGCTTGATTACCTCACCCACGGTCGCCTGCTCGTTGTAGACGGGGACGAGGACGCTCAGCGTCTTGAAATCCTTTGGTTCCAGCGTGCGCTCTACCGCCACCATGCCTCCTGTCGAACTCGTCCGGGCCAACCTAGCCGAGCAGTGCTCGAAAGCCCGTCTCCAAGGACGCCGAGAGGACCGCCAAATCGCCAACTCCATGGCGCCGACGTCGTCTTCCTGGGACCTGTCACCTCGCCTCGTGGTCGATCGCGCGGACCAGACGACCGAGCCCGTCTGTCCAGTGGGGCAACGGCGTAGAGCCGAACTCTCCGAGCCGCCGGGAGACAAGCGGAGAGAACGGTGGCCGCTTCGCCGCTGGTGCTGGATCGAGCTGTGCTGTCGAGATGGCCTGGACCTGGTCGACGCTGCCACCTGAAAGCTCGACTGCCCGCCTGACGATCTCGTACCACGAGGCGCCACCAGAGCCGGCGACATGGACGATGCCCTGGGGCTCAGCGCCGCTCTGTGCCGCCGCAGCGGCAAGGTGCACCACGCTGCGGCCGGTCAGCCCTGCGACCCAGGAGGTGCGGACGATGGTGGCCCCTGGCGGGCAGGCTCGCTCGGCGTCGAGCTTGGTCCTGCCGTAGACAGAAAGCGGCCCAACTCTGTCACCCTCGTCGAGAGCTCGGCCGAGGTCACCGGCGAAGACATAGTCAGTCGAGAGGGCGATGAGGTGCGCACTTGATTCCTCAGCAGCCGCGGCGACGTTGCGGGTCCCGATCTCGTTGACGAGCTGCGCCCGCGCCACATCGCTCTCAGCTCGGTCAACGGCGGTGTAGGCAGCCAGGTGCACGACCACCTCAGGCGCAGCCGCTGTGATCACCTTTCGGCACGCGACGGCATTGGTGACATCGAGCTTCGAGTGGTCGAGCTCGACGACATCGAACTCCCCTGGCAACACCGGGGTCGCACCGAGCAGCGCCGTCGCGACACCTGCAGGCGGGACAGAAGCAGCCAGGACCTGCACGAGGTCTCGCCCGACCTGGCCAGCAGCGCCCGTCACGAGCACGGTCACCGCCATCAGGACCGGTCAGAACCCCAGGCGGTCTCCACCACCGGAGCGCGTTCGAGCAGCGGCGCCCACCACGCATGGTTGGCCTCGTACCACTCGACCGTCTCGGCGATACCAGCGTCGAACTCGATTGTGGGCTGCCACCCGAGCTCGGTGCGGATCTTCGTGCTGTCGAGGAGATAGCGACGGTCGTGGCCTGGTCGGTCAGGGACGATGGTCTTGAGCGACGACGGTCTCGAGGTCGCAGCCAGCACTGCATCGGCGATTTGCTCGATCGACGCCTCGACTCCCGACCCGACGTGGTAGGTCTCGCCGATCCGACCGGCCATCAGGACTGCTTCGATGGCCCGGCAGTGGTCATCGACGTGGAGCCACTCCCGTCGGTTCTGTGTCGAGGCGTAGAGCGGCAGCGGCTGATCGGCGAGCGCCCGTGAGATGAAAAGCGGGATCACCTTCTCGGGGAACTGGTACGGGCCGAAGTTGTTAGCGCAGTTGGTGATCGTGATCGGCAGCTCGTAGGTCTCGTGATAGGCCCGCACCGCGTGGTCGGCGCCCGCCTTCGACGCGTTGTAAGGGGTCCGAGGTCGATACGGGCTGGACTCCGTGAAGGACTCGTCGGCATCGAGAGCCAGATCGCCGTAGACCTCACACGTCGAGATGTGGTGGAAGCGGCTGACGTCGGCACGCCTCGCCGCCTCGAGCATCGTCTGGGTGCCCATCACGTTGGTGGCAAAGAACCGTCCTGGATCGAGCACGGCCAAGGAGTTGTGCGACTCGGCCGCGAAGTGGACCACCGTGTCGATCTGGTGCTCGGCCATCACACGATGCGCCGCGTCGAGGTCAAGGATGTTTGCCTGGACGAAGGCAATCTCTTCGATCACGGGCGCCAAGGAGCCCATCGTCCCGGCGTAGGTCAAGACGTCGTAAACGACCACGTGATCGTCGGGGTGCTGCGCTCGCCAGTACCTGGTGAACGCAGAGCCGATGAACCCGGCGCCGCCGGTTACGAGAAGTCGCATGGCAGCGATACTATGCCTGCGGACCAGGATCAGCAGGCCGTAGGTGCACGATGTCACCGGCAGCGACCTCGATGATGCCGTCGTCGCTCTCGACCAGCAAGAAGCCCTCTGGAGACAGACCGGTGGCCTGACCCCTGACCTGGCCCGTTGCCAGCTCGACGAGGACCTCCTGCCCAATCGTCACAAGCGAGCGCTCGACCTCGGCGAGGATCCCCCGGCGTCCCTGTGATGAGCCGAGCAGCTCAAGGCGGCCGTCAAGCTCGTCGAGGAACAGTGCCAGCATCTGATCCCGTTCCACCGTGGTGCCGGAGACATCGAGCAACGACGTCCCGCCGACCCCCGGTGGGCCCGGCCATGTCAGGTTCATGCCCATCCCGATCACCACGGCAGTGGTGCCTGGTCGGCCACCGGGGGCTGTTGGATCCGCCTCGGCGAGGATCCCGGCTACCTTGCCCTGCTCGAAGATCAAGTCGTTCGGCCACTTGAGCCCGGGTCGAGCGCCCGAGGCCCGCTCTGCTGCAGCTGCGCCGGAGAGTGCCACGACCGCGGTGGCCAGATAGAGCTCCTCAGGGGCGAGCTGCTCGCGAACGAGGACCGACACCAGCAGCGCTGAACGAGGTGGCGCCTCCCAGCGACGATCGAGCCGGCCTCGCCCAGCCGACTGGAAATCAGCGACTGCCACCTGCCGCCCAGGGGAACCGCCACGGGCCCGCTCCATGAGGTACGTGTTGGTGGAGCCGATCTCCTCGAACCACTCGATCTCGAAGGCATCATGCGTCATGGCGCCAACCCTAGGGTCCGTGAGAGGATGCATGGCTGAGTGCGCCGTGAGGCGGGCCACAGTTCGATGCCAAGCCTGAGAGAGGTTCCCTGTGCTGAAGAAGGTCTTGATCGCCAACCGAGGAGAGATCGCAGTCCGCGTGATCCGCACGTGCCGCGAGATGGGGATCGGCACAGTCGCCGTCTACTCCGAGCTTGACCGGGACGCGCTCCATGTCCGCCTGGCCGACGAGGCCTATGCCCTGGGCGGTCAGACGGCCGCTGAGAGCTACCTCAACACCGAGGCAATCTTGAAGGCGATCGAGGACTCAGGCGCCGACGCCGTCCACCCGGGCTATGGCTTCTTCTCGGAGAACACCGACTTCGCTCGTGCGATCACCGCCAAGGGCGTCACCTTCATCGGCCCACCGCCGGAGGCGATCGAGGTCATGGGCGACAAGATCAGCTCGCGTCTGGCCGCAGAGGCAGCCGGGGTCGAGGGCGTCCCTGGTCGCTCAGAACCGCTGACCTCCCCCGATGAGGTCGTCACCTTTGGCGAGGAGTTCGGCTGGCCGGTGGCCATCAAGGCAGCCTTCGGTGGTGGTGGTCGCGGCATGAAGGTCGTCCACTCAGCCGATGAGGCGGCTGAGGCGTTCGAGTCGGCTCAGCGCGAGGCACTGTCGTATTTCGGTCGCGACGAGTGCTACGTCGAGCGGTACCTCACGTGGCCCCGCCACATCGAGATGCAGATCCTGGCTGACACCCACGGCAACACTCTGTGGCTCGGCGAGCGGGACTGCTCCTGCCAGCGCAGACACCAGAAGCTGGTCGAAGAGAGTCCTGCAGCGGACTTCCCCGACGAGGTGCGCCAGGCCATGGGCGCCGCGGCAGTCAAGGTCTCCGAGGCCTGCGGGTACTACAACGCCGGGACAGTCGAGTTCCTCTACCAGGACGGCGAGTTCTACTTCCTCGAGATGAACACCAGGCTCCAGGTGGAGCACCCGGTGACCGAGCTGGTGACCGGCCTGGACCTCGTCGCCTGGCAGCTCAAGATCGCTGCCGGCGAGGAGTTGCCCTTTGGACAGTCAGATGTCAAGCGAGATGGCCACTCGATGGAGGTCCGCATCAACGCCGAGGACCCGAGCGGCGGCCGGTTCACCCCATCGCCCGGCACCATGACCCGATTCGCACAGCCGTCCGGCCCGGGCGTCCGCCTGGACGCCGGCTACGAGGCCGGCGACACGATCAGCCAGTACTACGACAATCTGATCGCCAAACTGGTGGTGTGGGCCGAGGATCGGGAGCAAGCCCGTCGCCGGATGCTCCGCGCCCTTGAGGAGACCAAGATCGAGGGCATCGCCACCACGATCCCCGCTGCTGAGAGGATCTTGGCGCACCCTGATTTCGCAGACGGCAAGCACTCGACCAAGTGGGTCGAGGAGCGGCTCGACCTGAGTGACCTGGTGGTCGAGACAGGTGCGCCTGTCGACGATGAGGGCGAGACCAAAGTCCTGCGACAGCTCACCGCAGAGGTCGAGGGTCGACGCATCGACGTCAAGCTCTGGATCCCGGAAAGCGAGATCGGCGCTGTCGGTGTTGCAGCCCCGAAGAAGTCGGCCAAGCGCCGCTCAGGTGGTGGCACCGTCGCTGGGGCATCCTCAGGGTCGATCGCCGTCCAGATGCAGGGCACGATCGTCAAGGTCCTCGTCGAGGTCGGCGATGAGGTCGAGGTCGGCCAGACCGTCTGCGTCCTCGAGGCGATGAAGATGGAGAACGCCGTGAACGCCACCAAGGCCGGAACCGTCACCGAGGTCAAGGTGGCTGCAGGCGACTCTGTGTCAGGTGGCGACGTCGTGGTCGTCGTCGAATAGTGCTCCTCGAGGATCTGCGGCAGCGTGCGGCGGCAGCCATCGATGCAGCGCGCTGCGACCTGATTGAGCTGTCAGAGTCGCTCCACGCCGATCCCGAGCTCTCCTACGACGAGCATCGCTCAGCCGAGCGAGTTGCCTCCTTCCTCGAGGAGCGAGGCTTCGACGTCGAGCGGGGTACCGCCGGGCTTCCTACCGCCTTCAACGCCAGCCTCGGAGACGGCGACCTCCAGGTCGGCATCATGGCCGAGTACGACGCCCTGCCAGAGGTGGGGCACGCATGTGGCCACAACCTCATCGCCGCATCATCTGTCGGTGCCGCCCTCGGTCTCGCGGCGATCGCCGGTCTAGCCGGCATGAGCGTCAAGATCTATGGCACACCCGCCGAGGAGGGCGGTGGCGGAAAGATCATCATGTTGGATGCGGGGGTCTTCGACGAGCTCTCGATGGCCATGATGGTCCACCCCTGGTCGTTCGACCGCCTTGAGTCGGCATGCCTGGCCGTCGACCACTTCGACGTGATCTTCAGCGGCAGGACTGCTCATGCCTCAGCCGCTCCCTCGCAGGGGATCAATGCTGGCGATGCCATGGTCATCGCGCAGGTGGCTATCGGGCTCTTGCGCCAGCAGCTGCCTCCCGGCGATCAGGTCCACGGGATCGTGACGAACGGCGGTGAGGCCGCCAACGTGATCCCGGCCCATGTCACCGGTCGCTTCATGTGCCGCTCGACAACAGCCGAGGGCCTGCTTGCGCTGATTCCGAAGGTGCATGCCTGCTTCGAGGCCGGCGCACTCGCCAGCGGTGCCTCGGTCTCGATCGAGCGACTCGCCCCGCTGTACACCCATATGGAGCAGGACGCAGGGCTGCTCGCTGCATACCGGCGGCACGCTGAGGCGGCTGGGCGCAGCTTCCCCGCGGATGACGCAGGTTCCCCTCGACCGACCTACTCGACCGACATGGCGAACGTCTCTTTGGCCATTCCCTCGATCCATCCGCTGATCGATGTCGAGTCGGGTGGCGCTGTTAATCACCAGCCAGAGTTCACCGCCGCCTGCGTCGGCCCCGCCGCCGAGCGAGCGCTGCTCGATGCCGCGCGCTCCATGGCCTTCGTCGCCCTCGACGCGGCGACCGATGAGCAGCTGCGATCGAGGCTGACGGCGCCCCGCCATCAGCGCAGCTGACAACCACGATCGCGAGCATCGTGCCTGATCGCCAATCACGTGGGGCGAGCGACAGACTCCGTGAGCAATGCCAGCGGCAACTCGTCTTGGGAGGTGCCGCCGTCTTGATCGCTGTCCTGGGGGCCATCGCAGCGCTCACCATGACAGATTCCATCGGCACCCTGGTCGGTCGTGCTCGGAGTCTCCTTCGCCGCTTCATCGCCAAAGCGTTGCCTGGTCAGAGCTATCCGGTCGCCATGCTCACCTTCTTGCAAGGTCGACTGCCGCAACCCCGCTCCCCGTCCACCGTGCTCGACATCATCTCTCGGACACTGCTCCTCGGCGCAACGCCGCTCCAGAGACGCACCACTGACAAAGTTGCTGCGGCCACCTGGGTCGGGGAGCGCATCGGGGCTAGTTGGCTGCCGACTCGCCTCGCTGTGGTCGATTCATTCGAGGACCTCGATTTCGCCTCGTTCCCTCCTCGCTTCGTGCTCAAGGCGTCCCACGGCTCCGGCATGATCGTCCTGGTGCGCCCGGCGAGCGACCGGACGCCGATCCGTGACGATCGGGCGATCGAGATCGATGCCCCGATCCGGCCCGCCGACGCATTGCTGCTTGAGCGCCTGTGCGAGAAGTGGCTTGCCACCGACTACAGCCTGAAGTCGCGCGAGCCCCAGTACCACGGCATCCCCCGCCGGCTCATCGTCGAGGAGGACCTGTGCGCCCAGGGGGCGCCGCTCGTCGAGGTGAGCATCTACTGCATCAAGGGGGTCGTCATGTGCGCCCGGATCCGAACCGCAGCGAGAACCGAGCACATGGTCGATTCGCAGTGCCGATCCCTGAACGTCCAGCCTTATGGCCACCGCGCGAGTCCTGATCCGGCACCGCTCGACGAGAGCGCCTTTGCGAAGATGGTGGAGGCGGCCACGACGTTGGCACAGCCGTTCGACTTCGTCCGGGTGGATCTCTGCGAGGTTGGCGGCCGCCTCCTCTTCAGCGAGCTGACCCACACTCCTCAGGCGGGAAAGCTCTGGTTTCGGCCTCGCAGCTTCTCGCGCGTCTTCGGCGACTTCTGGCGCGGCACCACAGTCATCCCGGCTCGCTACTACCGCTGAGCTGTGCCGCGCAGCCATTGCAGCCAGGAGCCACGACCTCCCGATACAGTCAGGTCGCCACCAACGAGTCGAGGAGTTCGCGATGATCGTCGAGCACGCAGTCCTGAGCATCAAGCCAGGTCAAGAGGAGGCGTTCATCGCTGCCATGAACGAGGCGCTGCCGCTGATCAGCGCCACCGAGGGCTTCGTGTCCATCAAGGTGTCACGTGGGGTTGAGTCACCCAGCCTGTTCATCTTGGACGTCGAGTGGAAGTCGGTCGAAGCCCACATCGAAGGCTTCCGCGGCTCCGATCGGTTCGAAGAGTGGCGTCGCCTCACCCACCACTTCTACGACCCTGCCCCGGTCGTCGAGCACTTCGCGCCGATCGCTGAGGCCTGAGCGCCAATCGACTCAGCCGCCCGGCTGGTAAACCCCGAAGACCCCACGGAGCGTATCGGCGACCTCGCCGAGCGTCGCCATCCTCCGCAGAGCCTCCTTCATCGGAACGAGGAGGTTCTGGGTCCCTCGAGCTGCCGCGTCGAGGTCCGAAAGGGCTGCATCGACGCCCGCCTGATCCCGCTCTGCCTTGACCTTCGCAAGGCGGGCGATCTGGTCGATCTGGAGCTGCGGATCGATGGGGAACACCTCAGCCGGATCAGCGACGTCGTCGGTGAACTTGTTCACGCCCACCACGATCTTCTCGCCTGAGTCGATGGCCTTGGCGTAGGCATAGGCCGCAGACTCGATCTCGTCCTGCATGTAGCGGGCCTCGATCGCTGCCACCGCGCCACCCTGCTCATCGATCTGGGCGATGTAGGCCATCGCTCCTGCCTCGATCTCATCGGTCAGGGACTCGATGAAGTAGGAGCCGGCCAGCGGATCGACGGTGTCGGCGATGCCCGACTCGTAGCCGATGATTTGCTGAGTGCGAAGGGCGAGCTTCGCCGCCTTCTCGGTCGGCAGGCCAAGCGCCTCGTCGAAGCCATTGGTGTGGAGGCTCTGCGTCCCTCCCAGCGCTGCAGCCATCGCCTGGATAGTCACCCGGACGATGTTGTTCTCCGGCTGCTGGGCGGTGAGGGTCGAGCCACCGGTCTGGGTGTGGAAGCGCAGGACCTTCGAGCGCTCGTCCTTGGCCCCGAACCGCTCGGTCATGATCCGCGCCCAGAGACGGCGTGCGGCGCGGAACTTGGCCACCTCCTCGAAGAGGTTGTTGTGCGAGTTCCAGAAGAAGCTGAGTCGAGGCGCGAAGGAGTCGACGTCGAGCCCTGCCGCCTTAGCCGCCTCGACGTAGGCGATGCCGTTCGCGATGGTGAAGGCGATCTCCTGAACGGCCGTCGAGCCTGCTTCCCTGATGTGATAGCCGGAGATCGAGATGGTGTTCCAGCTCGGCAGATTCTCGGCGCAGTAGGCGAAGGTGTCGACGATCAGCCGCATCGAAGGTCGAGGCGGGTAGATGTAGGTGCCCCGGGCGACGTACTCCTTCAAGATGTCATTCTGGATGGTGCCGCGGATCTTGGCCGCATCCGACACACCCTGCTCTTCGGCGACGAGCTGGTACATGAGCAGCAAAGTCGACGCGGTGGCGTTGATCGTCATCGACGTCGTCACCTGATCGAGTGGCAGGTCAGCGAGGAGCAGCCTCATGTCGGCGAGGGAGTCGATGGCGACGCCAACCTTGCCGACCTCGCCCTCAGAACGAGGGTGGTCTGAGTCGTAGCCCATCTGCGTGGGCAGGTCGAAGGCGCACGACAAGCCCGTCTGACCCGCATCGAGAAGGAACTTGAACCGCTTGTTGGTGCTCTCCGCGTTGCCGAATCCCGCGTACTGGCGCATCGTCCAGAGTCGCTGGCGATACATCTGCTCATGGACGCCACGTGTGTAGGGGAAGTGGCCCGGCTCGCCCAGCTGTGTGGCGGGATCGAACCCTTCGAGATCAGCAGCTGTGTAGAGCTGCTTGATCTCGATGCCTGAATCGGTTTCTCGTGCGTTGCTGGTCTCAGAAGTGCTCACGGATCGAGAGGTTAGAGCGCCCAGCGCACCTCAGGCACCTTGGCGTCAGGCAACGGCATGCCAACATTGGTCGACGGCTCTCTAGGAGGAACTGTGATCGCCCTCTCCCACCTCGGCATCTGTGTGACAGACCTCGAGATCGCAACCCGCTTCTATGTCGATGGGCTCGGCTTCGACCAGGCTGAGCGACATGAGGTCGGCGACGCATTCGCGGGACTGATGGAGCTCGATGCGGTCACGCTCACGTCGCAGTTCCTGCGCCGAGATCAGGTCGCCATCGAGCTGCTGTGCTTCGAGAAGCCACTGGCCTCGATCGAGGCACGCCGACCGATCCCGACAGCTGGCCTCACGCACCTCTCGTTCCGGGTTGATGATCTTGATGAAGAGCTCGGTCGACTCGTCGGTCTCGGCGGCACGGTGATCGAGGGCACACGAACCGAGCTTGCCGACGGTGTCCTTCGCTTCATCTACCTGACCGATCCCGATGGCACGCGCATCGAGCTGATGGAGCTTCCCTAGGTGGTCGACCAGGCGTCGACGGTGCTGCTCGTCCTCTCTGAGGCCGGGACAGGGGGGATGCAAGCGATGGTCGGCCTGCTGGCTGGTGGGTTGCGCCAGTCCGGCATCGAAGTCCACATCGCAGCAGGTGGCGACAGCCCTATGCCAGGCGTCGTCAATGACGTCGTGGCCTCCGGCGGCGTGCTGCTCCATCGGTTGCCAGATCCTCACGGCCTTGGCCTGCTCTCGTGGACCCGAGCCCTGCGCAAGGTGGTCCACACGGTTCGGCCATCGATCGTCCACGGCCATGGGCTCCGAACCGCATGGCCGATCGCGCTTGCCGCTGGGCGCCGGCGCAGCCTTGTCACGTGCCACGGCCTCCCGCCCGACGATCTCGCTCGAAGTGCGCGCCTGGTGGCTCGCTCAGGAGTCCAGGCGGCAGCGGTCGGCCCCGGGTTGGTCGACGACCTGCGTCGAGCAGGTCTCTCCACGTGGCTCATCGAGAACGGGGTCGCTCCGGCGCCGAGCCCGATGAGCCGCACCGACCTCGAGACCGAGCTCGGCATCGATGCGACGGTCCCGCTCGTGATCCAAGCTGCCCGTCTCAGCCCACAG
>Ga0209697_10002045_pt1 | contig 29621 bp, 18 predicted proteins | sample AliMusrvi5mmetaG_FD_184115 | JGI IMG/M metagenome (GOLD analysis project Ga0209697, IMG submission 184115) | Freshwater lake bacterial and archeal communities from Alinen Mustajarvi, Finland, to study Microbial Dark Matter (Phase II) - Alinen... | ecosystem: Environmental > Aquatic > Freshwater... | reverse complement strand
ACAAACGTTTTGATAAAGATAGCGGGTTCGTACATCAACGTTGTGCTGAAATACGTGGAAGTTTACACGAATTATCTTACAAGGTTTAGTGCTATTTTCCAATTCTTAAAAACTTGAACATCGAGTATTAAGCGCTCAGATTGCAGGCCTGCGTTTGCTTGAAGTCAATGCGGAGATAGGAGATGTCGTTCATCGAGGGCAATTGGTAGCCCGTTTTGATACCGACATGCTCAAAACTGATGAAGCTCAGCTTATGGCTACCCTTAAGCAAGCAGAAGCCAATGCGGCTCAGGCTGAGGCAAATCGGGAACGCGCTGCTTTACTGCAAGAAAATGGGGGCTTGAGTAAACAGGATATTTTGCAAAACCAGACACAGGCTCTAACGACAAAAGCCCAGGTAGACATTGTTAAAGCACAACTGGCGGCAAAGCGGATACAACTGCGCTATGCAGAAGTCACCGCACCAGACGATGGCATCATCAGTTCACGTAACGCTACGCTTGGCACCGTATATAGCATTGGTCAGGAACTGTTTAAACTGATTCGCCAAAACCGAATGGAATGGCGAGGAGAATTAACGGCTGAACAATTAGCAAAAATCAAAATCGGGCAAAGCATTCAGTTAGAGCTCCCTGATGGTAGTCATGCTACAGCTAAAGTTAGAAAAATTGCCAGTTCATTGGATAGCCAATCCCGACTGGGCACCCTATTCGCTGATATTGAACCAGGCAGTAATTCACGCGCAGGCATGTATGCTAATGGACGGATTTTATTAACCCAAAGTCCTGCATTGGTTGTACCAGCGGCCAGTGTTATTATTCGCGATGGTCACAGTTTTGTAGTTAAACTCAACGAAAATAAGGATATATCCGAAGTTAAACTGGAAAGGGTTGTCACTGGACGTCGCCAAGGGGAGGAAGTGGAAATTTTGGAAGGACTTGACGAAAACGCGCAAGTGGTTACTCAGGGTGCTGGTTTTCTTAATGACGGCGATTTAGTAAAAGTATTACCTGCCACCGTTACAGCACATTAGGAATTAGCAATGAATCTGGCAACCTGGTCTATACGCAATCCTATTCCATCCATCCTGCTCTTCATTCTGTTAAGTATTGCTGGACTGCGTGGTTTTCAGCAGTTATCTGTCCAGAGTATGCCGGATCTGGAGCTGCCGACCATCATTGTAAAGCTCATCCAACCCGGTGCTGCACCTGCCCAGCTTGAAACCGAAGTCGCCCGTAAAGTAGAAGATTCAATAGCCAATGTTTCAGGTATCAAACATATTCGTACTGCCATCCGGGATGGACTGGTCACTATCACCGTCGAATTCGTCCTTGAAAAAGCCGTTTCCGATGCCTTGATTGAAACCAAAGACGCCGTCGATCAAGTGCGTACCAATCTGCCGATCAGTCTTCAGCAACCCGTAATCAGCGCTGTCAATGTGATTGGTGCACCGATGTTGACTTATGCCGTTTCGTCTACGCGTATGAATGAAGAAACATTATCCTGGTTCGTGGACAATGAATTGGCAAAAGCTGTTATGGCCGTTCCCGGTGTAGGCCGTTATGAACGCTTGGGGGGCGTAACGCGCGAGGTAAGGGTAGAAGTTGATCCGGTACGTTTAGCCTCCTTGGGTGTTACTGCTACCGATGTTTCACACGCGCTGCGTCAGGTACAGCAACAGTCGTCAGGTGGACGCGGCAATCTGGGACAAGATGAGCAGACGGTACGCACGCTGGCTACTGTGCATCAGGCAGCAGAATTGGCCGCATTGCCGATTGCCTTGAGCACGGGTAAAAACTTTCGTTTAGATCAACTTGCCACGGTTCGAGATACTATAGCGGAACGTACCCAGACAGCGCTGCTGGACGGCAAAACGGTGCTGGGTTTTAGCGTGTATCGAGCCAAAGGCGCAGATGAAACCCTGATCGCCGCAAACCTCGATGCGACGTTGAAAAAGCTGCAACAAGCGGATGATACGCTAAGCTTCACTCTGATTGCTGGCACAGTGCAATATACTCATGATCAATTTGTAGGTTCCATGGACATGCTGTATGAAGGTTCGCTGCTGGCGGTATTGGTGGTCTGGTGGTTTCTGCGCGATTGGCGGGCGACGCTGGTATCAGCTTCAGCACTACCATTGTCTATTTTGCCTACCTTCGCAGTGATGAATTGGCTAGACTTCTCTTTAAACATTTTGACCTTGTTGGCTTTAGCGATAGTCGTCGGTATTCTGGTGGACGACGCCATTGTAGAAATCGAAAACATCGCCCGTCATGCACGTAGTGGAAAATCGATCCATCAGGCAGCGGGCGATGCTGTTACGGAAATTGCGCTGGCGGTGATTGCCACTACCTTTGCGCTGGTCGCAGTCTTTTTTCCGACCGCTGCGATGAGCGGGATTCCCGGGCTGTTTTTTCGGCAATTTGGCTGGACGGCAGTGGTCGCCGTATTGGCATCCTTATTGGTTGCACGCTTATTGACGCCAATGCTTGCGGTATTTTTTCTTAAATCCCACCCGCAGGCAGAGACGCCTGAGGGCAACACTATGAGGCGCTACATACAAGCGGTAAGCTGGACGCTAGTCAACCGGCGTACCACGCTGATATTGAGCACGGTATTCTTCATCGCCAGTTGTAGTCTTCTGCCGTTTATCAATACTGGTTTTATGCCAGCATCAGACCGGGGATATACCTCTCTCAACTTTGAACTGCCACCCGGCAGTTCTTTAGACGATAGCGTGACTGTCGCCGAATCCATTCGTAAGTCCTTAACTCAGGCAGTAGGTATCGATCATACTTTCGCCGCAGTGGGTAATTCCCAGGCTACAGGTGGTGTCCGTAAAGGTTCGGTACTGTTAAGTCTTGCCAATCGTGCTCAACGCCCACCGCAAGCCGAGATTGAGCGTGTGGCCAGACAGGCTTTACAAACTGTTCCAGGCGCACGCTTTAACATCAGTACTGGCGGGCCTGGTGGGAAATTTGCGTTGATTCTGGCCAGTGATAATGAAAATGCGCTTAAATCCACCGCACAAGCGGTAGAGCGAGAGTTACGCAATGTCGGCACCCTAAGCAATATCAATTCTACGGCCGATCTGGAAAGTCCGGAAATCATCATTCGCCCTGATTGGCATCGTGCTGCGGATTTGGGGATTACCGCTGAGCTTATCGGAGAAACTGTGCGCATAGCGACCAGCGGTGATTTTGATAACCAACTAGCCAAGCTCAATCTGGATAATCGTCAGTTATATATTCGGGTACGCATGGCGGATACAGCTCGTCGAGATCTGGATACTATCGCCAATTTGCGTGTTCGTTCCCGTACGGGTTTGGTTCCACTGGCTAGCGTGGCTAAACTCAGCATGGAAAGTGGTTCAACGCAAATTGACCGTTATGACCGTCAGCGCTTTGTTACCATTAATGCCGAACTGACCGGCATGCCTTTGGGTCAAGCCATGAAAGCCGCCCAGGCACTCCCTTCGGTGATCGGTATGCCATCCAGCGTACATTTAATTCAGACGGGAGATGCTGAAATTATGAAAGAGCTAATGGGGGGGTTCGGCATGGCGATGCTTACTGGTATTGTGTGTGTGTTCTGTGTGTTGGTGCTGTTATTTAAGGACTTCTTTCAGCCCATTACGATACTTTCTGCTATCCCGTTATCACTGGGAGGCGCGTTTATTGCCTTGCTGGTCAGTGGCAGTGAGCTGGATATGTCATCCATGATCGGGGTTATTATGTTGATGGGTATCGTCACCAAAAACTCGATTCTCTTGGTAGAATACGCGATTATTGGGATGCGAGATAGAAACCAAAGTAGAGTCGAAGCACTGATAGACGCCTGTCAAAAGCGTGCCCGACCGATAGTCATGACTACCGTAGCCATGATAGCAGGTATGTTACCGATTGCTATGGGCATCGGCACCGACAGTGGTTTTCGACAACCTATGGCAACAGCAGTCATTGGCGGCTTGATTTGTTCGACGTTACTGTGTTTGTTAGTCGTGCCGGTTATTTTTACTTATGTTAATGATATGGAGAAATGGCTGAAGAGTCTATGGGGAAAGCCAGTTACTTAAATAAGTCGCTATTAAGGAGGTAACTGGCACGGCACTTTTTGAATTGGATCTAATCGTTTTATCAGGCAAAAATGGCTTTATGTTCCTCAGTTATTAGATTGGTATCCAAAATCGATTTAGATTTCTTGTTCTGGCAATGGGAACATCACGTAGTTATCACCAGTCAATAAGGTGTGACTGGTGGGCAACGCATTCTTAAATTCAACCAGCCCCAGATTGCAAACAGGAATCACATGTGATTCAGTATTTTCTGCCTCGACCAGTTGCACTTTAATAGACCAGCGATTCTGTGGTAATAGCGCCCAATTGCGATGCGTTATTTTTATGTCGTGCGTTAACTTATCCGCATCATTTAAAAGTTTAGATTGTTTAACATCAGGTTCGTTACTTAAGGCGCTACTGGTTAATTGATAACAGCGTAAGCTGTTATTTTGGTATTTAAATTCGGCTTCGGCAGTAAAGGCATAATGAACATCACCCGATAAGAACAGGCAACGTTTGATACCCATGCGTCTGCTAAGCACATCCATCAAATTAAAAAAACCATCTTTATTGGCGCTCCATGATTCTGCATCTAGCGTGTTAACCATCCAGTTGATTAGAAAACCTTTATGACCGGTAAATTCTTCTATCGCAGTAATCATCGGCCAGCTTTCTATTAAGCCCGCTAGCCATAAGGCGAGTTGTTGAACGAATTCAATAGTGGAAAACCCAATGACGGGGGTTGTAGCAACAATAATGGGGCAGCTATTTTGGTCGATGTTCTGGCCTGTTTTTAGTTTTGCCCATTCGACACGTAGCCAGTCTAATGCATAACGATCCAGTAATTGTGCCGGGTAATATTTGTTTTCATATTGTCTCTGGGTGCGAGAATCCATAACAATAATCGGTGGCTCGGTAGCAATAGAAAAGCCCCAGCCTCGGTTTTTCCAGGTATGTAAGTCATATCGGTTACTTATGTCAGCATCATTCGCGTCATCATTAAGGTGTTGACTGATGGTGAGTATGAAATCTTTATCAAAATTATCTGGATCATTACCCCAGCCCTGAAAAGCCCAATAGGAAGCTAAGGCATTAGAGACAATTCGCCTCCCCAGAGGAGAGTTGCGTACATTGTCATACCAGTTGCCATTAATATTCCAGTCATCAGTTACGTCGTGGTCATCGAATATCATGTACGTGGCAATATTCGCCATTAGTTTACGCACCATTGGAAGGGTTTTATGATAAGACATTAGGGGCGTGCGTTGTGCTTCCCAAGCCGTTTTAGCTTCTTTTTGGTTAGTTAATCCTATCGACTCAAGTTCATGCCAATCCCATACTGGCTCCCAGCCAGGCTGATTACCAAACGCATATAAGTAATGGGCTGCAAATTCACCAAAGGTAAATAGATGGTTTTCGGACTCACTGGAGCTAAAACCCGTGTTGTGTGTTGTAAGCGTCTCTTTACGACCATGCAATAGAAGGGTGCCGGGGTCTAGTCTGGTATTTTCAGACGCATTTAAAGCGTTAAAACTATCGCTCAAAGGTAGGGTTTCCTGCTTTCCTGTGATAACGACACTTTGTTGCCGAAGCATAGCCAATAGAGAAATAGCGACATCATCTGCATAAATCTGATCACCTGTTAGCAATAAAATAGCCGGGCGTAAAGCTAGATTATCGTAAGTGTTTTCCAGCAATACCTGCCCATGGCTAAGTGCATCTGGCATCGCTATTTGATTAGCTGAATTAAACCCACCATGAGGTTTTCGGCAACTACCATGCAAAAGTTGCTTAAGCTGGGTGGGTATAAAGAAACTGGGATAAGGGTACGAACCATAAGCCAGATCAGCAAGGTCTAAAGGTATACTGTCAGCGTATTCATCTATTTCGTCTAGCCGATAATAGATAAGAGTATCCAGTGCAAAGTAAGGGTTGTTAACGTCGGCATCAGGTAACGCTTGCAAGAGATAAACCCATAGATTTTTACCAACCTGAAGGCGTTGTTGAGTGATGTTTTGCAGGTTACTTTTTCCTAATATTGAGCCATTATCATCTGTGATGGTTAATTGTAATAATAAAGGCTCTGCGGTTGCCAACCACACACAAACTCTGCGTGTAGTGGTTCTGCGCAGGATTGGACCCGCTAATAGTTTTGTTGTCATTAAATCCTCCTGATACTATTTGATGCGACGGAAGGATGATTCCGTCGCATTCTTACACGTTATTAAGGCTTACAATTGTTTTAGATATTCAAGTAGTGCTTTTTTCTCCTGAGGTGTAAAGCTTGTACCATAGTCATGACCACAATGGCTATTACCGGAGTTTCTATCTTTGCAATCAGTTGTTTTTAAAGTGAAGTTAAATTTAGTTTGTTCAGCAGCCAATCCGACTGTGTCGATATCATAAGCAGGCCCCACTTTGAATGCTGAAGCCCGTTTCGCAGCTGGGGTTAATAATTCAGTCAAAGAGGATACCGAACCGTTATGCAGATAGGGAGCGGTTGCCCAGATACCCTGGAGTACTCGGGATTCATAAGGAAAGCTGGGTGTTGCAGTAGGAGCCTTGGTTTCAAGAGTTTCTTTGAGGTCATCTAAACTACCTAAGTCGCCAAGATCTTCAAGCTTTTCTACTTCGCTTGCAAATTTTGCTTTAAACTGATCCAGTTTATTGAGGTCTTTTTGTTGTTTCGCATCGAGTTCAACCGGGAGATAATGTTGAATAATAGAACCCGCCACTACAGTTCCCAATACTGAAAAAGCTGAATCAACGGCCTTGAGTGGTGGTTTGGTAGGAAAAATGACAGCCCCTTTCAGTATGCCTGTTTTGACCTGAGAGCTTAGCAAATTGACTTCTCTGGAGTCAGTACCAACATCCATTAATGGTGTAGCCCAGGTTTTGTGGGTTAATGAACGGAGTTTCCCCTCTTTAATACCATGACAATCTGCACAACTCTCATTGTCTTGTGCGGGATCTTTTTTGTTAAATACCTTTTCACCTGCGGCAACCAGTGTAGCATCTAATTTCCAGGCCCACTTAGGTGGACCTATTTTTTTTATCAAGCTCTCTAACTTATTCAGACCGTGAAAGTTAGCTGAATTGTGATCTACATAGTTAACTTTGAGTAATCGTGATGCGTCCTTTTTAGGATGAAAATCAGCAAAAACGCCGAAGACTTCACCTAAATTTCTGGAGAGACCAAAAAGACGATTACCATTAGGCGCAAACCCAGGCCATTGTGTTGTGTCCTGGATGGGGGCATTCCATACGAAAGGGTAACGAGCGGGGACATCGGCTCGTTTGATGTTGTCTAAAATGATAGTGTTGGGTGCTGTTCCTATATCGAGTCCTGTGACGCGGTTGAAAATCATCGACACGGCATCCAGTCTTGAAGGCCCCCAAGGTGATTCGGTGGGTAACGATCCTTGGATAATCGCATGATAGGGTTCAAACCAGGTTGTAACTGCCGTGTGAAGTTTTTCTTCATCCTGTTTGCTGGGTGTAGAGCCCAGTACGGCATGAGAAAACTCAGTAAAAGCGGCAGTATTATTGAGTATTGTATTGACTGCTTTATGCAGATCACTTAAAAAACTTTGCATGTCTGTAATAGCGGGGCCGCCGTCAATTCGATATGAGGTGCCCGATACGTCGATTTGTCGGGTATGGCAGGCTGAACAGTTCATTCCAATTATTTTTTCGCCGTTCTCTTCTGCTACTGTAAAACCAACGGGGAGGTTCGCTTCAGTACTTTTTGGATTGGGAAGATAGCCGTATCGACTTAGACTGTCAGCCATAAAAGGCGATCCGTTGGCCTGTTTCAATGAACTGATCCATTTTAAGGGCATAATCCGGGAACCCTGGTCTTGAGTGTAGTACTTTTCTTGAGTGGAGGCCGTCCACTGACCACCTTGATTGATTGTTACAGGCACTGTGGCTATTGATAAACGTGGCGCAAGCAGCGTTATTAAAAGGGTTGTGACAGTCAGGCCATTTGATATTAACTGACTCGTTTGATTTTTCATTTGCTGGATTCCTTAAAGTTTACAAAATCTCAATGATTGAATAGCGTTTGTTAAATCTTTAACAGAATTACAAGCGCTAATCACTCCAAAAACATCTATGTGATTCAGCGAATACTCAACTTAATAGATGTATCCAGTACTATCAAACATGACGAAGCATTCAAAATGGAACAAGATTTACTTTTGTTGTAAGACAGTCATTTTCGATCAGTACTACGGATTCTGGCATGGCATAAAACCACGTACTCTGGTTATTTAAGAAGGAAGATTTGGTGTCCACGTCTTAACTAAATCGAGTTAAAAACTTATATACCAAAGATTGAATAATTGCAATATTTTCATTAGCGATTCAAAATAGTGCCAATAGTCTTTTCACGAGGGAGTTCTGTAGTCTGCCAGCCTTTTTTGGTGATTAACGGCATCTTTAATCGTAGCTATGTGTTGTTTCGATCAATTGATCATGATCTTTGGTTTTGATCGGTAAAATTAGGTCTGTAGCATACATCAGTTTTAAGGAAGATCTGATGCAAATTAGTGGCGGTTATTTTTGCGAGTTACCTAAAAGAACATATTTATTTTCCAGTCACAGTATTGTTCTCTAATTTTATTTTTGTTATATTCCGACACAGGCGAATCTTTTCATTGACGCTTTATCATTCATGAACACCGATGCGGCCTAAATTACCAACTCGATGTTTGCAAAACGGGGTGCTGTCAATGAATTTCGCTAAATGGGTCACTACATTTTTATCCTCTTTAAAATCATCATTATCATCCACGGGAACACCGTTTAGACTTAACTCCTTTCGCGGGTTTTTTCTGTTGCTATTGATGTTCGTCGCTCAGTCAGAACTGGCGAATTCAGCCGTTGTTGGCGCCACTCCCGGCAGTTTTCGGGTATCTGAATCCGGTGCAGCTATCTACACCATCCCTCTTGCGGTACCACCCGGTACGGCGGGTATGGCACCGACGCTCTCTCTCAATTATAACAGCCAAAGCGGCAATGGTGTTCTTGGCGTGGGCTGGTCGCTCGGTGGGCTGTCCGTCATCCACCGCTGTCCCGCGACGATTGTGCAAGACGGCTTTAAAGGTGGCATCAATTACGATGCTAATGATCGATATTGTCTGGATAATCAACGTCTCGTTGCTGTGTCCGGTAATTATGGCGCGGACGGCACCGAATATCGCACTGAAACCGAAAGCTATACCCGCATTATTTCTTATGGCCAAGCAGGTAATGGTCCAGCCAGCTTTAAGGCCTGGACGAAAGCCGGTCAGATTATCGAATACGGTAATACGGCGGATTCTCGTATTGAAGCGCAAGGCAAAGCTACAGTTCGGCTATGGAATGTGAATAAGATTAGCGACACCAAGGGTAATTATATCGCTACATCATATATAGAGGACAACGCCAACGGTGAGGCTTATATCAATCGGATTGATTACACAGGTAATGATGCGGCGGGGGTTGCGCCTTATGCGTCGGTGCAGTTTGGGTATGAGGCTAGGCCGGATGTTGAAAGTGGCTATGAGGTTGGTTCTATCATCAAAAATAGCAAACGAGTCATCAACATAAAGACTTATAGCAATTCTGCCTTATTTAAAGATTACAGACTTACCTATGAACAAGGCATTTCAGCTAATAGGTCAAGGATTAAATCTTTTACAGAGTGTGATATAAATGGAAATTGTCTCCCGAATACTAATATTGGATGGACTGACAGTACCAATAATTTTTCTAATCCCGTCCAAAGCTATCCTAACGGATGGAACTTTGGCAACCCTTCATCATGGGAAACTATCACCGGAGACTTTAACGGGGATGGAAAAAGTGATTATGCTAGAATTGGCGGAACTTACGCCCATATATTTATAAGCAACGGTGATGGCACATTTTTAAATCCAGTATTTAGTTACCCTGCTGGATGGAATTTTGGTCAGCCTTCACCATGGAGGACGATCACTGGAGATTTTAACGGTGATGGAAAGACCGATTTTGCCAGATTGGGCGGCACGTACAGCCATTTCTTCTTAAGCAAAGGTGACGGAACATTCTCAACTCCAATTCAGAGCTATCCGGGTGGCTGGAATTTTGGAATTCCTTCATCATGGGAAGCTATTACAGGTGACTTTAATGGTGATGGAAAATCGGATTACGCGCGACTAGGTGGAACCTATTCTCATTTGTTTTTTGTAGACCCGCTTCTTTCGGATGTTATTTCCTCAATCTATAATGGTCTTGGTTCCAAGATTGCCTTAAGTTATACTGCGACTACAAATTCAAGCATCTACACCAAAGACACCAACTCAACCTACCCCTACTTAGACTTCCAATCCCCACTCTACGTCGTCTCAAACACCCAAACCAGCAACGGCATCGGCGGCGACTACACCACCAACTACACCTACGCCGGCGCCAAACTCCATCTAACTGGCGGTGGCTTCTTAGGGTTCCGACAAGTGGCCGCAAACGATTCGCAAACCGGCATCACCACGACCACCACCTATAGTCAGACCTACCCTTATCAAGGCTTGCCACAAACCATGGAAAAGCGCACTGCTAGCGGCGTTTTACTGAACAGTGTGCAGAATACTTGGCAGAATACCGTTATCAATGGAACCTATCACCGTAATGATTTAATCCAGACCGTCGAACAAAATTGGGACTTAAACGGGGCGGCGTTGCCAAGGACGAAAACCAATACGACCTTTGATGCCTATGGTAATCCCACCCAAATTACCGTCGCTACTGACGACAGCTACACCAGTGCCGGGCCGGTCAGTCCTTATGGCAATGTCAAAACCACGACCAATACCTACACCAACGATACAAGCAACTGGCTGCTGGGTCGTTTGACCCGCGCCACCGTTACTAGCACATTGCCAACCGGAGCCACAGCAACGCGCACTTCTGCTTTCGCCTATCAAAGCGGCACCGGCTTACTGACTCAAGAAACCATCGAACCGGACAATGCCAGCCTGAAACTGATCACCGACTATACCTTGGATGGATTCGGTAATCGCATTGCCACAAAACTGAGCGGTATCGATATTACCACCCGAACCAGTAGCACCACTTACGATAGCCAAGGCCGCTTTGCCATTGCCAGCACCAATGCCTTGGGACATCAAGAGACCCGCAACTTTGAGCCAGGCTTTGGTAATCTCCTATCGCTCAAAGGCCCCAACGGCATGACGACTGTTTGGAATTATGATGATTTTGGGCGCAACACCCAGGAAAAAAGAGCGGACGGTACTGTCAGTAGTGTTGCTTTCGCTTTTTGTAGCAGCACATGCCCTGCCAACGCTGTCTATTACAAGACATCTACCGCCAGTGGTGCGCCTACCCGTACGGTGTATTTTGATAGCTTGAACCGTGAACTTAGAACAGAAACTGCGGGCTTTGATGGTCGGTTAGCGACTGTAGACAAAGTGTATGACGGCTTAGGGCGGCTTACCAACAGCTCACACCCGTATTATCCAGGCGCGACTATTGTTTGGACACAGTTGCAATACGATTTATTAGGGCGTGTCAGTCGCGTGACTGAAGCCGATGGCGGCATCACGGATACGAGTTATGACGGCTTGACCACCCGTGTTACTAACGCGATTAATCACACCACCCAGCAAACTAAAAATGGCCTGGGGCAAGTAGTGAAAACTGTCGATGCACGCGGTAATGCCATGCAGTTTAGTTTTGACCCGTTTGGTAATCCCGTTCAGACCAGTGATCCTAACGGTAATACCGTTACTCTGAGTTACGACAAACGTGGCCGTAAAATCGCTATGACCGATCCCGATATGGGCAGTTGGACGTACAGTTATGATGTGTTGGGGCAAATGCTGAGTCAACAAGATGCCAAAGGACAAATCAGCACGGTCAGTTATGACCTGCTGGGGCGAATGGTGAAACGAATAGAACCTGACTTAACCAGCGTATGGACATGGGATACCGCAGTGAAAGGCCTGGGTAAATTAGCCAGCGAGTCCAGTAGTAACGGTTTTATGCGAAGTTATGCTTATGATAACTATGGACGACTGGCACAAACGAATACCAAAATAGGCTCCGATTCTTTCGCTCAAACCAGCTTGTATGACAGCTTGGGTAGGCTGTCACAATTCACTCAACCTACTGGCTTCGCAGTGGTTAATGTGTATAACAGCAATGGCTATCTTGCTGAAGTCCGGGATGCCGCCAATCAAAACCTGTTCTGGCAAGCGCAGGCGATGGATGCGGAGGGACATATCACCCTGGAACTCTTGGGCAACCAACTTTACACACAGCACGATTATGACAACATGGGACGACCCCGTCATATTTCGACGGGTAAGTTGGGTGTTGTTCAGGATGTGCAGGACTTGTATTTGACACATGATGCAGTGGGTAATTTAATTACCCGTGATGATTACAGCAATCAACAGAGTGATTCTTTCGCTTACGATGAACTAGACAGAGTCATTACCGATATTCGCCCTAATCTCAAAATGCTGAATTACCAATATGATGAAATCGGCAACATAACCTTTAAAACCGGCGTAGGCGCTTATAGCTACGGTGCAAAACCTCATGCTGTTAATAAAATAACCGGGAATTACAACACCGCTTTGCAATACGATGCCAATGGCAATCAAACCAGGGGTATCGGCAATCGCACTGCAACATACACGTCATGGAATATGCCTGCCAAAATGGTCTATGGCGTTAATACCGTATCGTTTGATTACGACAGCAATCATGAACGTTTTCGTCAAATAGATTCCAGCGGAACCACGCTGTTTCTCAATCCGCGCCAAGACTTGGGCGGGCATTTTGAGCAAATCAGTAATGCCAGTGGCAAACGCTATCGTCATACCGTGTATGCAGCCGGCAAGGCGATTGCAGAAGTCGTGACTGACAACAAGGGTTACAAACAAACGAATTATTTCCATACTGATCATCTGGGTTCTATTAATGCCATAACCAATGATAACGCGGCCATATTAGCGCGTTTTGCTTTTGACCCCTTCGGCAATCGCACCACCCTTTATGGCTTTAGCACTATTAGCGACCATGGCTTTACCGGACATGAACATTTGCCCGATGTAGGCTTAATCAACATGAACGGGCGGATTTATGATCCCGTTACAGCACGGTTTTTAAGTGCTGATCCCTCTATTCAGTCACCGGGTAATTTACAAAGCTATAACCGTTATAGTTATGTCATGAATAATCCTTTGGCTTATACCGACCCGAGTGGCTATTCGTGGTTTAGTCATTTTATGCACAGTACGCTGGGAAAAATCATTACGGCTGCCGCTGTTGTCGTGGCAAGTGTGGTGACTTATGGTGCCGCGACTTCGGTGATGGCATCGTTTGGTACCTCTATATTTGGCACCACCGCAACTGTTGCGGGCGCAACCACGTTTACTGCGAGCACCTTTGGCGGTGTAATGGCCGGTGCTACGGCAGGATTTGCAGGAGGCTTTACGGGTGGGTTTCTGGGGAGTGGTGGAAATTTGAATGTGGGGTTACAAAGCGGAGCTTATGGTGCGCTTGCTGGTGGTATAGGATTTGGACTATCAGGGAATGGCATCTTGGGACAAATGGTTGGTAGTGGCGTCAACGGTTATATACAAAAGGGTAACATGAATGGATTCCTTCGGGGATTTGCAGCTGGAGCAATACCATTAGATTTAGGTTTTACAGAACCATATCTTAATAGTCCCTATTCAAATACTTTTATTGGTATTGCACGTGATGGTATTCGTGGCTCAATAATAGGTGGTAAAGATGCTATATTGAGAGGAATAGAAACTGGGCAAATTAATAATGCGATTGGTCACTTAATAGGAAATACTTTAGGAAAATATAAGAGCTTTGAAAAGGGTGTTTTCATTTACGAAAAAGCCGATGGGGGCGGCATTACTTTTGGCAATGTTGTCACCGGAGGAAAAGTATTTTTACAAGATCCGGTTAATTTGCTTCATGAACGTGATCATTTTGAAAATCAGTTCGAGAAAGGAATTGGAGCTTTATATTCTCCAGTACATCTTCTGGATTTGACTGTAGGCAATATCGGTACGCAGCTTGGTTTTAAATGTGGAGGGTATCTCTTTGAGGAACATATTCAGAAATATTCTTATTCATCGATGGGTCAACCGTGTTCACAATAATTACAGTATTTAGAAAGATAATATTAATCATAATATTAATGGGCTGTTATGGATTTTCTCCCTATACAACGGTGACTGTTACCATTAAAGGTGTTAGTGATGGCACTAACGCATTAAGCACGATTAAGCGTATGTTTGAAGATATTGGCTACAGCGAATCTACAGTTGCGGATCCGTCTCCTACTAGACTGGGGTTTCGTTCAGAGACTCTAAAAGGAGTATTTGTAATCGTTGAGTTTGATTCTGAAAAAAATGAACTTGAAATGTATTTCTCGCAATATGCAGAACGACTTACAGACGATGCTGAACAGCAGCTTAAAGCGGTCTCTAAAAAACTAAAGTTGCTTTTTAATAACTGATATTAATAATGCCACCGCAAATATAAAACATAAATATCCTAGAGTTGAGCAAACCTCGTTTCTTGGTGTGGTCAACAAAGGAAAAGGTTTGAATAACTAGGGTCTGAGTTGGGACGCTTAAATCCCTAACCTGAGCGACGGAATAGCGGTGTTTTATGCTACTCTGTGATAAACCTATATCATGACAATATGTAGGTTAATTAATATTATATTTCTTAGCATCATCTCAGGTGATATCTCAGGAAAAGAATTCATGTCTTTTGCTTTCCAACTGAAAGCGATAATAAAAAGGTTTGAAGCGTTTGCTTTCGGAACGAAAGCAATAGTAAAACGGTTGAGAGCGTTTGCTTTCGGAGCAAAAGCAATAGTAAAAGAGTTGAGAGCATTTGCTTTCGGAGCAAAAGCAATAGTAAAACGGTTCAAAGCGTTTGCTTTAAAGCCGCAAGCAAGAGTAAAAAGGTCGGAGGCAATCGCTTTCAAACCGGAAGCAACAGTACACTATGAAGCGGGATAGGGTATGTTACCCCGACTAGCGACTCGCAAGATCCCGTCCAGCTAGGAAATATTAGACACGATTTATTTTGTAAATAACTGACTCTGAACCCGATATACTTTAAATATGAATAAAATCAGTAGAACTGCCCCCTGTCCTTGTGGTAGTGAAAAAATATAAAAACTGTTGCCTTAAGCAAGAAATCGCACTATTTTGGACAACTATTTTTATTATGTGTGATGTATTCTCCCGAACACATTATAAGAATCAGCTATCTCTTTAGACGATTTAAGTACAAAATGAATAAGCGGTTTGAGCATTGATACTCCCAGAAACTGAAACAATAATCAAAGCCCGTTTGGCATCCATTGCTGAAGAATACCAAATCAAGATCATATATGCTTGCGAATCTGGCAGTCGAGCGTGGGGCTTTCCGTCACCTAATAGTGATTACGATGTGCGGTTTATTTATATTCATCCTGATTTATCTATCTGCCGCAATACGATGGATCAATCATTTGATGGTGAAACAATTCCACGTATAGCCATGCTTGATGATTTCTTAGTTAGAGAACTGACACGATTGCAAGACGCAGCAAAAATATTGCCTGCAGGCTTCGGAGATAGAGCTTGTTTGGATCACTTATTTCAACAATGCCTTGGTTTATAGGGGCAACTTTTCATTCGCTAAGGTATTTATGACGCTAAGCATTAAAGACCTGAAGGAGCAAAATCTTATCTTGCTTGATACGGTGAGTGGAAGTCGTGCTTACGGATTAAGTATGCCCGAGTCTGATACCGATACTCGTGGTGTGTTTATCCTGCCTCAAGATCTGTATTTTGGGTTTAGTTATATTGAGCAAGTCAACAGCGATAGGAATGATCATACCTATTATGAGCTGGGTAAATATCTCAAATTGTTAGCCAAGAACAACCCCTCCAGCATTGAGCTGTTGTTTGCGCCTCAGGAAACAGTTATTTATAGGCATCCATTGATGGAACAGATCAAACCTGAGCGTATCTTGTCACGCTTATGTCAAGATAGTTTTGCGGGTTACGCAATGAGCCAGGTAAAGCGTGCTAAGGGGTTAAATAAAAAGATCTTTAATCCAGTGTCGGATAGTTTGCCGCTCCCCATTGACTGTTGCCATATTGTTGAAGGAGATAGAACTGTTTCTGCTGAACAATGGCTTTCCCAACATGATTTGCTTGCCGAACGGTGTGGATTGACTGCACTGCCCCATGTCCGCGATGGCTATGCATTGTTTTATGCCGATGATTACGAGCAGGGTGCAACGTGTTTTAAAGGCTTGTTTCGCTCTGAAGGTAGTCAGGGAAATTCTACGCTATCACAAGATGTGTGTTTATCATCGATACCCAAGGGGATGCAGCCTCGCGTCTGGTTAGTCTTTAACAAAGATGACTATTCACGTCGTCTACGTGATTATCATGACTATCGTGCCTGGGAGCAGTCTCGTAACCAAGAGCGTTACCAAGTAACCTTGGGACACGGTGGCGGCTATGATGCAAAGAATATGATGCATACCTTCCGTCTGTTACGTATGGCTAAAGAAATTGCAGACACTGGACGGCCACAGATTAGACGATCAGACCGTGATGAATTACTCTCGATTAAAGCCGGACATTTTGATTATGATGAGTTAATGGTTAAGGCGGTTGCTGAGTTGAAAAATCTAGATGAGAGCTTTGCAGTATCTACCTTACCAGCAGAACCCGATGTTAACCAAATTGAGTGCTGGGCGATTGAAATTCGCAAGGCTTGGTATTCTAAACTTAACAGTTGAGTGCAGTGATACGAAAACCCACCCACTTCAGTGAGATAAAGACACGCAAGGTTAAGCGTGCGAGTGTGATCACTAAAAATGAGCTCATGAGGGAGGTGATAGCGATGAGCACAATACATTTTACTTATTGATTTTTATAATATTGTCCTTCACAATATGGTTTTATAAAAATGAGAGACAATCTTATGGCTCGCTTTAGGGAACTGGATTCAGAACAACGCAAAATTTATCTTAATTCATGTCAGGTTTATCGTGCGTTCATGGATGAAATTAAATTATCTTATCAATTCCGAGGCGGTATGCGTTGGAAGAAAACGGCTGGGAAAGATTATTTGTTTAAAACAATAGGCCGAAATGGGCTTGGAAAAAGCATGGGCGTCAGGTCGCCGATTACAGAAAATATTTTCGAAGAATTCCATAAGGCAAAATCAAGAAACAAGGTAAGGTCGGAGTCACTAAGAGAGTCGCTAGCTCAGCAATCAAGACTATGCGTAGCGATTGGCATTAATAGAATGCCTAAAATACCTGCTCAAATTCTCAGATTGCTTGACAAAGAGAATGTGTTGGGCAACGGTGTGTCGGTATTAGGTACTCATGCTATATACGCTTATGAAGCGGCAGCGGGGATAATGATTGATAACAACCTCATGGAGACCATGGACGTTGATTTATTATATGATGCGCGACGAAAGTTAAGGTTAACAAGTGAAATAAACCAAAGTGGATTAATTGGTTTATTAAAGAAGGTGGACAAAACCTTTGAGCTGGCGGGCGAGGGGCATTATAGAGCTATTAATGATCGTGGCTTTATGGTCGAACTCATAAAAAAAACACCAGACCCCCCGTTTAAGATTGAGTCACAATGTCTCTCAAACTTTAAAGATGACATTAAAGCCGCTGAAATGACAGGCTTAAAATGGTTAGATAGTGCGCCGTCCTTTCGAAGAACAGCGATTGCAGAAGATGGCTATCCTGTCGATTTAGTCGTTCCCGATCCACGTTATTTTGCATTAAATAAATTATGGGTTAGTCAGCAAGATGATCGAGATCCAGTTAAAAAACCAAGAGACTTTCATCAAGCCAAGGCGGTGGCTGATCTTTGCTTAAATTATTTGGCAATGCCATTTGATGACCCATTCTTAAAGGTGTTCCCAGAATTCATTCGTAAACAAATACCTGATTTAATCGAAGGTCTTGATTATCGTGATGATAGCAGTCTCGACATGCTTATGTTTTAATCATCATAAAACAAATCTTCTTGGAAAACATCTACCAGCAGAACCCGATGTTAACCAAATTGAGCGGTGGGCGATTGAAATTCGCGAGGCTTGGTATTCTAAACTTAGCGATTATGATTGACGACAATGACAAGAACGTGCAACAGGCAAACCGACTGGTTAACCTGTAGATTTAAATCTTAACTAGATTCATCGCTTCTGGTATATTGAGCCGAGTAATCATTAAGTTATCGTATGGGTCATGAGAGAACCTCAAGACAACAATATAGAAATAATTCACCAATTGAGGATGTTATGTTTGAAGGGCTATTTGCACTAATTGTTATTTTTGTTGCGTACATTGTTTATCAGTCTGCCAATGAGCATCCAGAAACGCCAAAAGTAGACGTGCCAAAAGCAAAGGAAACGGTTCAAAATGCAATAATGCCTCAGCCGGTAACAGAACCTGTGAAACCGGCTAAAAAGCCTAATACCATTAAACCAACCCCGTTGAAAAAAAGTATTCCTAAAGTTGATGTTAATAAGGAAGTCAATAAGAGTATTACCAAAAAAGGCTTGTTAAATCCAATAACGGGGGAGGTCGCCACCACCTATAATAATTATCGCTTTACTAAGCGTTGGATTAAAGACGCCCTGGTTGCCGAAGGATTACTTGAGAAAGTGTATAAAAATAATGAACTCAATGCTGAAGTTGAAGCAGAAATAAAAATGGCTCTGGCTAAGTTAGAAGGAATCAATCAATATAAGCCCTCTTAAACGGGAAGTAACATGAAAGAGGAAGCATTCATTTTCGATCAGATTCATATTGAAGTTGCCCGCAATGCGACGGATGACTTTAATTTGTTTCATGACAAGCATAAATGGCTACAGATCACTCATAATCCCTTTAAAGGGCCTATCGTATTGGGTTATCAACTCAATACCCTGATTGAATACCAAATGCTGCTTTATCGAGCTGCACATCATGAGAATCGTATTATTGCAGAAAATGATCTTCGATTTAGTAATTACCAGATTACCTTTGTCAACGCGGTTAAACCAAGAACACCGGTCTATCTGGATATTAAAAAGACGCTGATTACTACGATTCCGCACTTGACTTTAGGCAATCGTATTGCCATGAAGTCGGATGGTAAAACGGTATTATTAGGGTTTAAAAAAGAAACCCAAACACCGCTTTTTTTACCAGATACAATATTTGATAGCTTACCCGATCTTAATGACATAGAGGATTTAACAACGCTTCCAGGGACAGATTATTTTCTTAAGCGTAAGTTTATGAATAATGGTTCAGTCAAGAATTTTTTGTCAGGGTCTTTAGCTGAGCAGTCAGATTATTTTGATGAGTTAACCCATGTTGCACACTATCCGGAAATATTCCCTTGCAGCCTTGCTTCAGGTGCATTACTTGAGAAGGCTCAATTAGAGTATCATGATTTTAAACTGAATCCGATGGTTTATACGTCCCATGAAATATCCGTCGATAGGTACTATGTGAGTCAGCTTAAGAATAATGACAGACTACATATTTTAGTAAGGCAACTACCAGAATCGGGTGACAATACCTTAAATCAAACTAATATTAGGCAAAGAACCTATCACTGTTACGGGTTGTTACAAAATAATGACGTATTATTCAGGATGAAGATGAATCTTGTTCCGTTGGAAGAGATTCTTAAAAACTTAAGGAAATCCTTGTAAAAAAGAAGATACCCTTCACTAATACTGTTTGGTATCATCAATCAAAAAACCGCTTCAAATAATGCCCAGTATAAGACCCTGGATTCTCTGAAACTTGTTTAGGCGTACCCTCTGCCACGACAGTTCCACCGCCATCACCGCCTTCTGGGCCCATATCAATCAGCCAATCAGCGGTTTTAATAACATCCAGATTATGCTCAATTACAATCACAGTATTACCATGATCACGCAGGGTATGTAACACACCCAATAGCTGCTTAATATCGTGAAAATGCAATCCCGTGGTGGGTTCATCCAGAATATACAAAGTCTTGCCGGTATCACGTTTTGACAGCTCTTTAGCCAGTTTAACCCGTTGCGCTTCCCCACCTGACAAGGTCGTGGCATTTTGTCCCAAGGTGATATAACTTAAACCGACTTCCATGAGTGTGTGTAGCTTTCTGGCTAACGTCGGTACGGGACTAAAAAACGCTGCTGCGTCTTCCACCGTCATATCCAGTACTTGATTAATAGTCTTACCTTTATAGCGTATTTCCAAGGTTTCACGGTTATAACGCTTGCCTTGACAGGTATCACAATGCACAAAGATATCCGGCAAGAAATGCATTTCAACTTTAATCACGCCATCGCCTTTACACGCTTCGCATCGTCCGCCTTTGACATTAAAACTAAAGCGACCCACGGTATACCCACGAGAACGCGATTCATGCGTCGCAGCAAATAACTCACGTATGGGCGTAAATAATCCAGTGTAAGTCGCAGGATTAGAACGTGGTGTTCTACCTATCGGGCTTTGATCAATATCAACGACCTTATCAAAGTAATCCAGCCCTTCAATCGCATCACAAGGCGCTGGAACAATGCTGGCATGGTTGATTAAACGAGCGGCATGCGCATAAAGGGTATCGTTAACCAAGGTCGATTTACCGGAACCTGATACCCCAGTCACACAGGTTAATAGTCCAACGGGGAAAGCGATATCCACATTTTTTAGGTTATTGCCAGACGCATTGCGAATCACCATTAGCTTATCTTTATCCACTGGTGTTAATGTAACCGGGACATCGATAGCTACTTTACCGGACAAATATTGCCCTGTTAACGACTCTTCACTGTTCAAAATATCATCCAGGGTGCCTTGAGCAATAATCTGCCCACCATGCACACCCGCCCCTGGACCAATATCCACAATATGCTGTGCGGCACGAATCGCATCTTCATCATGCTCCACAACGATAACGGTATTCCCTAAATCACGCAAATGAAACAAAGTCTTTAACAAGCGGTCATTATCGCGTTGATGCAAACCGATAGACGGCTCATCCAAGACATACATGACACCGACCAAACCGGCACCAATTTGACTCGCTAAACGAATGCGCTGCGCTTCGCCACCGGACAAGGTATCTGCGCTGCGATCCAGCGTTAAATAATCCAGACCCACATTCACCAAAAACTCCAGACGTTCACGGATTTCTTTAATAATCTTGACCGAAATCTCACCCCGCTGACCCGGCAACGACAAGGTGTTAAAAAAGGCCAAAGACTTACGAATCGGTAAATGCGTTATCTGATGTAAAGGAAAGTCTTCAATAAAAACATTGCGAGCAGACAGATTCAGCCTCGCCCCTTCGCACACATTACATGGCCGGTGAGATTGATATTTTGATAATTCATCACGGACTAATTGAGAATCCGTCTCCAGATAACGGCGCTCCATATTGGCAATAATACCTTCGAAGCGATGCTTTTTCTTTCTAACAGAACCCGTTCCGGTCAGGAATTTAAATTCAATTGCAGTCTTACCACTGCCATACAATACCAGATCTTGCGCTTCTTTAGACAACTGTGAAAAAGGGACTTCCAGGTCAAAACCATAATGTTCTGCTAAGGAAGATATCATTTGGTAATAGTAGGCATTGCGTCGATCCCAACCTCGAATAGCGCCGCCTGCTAAACTGATTTCAGGATTATGCACCACTAAATCAGGATCAAAATGCTGCCTAACACCCAAGCCATCACAACTACTACACGCGCCTTTGGGATTATTAAACGAAAAGATGCGCGGCTCTAACTCGGTTAAACTGTAGCCACATTGCTTACAGGCATAACGCTCAGAGAATACCATTTCGGTTGCATCATCCAAACAAACTGCAATGGCAATCCCATCCGCAATACGCAAGGCAGTCTCAAACGATTCTGATAAACGTAGGGCTAAATCTTCACGAATCTTGAAACGATCAACAACGACTTCAATCGTGTGTTTCTTTTTTAAATCCATGACCGGCGCATCATCTAGATCATAGACAGTCCCGTCAATACGGGCCCGAATAAAACCCTGCGCCCGCAAATCTTCCAATAACTGAATATGTTCACCCTTACGGTCATTAATAACAGGTGCCAATAACATCCACCGCTGCTCTTGCGGTTGCGCCAGCAATAAATCAACCATTTGGCTGACGGTCTGTGCTTCTAAAGAAACATGATGTTCTGGGCAACGCGGACTGCCTGCCCGTGCATATAATAACCGTAAGTAATCATAAATCTCAGTGATGGTCCCGACGGTTGAACGGGGATTATGTGAGGTGGATTTTTGTTCTATAGAAATAGCGGGCGACAAGCCTTCAATATGATCGACATCCGGCTTTTCCATCATTGATAAGAATTGCCGTGCGTAAGCAGATAATGACTCTACATAACGGCGCTGGCCTTCTGCGTAAATCGTATCAAAGGCTAAAGAGGACTTTCCCGAACCCGACAACCCGGTGATAACAATTAATTTGTCCCTAGGTAAATCAATATCAATATTTTTTAAGTTATGCGTTCTAGCACCACGGATACTAATCGTGTCCATCAAATCATTCCGGCAATTAAAACAGCTTCATAATATACGTTTAAAGCGGTCTAAGTACAAATTGATAATGGCATATCATTACAATCTTTGTTCCTGGTCGATTGACATCATATTTACATGAAATTCATTGAATGTTCATTTATGATAATCTTGCTGTCTTAACTAATCAGATTTAGCTGCAAGCAATCCGTTTTTTAACAAATGCAACAAACCACTCTACTCTTAACCTAATAAACTTAATGTCGAATTGGAACGAATATTTACAACTACTGGCGGGTCTGGTTTCTGTGGTCAATCCTATTGGAGCCATTCCAACTTTTATGGCCTTGACCGCTGCTCGCACCACTGAAGACAAAAAACGTACGGCAATAGTGTGTGCCTGCGCGGTATTCATGGTGTTACAAATCGCTTTACTGGCAGGGGAACCCATTTTAAATTTCTCAGTATTAGTCTTGCTGCTTTTCGTGTCGCGGGCGGCATACTGATCTTGTTAATGGGCATTTCAATGCTGCATGTAAACCAGGACCGATCACGCCACACACCAGAAGAACACGCTGAATCTTACGAAAAGGATTCGGTTGCGGTAGTCCCATTAGCCATTCCATTACTCAGCGGCCCCGGCTCAATCAGTACGACGATTGTTTATGGACATGCGGGGCATTCCTGGCTGCACTATGGTTTAGTCAGTCTGGTGATTCTGTCTATCTCACTGATTGTATTGGTTGCCCTGTTGATTGCCCCAAAGATTGCCGGAGCCATGGGCAGTACCGGGATCAATGTAGTCACCCGTGTCATGGGTTTGCTCTTAGCGGCTATTGCAGTGGAATTTATCGCTAAAGGTTTGATAGCATTATTTCCTGCGCTGACCTGAAAACTTAATGGAAATCACTACCGTTCCAAACCAATAACAGTATCAATCTAAGGCAGGAAGCGTAAGAGCCGATTGATTAACGACCGCCCCACAATCAGCATACGATTTTTCGGCCACATCAGCATCCAGATGAATAATAATTAAATCAAAAAGCGCCAGTGTTGGATCATCTTTAAATTCATGGAAGCCCCTTTGCTTAAATGTATGCGACCATTTGAACACACCACACCACACCATCCACCACCTATGTCTGGACGTGTTGCTTCTGGTTGAAGCAAATTAAGAATAAATGGAGGCTTTATAATAGCCTTAAGCGCAGCCTCAATAATAATCAAATCCGTCGCACCTTCGGCAATTAGAGCAATGCGTAGCTCAGACATTTGGCACAGCTCTAAGTTGTCCCATAAGCCATAGTCTTGATAAAGGATATTCATGATTTAATTTCAGCAACTTTTCAGTCAACTGTATGCGTTTAATGCAGGTATGCCCTTCGCTATTACGGTCAACCGCAAACAAACGAACTTCATCATCCATTAAATTTAAGCCATCAAGAACCGCAGGGTTATGTGCCGTGAACAACAATTGACGCTCGGCATCGCCCTGTTGCAACCATTCTGATAATTTTGCTGTTAATCTTGTGACCAAACGTGGATTTAAGGTTTGATCTAAATTATCAACGGCTAATAATTTAGGTGCCTGAGTTGAGAGACAAAGAATCCCGCAAAATAAGACATACAAAGCACCCTCACTCGCATCATAAGCGGTTAGTTTATTACGGCTCTTCTTCATAAAGCGATCAGTAAACCGTAATACATACTTACTACGCCGCACAGAGGGCGATAATAAAGACCCCGCACTATCCGTAGTCTCTATATCGGCTACCCAATCGACTAATTCTAAAACGGTGTCTAAGAGTGTTTCATCTTTATCCAGTATGTTTTTCCGAAACACTGCAAATCCTTCGGCTAAACGCCCTCCCGATAATCCCAATGGGTCACGTGATTGACTGTCTATTTGAGTGCCACGCAAGGTGGGTGTATTGGGACAATAAATAGCATAGTTTTGTAGTTGCTGAATAAGCTGTGCGGCTTTATTATCCAAGCCAAGCTCCACGACTTTTAAAGCAGACAGCCCAGCAATTCCTGCCAGGTTAGTTTTTTCTGAACGAACACCACGAGAGACAATGTCTGTCTTACCATCCAATAAGTATTCCGTTTTAAATTCCCACGCGGGATTAGGATTCCCCAATGGATTCAATAGAGATATTTTGTAGGCAGCACCAGAATCTTCCTTAGCACTTAACGTTATTTGCGGTGGTACTCGCCCAACTTCAAATGACGTTTTATACAACCGTGGCATACCCGCCCTTACTTCGCGTCGCATTAAAGATTCATCATCTACTTTGCCATTCGCAGCCGCCCCGAGCACACCAATCGCTTCAAGAATATTGCTCTTTCCAACGCCATTGGTACCGATAAAACAATTAACCCTACCCAATTCCAAAGATTGTGACACTATCGATTTGAAACCCTCAATCTGGATAGTACGTATCATACATTAACCCCGACTATCCCAAAGAAGCCCTGTAATTTTAAACAAATGTTCATACTGTAACTGATGGCTGTTTTTTCCGCCAGCAATAAATCAACCGCTCGGCTGATGAACTGCGCTTCTAAAGAAATCCAAGTCAGTGTTTTTATTCCAGTTATCCATCCATACTGGGATGTCTTCTGCAGGCATCGGGCGTGCGATACCATAGCCTTGTGCCAATTCGCAACCTATCGACAATAGCATGGCGCCGTGCGCAACGGTTTCAACCCCCTCTGCGATCACTTGACGTTGAAAAGCTTTTGCTAAGCCAATGACGCTTTTAACGATGGTCAGATCGTCTGGATCATCTAGCATGTCTCGAACGAATGTTTGATCAATCTTTAGTATGCTTACCGGTAAGCGTTTCAGATAGGTCAAGGATGAATACCCCGTGCCAAAGTCGTCCAAAGCAAATTGTATGCCCATTTGACAACAAGCCCTAATGACATTCGATACATCAACAAAATTTTCCAGCGCACTGGTTTCCAGTATCTCCAGTTCTAATTTACCCGGATTAACTTCGGGGTGTTTATTGAGCAGAGCCAATAGTGTTGTTACAAAATCATGCTGCTGCAATTGACTTGCACTTATGTTTACACTGATAGAAAGATTTATACCCGCCGCATGCCATGCCCCAAGCTGAGCCAAAGCCGAGTCGATTACCCATTCCCCAATATGTAGGCTAATGTCCTGGTTCTCGATGATAGGTAAAAAAGCAGAGGGGGGTAATAAACCATCCTCAGGGTGTTGCCAACGAATCAAGGCCTCAGTGCCTATTATTTCACCCGTGCGCATATTAACTTTAGGTTGGTAATACAGGACAAACTCATTTTTCTGGTGTGCGCCTGAAATATACTCTAGTGATTCATGCTGGGTTTTGATAGCCGAGTCATGCTCAACATCAAATAGGTGATAATGGTTTTTGCCGGTTTGTTTAGCCACATACATAGCTTGATCTGCATGACGCATTAATTGATCGGCATCTGTATTATCCTGTGGGTAGAATGTGACACCAATGCTAGCGGAGAGTTGCAATTCTACATTATTAACAATCAAAGAAGCAGATGATACTGCCAACAAACGTCTTAGCACTGGTTTGCAATCAGCTGTTTGTTCCAAATCAACCAGTACCGCCACGAATTCATCGCCTCCGATGCGTGCAAGGGTATCACTTTCACGTAAGACTTCTTGCATGCGTTGAGAAACGATGATCAGCAATTCGTCACCCATTTCATGACCGTGGGTATCATTGACGGCCTTGAAGCCATCTAAATCAAGATAAATGACGGCAAGCGAAGACTTTCGCCGCTCGGTTTGTATGATGGCCTGTTGTAGTCGATCAGCTAATAATACCCGATTAGGCAGGTTTGTTAGCGCATCATAATGGGCGAGGTGTTCGAGTTGTCGTTGGTGCTCCTTCATTGTTGTGATATCGGTATATAAGGCGACGTATTGCTCTGTCTTACCTACAGTATTTTGTACGCCGCTGATCGTTAAAATTGCAGCATAAACTTCGCCATTCTTGCGTCGATTCCAGATTTCACCTGTCCAATAATTTTTTTCCAGTAGTGCTTGCCACATCCCATTATAGAATTCGTCTGATTGACGAGCCGATTGAAAAATGCGTGGATTTTTGCCCAGTACTTCTTTCCGACTGTACCCCATGATGTGGCTAAACGTATCATTAACTTCGATGATGCAGCCATCGGTATCCGTGATGAGGATACCTTCGCGAGCAGACGTAAACACGCTGGCGGCCAGCTGAATTTTGGCTTCCGATCGCTTGCGTTCTGTAATGTCAGAATGGCTGCCAACCATGCGCAACGGTTTACCTTCTGCGTCACGGCGAACGATTATTCCCCTCCCTAATATCCATATCCACTCACCATTTTTATGGTGCATACGATATTCGACGGCGTAATTCGTTGAAACATTGGTAAGATAATCATCAAGGCTGCTTAAGACAAAGGGCTTGTCTTCAGGATGTATTTGAGCACTCCACGCCGAGACATGATTGGGAAACTCGCTGTCACCATAGCCCAACATGGCTTTCCAGCGTTCCGATAATAGTACTTCTCCGGTTGTAATATCCCAATCCCACATACCATCGCCGGTGCCTTCGACTGCGAACTTCCAACGTTCTTCGCTTAATCTCAAGGTATCCCGCGTAATCTCAAGGTCTTCGATATTTTTGTCTATGCGATCTATCATCACATCAAATTCTTTCGCGGTGAGTGATATTTCGTCGTTGCCAGGAAATAACTGAGAAACATGTCGATTTTCGCCGGCCTCATACAGTCGCATACCCTCTGCCAGAAGTCTGATTCTCCGTACCACGAAATAATGGACAACCAGACTGATTAGCAAGCCACTGATAACGCTGATCAAGCAAATAACGAAAACTAGTGAGATAAAAAGTTCGCGCATTGATGATAAAATTTCACTCACAGGCACCAGCTTATAATATCGCCAGTTGACGGGTTGCAATGTCATGCCAATAGCGACGTATTGTTTGTTCGCAACCACAACACTAGCCAGTATCTTCGGGCTATTTTGGAGATGGGTTTGTAAAATTGTAGTTAACTCGGGTTCATCACCCAGATCAAATTGACTTGCATCTTGATGTGCTTCCAATTTAGATTGCCAGTCTCCTGCCAAGATAAAGTCGCCTTGGTTATCCAGCAAAAAATTCTGGGTTCCCGCATAGAACTGTTCTTTCTTAAATAAGAACTCAAGGACGTTACTGATCTGCATATCTTCTCCGACACTGCCAATCCAGTTATCACCCAAATAAAGAGGGTAAATGGCGCTAACCATCCAGACTTTGGGAACCGGATCAAATAAAGGCGGTGTAAAGCCAAACTTTCGTTCTGGGTTTAATTGAGGGGATGTGTAAGTAACCCAGGGCGTTGCGGTATAATCGTTATCAGCTTTCTGATCGAAAACAAAATCAGGGAAGGTGGTGTCGAAAATAATTTCACTACGCTGAGGCGACAAATACCACACATTTTCCATCCGGTTACTGGCGGCTGAACCAAAAATATCCATGATTTTCTTGATACGCCAATGCCTTATTTTTTGGGTATCCAACTCCTTAGCATTCTCTTTAGTATTGAGGGGGAGAAAGATACCGGCTTCAATACTGCCATTAAAAGATGGCTTACGATTACGCCAAACCCCATCAGGATAACGAGACATTGCTTGATAGAACCCGTCAATTTCACCTCGTTTGATAGGTTTTACCAGTTCAGCTTGCAATAATCTGGATAGCCCTTCTAATTTGGGTTGCCCCTGTAGGAAACGCTGACTTGCTATGTCGGCCTGACGTTGAGTAATTTCAATCAGTGTCGCTAGTTCACTGCTTAAAATTTTAGATTGTGCGTACTTATAAACCAGGATTGATGATGGTATTGCTGTCAATAAAATACTAGCGATAACGATGATCGCCATTTTTTGCCGAATGTCCATTATTGACCGCTATTAAGTACTTGCATTTGTGCCATCAAAGACCCATAAAAATTCGGCAAATCAAATACTCTTGATTTATACGACCCTGGACATTAAATTCACGAAGGTATTTCAATGAAATGGTAATATCACGATCGAATAAGTGTGGTGTGTACATGACCACAGGGCCAATGGTAGAAGATTCGCTATTTACAGTGGCTAAGCTGTCGGCACTTGCCTGGTCGGCAGTGGTTTGGCGATAATGTGAACCCGTGATACCAACAGCCAACTCTGGTCGAAGGTAATGTCCCAGCATATAATCAAAATGAAACTCATCACCACTACGATAGTTTGTAGCCGGATTTTTTAGATTGTTCATATAACCCAGTGTGATCGACAGTTCATTAGCTGCGGGTAATTGCCAGGTTAAAGAAAGTATATGATCAAAAGTCCAGATATTACGCCCGGCACTTAACGAGCCTTTTTCGTAATACCCCGTCGGCACAACAATCCCTTCAAAAACCAAAGCAGTAAGGCTACCCCATTGCCAATTAAGTTCTACAGGTATCAGATAGGCATCACCCAGTCCAAATCGGGTCATATCCTGATGATTGCTTTGATCTTTTGTAGCCACTACGCCAGGATATAGCGCAACGATAAAATTAGCCCCCAATATCTTTTGGCCAGTCGCATGAATAATACCCGGCATTTCGAGGATGGTTCCTGTCTGTCCTTTAGTATCTTGATAGGCGGCATAAAAATTATTAAAGAAAGTGCCTTTTTCGGGCACAACGGCCATCGCGAAATCGCCGTAAAAACCAGGTAAATAATTACTGCCACCCCCTTCAGTGGCTTTGCTGGGTATCGAAAAAACAGTAAATAAGATGCACAATAATTTCAACAAAACATTTTTAGAACGAGATCTTTTTTGTAATAAATGCACCATATACTGGCATCCTTCATTTACCGGTTTACACTTTATGCAATTCTTGGCTTTATAAAGTCATGAAAACGGGTTTCTTTCGATGTACAAA
>Ga0209697_10002042_pt1 | contig 29652 bp, 27 predicted proteins | sample AliMusrvi5mmetaG_FD_184115 | JGI IMG/M metagenome (GOLD analysis project Ga0209697, IMG submission 184115) | Freshwater lake bacterial and archeal communities from Alinen Mustajarvi, Finland, to study Microbial Dark Matter (Phase II) - Alinen... | ecosystem: Environmental > Aquatic > Freshwater... | reverse complement strand
GGCGTGCAGGGCGAGCGCGGGTTCGTGCAGGTGGTGAGCCCGCTGCAGGTAAAAACCCAGGTGCTCAAGGCCGATGGTGCCTTGCTAAAACTTGAACCGCTCGAGTTGCCGGCCGAATTCCGGCTGCTGAGCAGCTCGCCCTCGCTCGCGGTCTATCAATATACCGCCCGCCCGTTCGGGCTGGAGATGGACATCAAATGGTTCGCGCCGGCGGACACGGTGGACCAGCTCGTCGATTTTGCGAAGCTTTCCAGCCGGATCTCGCGCGACGGCCAGGTTGTCACCGACGCCAGGTATTTCGTGAAGACGCGCGGACGGAAGGCGCTGCGCATCGCGCTTCCCGAAGGCGTGAAACTCTGGGAGGCGCGCGCCGACAGGGAGATCGTGAACGCGCGGATCGACGGCGACCAGACGCTCATCCCGCTGCCGCCGAGGCTCAACCCCAACGAGCCGGTCGAGGTCGTTCTTCGGCTCGGCCAGACCGCGAAGCACGCGCACTCGCCAGTGCTAAACTCGCCGAAAACTCAAAGCCCCACGGTGATCAGCGAATGGACGGTCACCGGTGATCCCGGCCAGCTCTTGGTCCCCCAGGGTGGGACCGCCCAGCTCACAGCGCCGGTCCTGACGGAAACCGGCTTCGAGTGGCTCTCCGCGCGGGCGGCGGGCAGCGTGATCGTCATGCTGATCGCGGCCGGGGCGTCCGGATTTCTGCTCCGGAGCGGCACGACATGGAAGACGCTCGTCGGGTTCCTTGTCGCGGCCATCGTCGTTTTGTTCGCGCTCAACCTGGCGGTCGCCGCCACAAAAAACCGCAGGCAGAATGTGGCCAATCTCGTGTATTCGGCGACGGTTGTCCCTGCAGGCGAGACCGTCACGATCCAACTGGCCAATGTTGGCGCTCGGCAAGCAATGATCTCGACATGGGGAGTTGTCGCCGGCCTCGCGGGGCTCGGCCTGCTCGGCTTCGCGGCCTTCCGTGTCAAATGGGGAAACGGTCGCCGAGTCTGGCAAGTTCCTGCCGGAGCGGCTTTGCTGGCAATCGGAATTCTTGCGCAGCGGGGAGGAGCCGTCGCGTTTTTCCTGCTCTTGGCGACCGGGGTTTTTCTTGTCCTGCTGCTCCCGACGTTCATTCGCTGGATGCGCAAGCCGCGACCGCCGATGGAGCCGGTCACGGCTGCTGCGGCGCTGATCCTGCTGCTTGGTTTTGCCCTGCTCTCAACGGCGCAAGCGCAGGATAACCAGCCTTTGGAGTCGATGGTTCAGACATGGAAAATCCATGACGGGCGGCTGTTCGGAGAATTTGACGTGCAGGTGCGGGGAGCTGTCGGCGACAGCTTCCTCCTGCTCCGGCCACCGGCGGTTCTGACCGGATTCCAAGGCGACGGCTTGCGTGTCACGAAGATCCAGCGCGGCGACCAGACGGTTTATTTTGTCGCGCTCGAACGCGCCGGGGCCTTCCGCGCACACGCCAGCTTTGAAATGCCGGCCGGCGATTTGACCAAAGGGCTTCCGTTCGTGACAGGGCCTTCAGCCGTCCAGCGCGTTACCGTGCAGCTCGACCAGGGCGGATGGGAATTCACTTCGCCCTCGGCCGTCAGCGTGCAGGCTGTTCCCGGGTTGCCCGAGAATGAAAGCGGCGCGACCCTTGTGCTCAGCCCGTCCGACTCTCCGGTCATCAATATCCGGACCAAGACGCGTGACACGGCCGCCGAGAAAACCCAGTTTTTTGCGGAGGCGGCAAATCTTTTTGTCCCCGGCCCCGGGGTTGTGAGCGGATACTGCCGCGTGACGATCCGTCCCGTGCAGGGGCAGGTCTCGTTCCTCGAACTGGAAGTCCCGAAAGGGTTCACGGTCGGCGACGTGCGCAGCGGGCCGGTCAGCGCCTGGCGGTTCGATCCCAAGAGCCGCAAGCTGCGCGTCGATCTCGCGCCGGCACAGGCGGGCACGTTCAAGTTCGACGTGGAGACCCAGCTCGGCACCGCGGATCTGCCGGTGGATCTCACGCTCGATCCGATCCGCATCCTCGGCGCGGACGGCGAGGTCGGGATGATCGCGCTGGCGTTCGGCGGAGACGCGCAGCCGGAAAACGTGCGCGGGCTCTCGCCTGTGAACCTCGAAGATTTCGATTCCGGGCTGATCCCGAGAACCAAAGACGGGCAGCCATTGGCGATGCTGCAGCGGGCGTTTCGCTACGGTCGTGAGGGCGGTGCCGTTTCGCTGAAAGTCGCCGCGGTGGCACCCGAGGTGCGGGTTGTGAGCAAGCAGGTTCTTTCGTTCGGCGATGACCGCCTGGTTGTGGCCGTCGATCTGAATGTCGCGATCACCCGCGCCGGGCTTTTCAAATTGAGCTTTGTCCTGCCCGAAGGTCTCGAAGTCGAGGCGATCAGCGGCGCGGCTCTCAGCCAGTGGACCGAGGCCAAGGAAGAGGGCAAGCGCGTCATCACGATGCAGCTCAACGGCCGCACGATCGGCGACCAGAACTTCGCGCTCTCGCTCGTCGGTGCCGCCCCGGCGGCCCAGGGATCCTGGGCGGTCCCGAGGCTTCTGCTTCGCGAGGCGACCCGTCAGACCGGCGAGTTGTTTCTTGTTCCGGAGAAAGGGATCCGCCTCCGCGCGGTGAAGCGCGAGAACGTTTCGCAGGTGGATTCGCGGAGCGCCGGGGAGTCGCGCGCCGGAACGCTCGCATTCCGGCTGCTTCAGGAAAACTGGAGCTTGAACCTCGGGATCGAGGCGCTCGAACCATGGGTGACGGTCCAGGCCCTGCAGGAGATGACCGTTCGCGAGGGGCAGACACTCACCCGCCTCGGCCTCCGCTACCGCGTGGATAACGCCGCCGTCAAGCAGCTCCGGGTCCGCCTGCCCGGGCTCAGCGAAAGCCAAGCCCAAACCGTTCGCGGCACGGGCTCGGCGGTGAACGATCTCGTCAAGCTGCCGAACGAAAAAGACCTTTGGGAAATCCGGTTCCAGCGCGGGATCGCCGGCGAGACTGACGTGCAGATCGAGTTCCAGGGCCAGACCGCGCGCGAGCAGGGGAAGGAATTGATCCAGACCCCGACGTTCGAGGGAGCGCGGCAGATCACGCAGTTCGTGTCCGTGCGCGGCAGCGGCCGCATCGAGCTCGACGCCGGGGCGCTTCCCCGCGGATGGCAGCGCGTGGATTGGAGCGCCGTGCCCGCAAATCTCCAGGATCGCTCGGACCGCAGCGTGCCCACGCTTTGCTTCCGCGTCGCCGAGCCGGAGGCCCCGCTCGCGGTCAACATCCGGCGTCATGACGTGGCCGACGCCCTGAAACTCCGTGTGACGCAGGGCGATCTGACCACGCTGTTCTCGCCGCTCGGCCCATCGCTCACCGCCGTCCAGCTCGCTGTCGAGGTCGTTGAAAAAAGTTCCCTGCGCATCAACCTGCCGAAAGGCGCCCAGCTCTTCAGCGCGTTCGTGAACGACGAGAGCGTCAGCGTCGTCCGCGAGGGCGATGCGTATTTGATCAATGTCTCACCGAACACCGATGCCGACCGTTCCGCGAGGGTCCGGCTCGTCTATTCGGTTCCCGACGCGCAGCGCTGGGGGATCGAACTCGTCGGCTCGAGCCTGAATGTCCCGCTCGTGAACGTCTCGTGGCGGGTCATCGTCCCGCCCTGTTACGCGGTCGCCAGCTACCGCGGCGGGCTTCAGCTCAAAGAGCAGCAATCCGCCGGGCTATTCGGCCTCCAAGAATACGTGAACCTCTCGTCCGCCACGCGCAACATCGAGGCGAAAAAAGCTGCCGCGCTGATCGACCAGGCGAATTCCCTGCTCCGCAAAGGCGAACAGCAGCAGGCCGGCGAAGTTCTGAGCAAGGCGGCGAACACGTTCGCGCTCGACGAGGCTTCGAACGAGGACGCCCGCGTGCAGTTGAAAACGCTCAAGACCCAGCAGGCGGTCGTCGGCCTCAACACCCGCCGCCAGCGGCTTTACCTCGACAACAAAAACAACGACACCGCCCGCAACGAGCAGCTCGAACAGGCGGCGAACGCGAACCCGTTCATGCAGGGCGGAACGAACTTCGACCCGCGCCAGATGGACCAGCTCCTCATGGGCAACACCGCCGAGGAAAACTCCGCGCTCAAGGGGATCGCCGGACGGATCGTGGACCAGCAGCTCGCCGCCGAGCCCGCCCCCGGCGCGATCAGTGTCACCATCCCGGAAAGCGGCAAAGTCCTCACCTTCACCCGCAGCATCCAGGTCAACGGCGAAGCCCCGCTCAACCTGAAGCTCGGCCTCGCGAGCACGCGCGGGGCCAACGGTTGGTTCGTCGCGCTGTTGCTGCTAGCCTCCGCCGCCGCGGCCGCGGCGGCGTTCCCGAGACGGGCGGAGGGGTGATGCGACGTTATCCCGCGCTTCAAAGAAACCTTGGAACGAAGCGTTCCGGGGAGCGCACGCTTCCAGCGTGCATAGCGGGGCATCTTGCCTCGCAACTCTTCCTTCTTGGCATCCGGCAGGGATGCCGGATGTCCCACACGCTGGAAGCGTGCGCTCCCACGGAATCGCCGAGCCGCGCGGCTTTCCGGCGCGGCTTTCCGGTTGACCCGCCCATTCCGGAAGCAGACGATCCAACCAGCATGAACGCCCGGAACCAGGCTGGCATTATTTTCGAGGTTTTTTTGGTCGTTGTATTGGTTCTATTCTTGGCCTCACTTGCGATTCCTCGTGTTTCAAGTGGTTCCCCTAGATTTCCAATGGCCCAGCAGTTGAGCAACATGAAGCAACTTCACTTGACGGCGCAGCAGATGGTGTTGGACGGAGAAACGACCGGCAATACGAATCTTGGCTGGCCGGGCGATACGGGCGGGACTTTTTCAAACTGGGCGGCACAGATTGTCAAAGGCGGTTACCTGACAACCAATGACCTCTGCAAAATGCTCTCCGCGGCCGGATGCCTTGTTCCTCCGGGCAAGATTCCGCCGATGAACGAAACCGCCGTGCGCGTTTATGCCGTCACGAAAAACTCCCCGGCCAGCGCAGTTTTTCTCACGTCCGAAAATTTCACCAACACCCCGACAGGAGGCGAGGCGTTGAGTCCGTCCGCCAAGCCTTTTGGCAACAGGGCCTTCGTGGCTTTCAGAAAAGGGGGAGATGGCGGCGTCTATCGCCCCAAGCAGATCGGGAACACAAACCTCATCGGTTCGTATGTGCCGTTGTGCCGGTGACCCCAACACGCGTTGGCAGGGGCGGATCGCCGAGCCGTCCGTCGAGAGAAGTCGGCGGGCTCGGCGATCCCGCCCTACCAATGATCGGCTCAGCCAATTTCCACGGGATCAGGAGCCCTGAGGCTGTAGCAACTGTGTCTTCGGGTTTTGGTGAAATTCAGGGATTGCCGGGCTTCGTGTGGGCTTCGAGCGCTTCGCGGGTGACCGCGTGGCGGGCGCCGCAGCGCGGGCAGTGGATGCGGATGGTTTCTTCGCCCGCGAAGAGCTCGTCAGCCTGCTTCCGGAAAACCGGCCCGAGAAAATCGAGCATGCGCGCCTGCGTGCACCCGCACTCGAACCGGTAGAGCCGCTTTTCGAGGAGCGCGAGTTCGACGTCCGCGTCGAGGGTTTCGATGGCGGCGGAGCCGAGCGACGCGAGCCATTCGAGGTCGCAGTCCGGCTGGGCGGAAACCATCACGAGGTCCTCGTCGGCATGCCAGAAGAACCGTGCGGGCCGCTGCTCGCTTTTCGCGTAGAATTGTTCCGCCGCTTCGAGGAAATCGTTCCCTTCGAACTCCGTGACGCTGCGGCGGGGCGGGCGTCCTTCCTCGATCACGTCGGCATAAAAAACCCCCTTCTCGATGGCGCGGATATTTTCGGTGAAAACATTGGCGACGACCGTGCCGGCGGCGTTGTCTCCGGCGGCGAAGATATTCATGCGCGGGTCGCGGATGTGGACCGTCCACGCGCAGGTCTCTTTCCACGGCCTCCCGGCGCAGTGGAGGGTCAGCGCGGCGAGCGCCTCGCGTCCGTTCTTGTCGCACTCGGGCGGCAGTTGGATCCCGCAATCCATCCGGTGGAGATACCATGCCGCGAAAAGCTCGGAGAAAGAACCTCTCGCCACGAGGGCGTTGCGGTGCCGGGCAAAATACGTGCGGACTTCGATGTCGGCGCTCATGCCACCCCGACCTTTCCGCGAACGTCGGATGTCTTGCCCGCGAACAGCCGTCCGCCCATGGCGAGCGCGCGCCGGGCGACAAGTTTTTTTTTCGCGAGCGCCGCGCGTTCGGCGTTCGAGCCGGCGAGGCGGTCGGCCAGCCGGGCTGTCAGGATCGCCAGGTCGTGGTGGGAGCCGAGCACGGAGGCGAGCCGGTCGGCTTTCGGGACAAACTTGTCAAGCGGTCGCCCGATCGCGGCGGATTGATACAGGAACTCCTTCACGCGTTTGCGCCACTCGTGAAAAATCAAATCATCCCCGGTTTCCTTGAGGCAGGCTCGCATCGCGCGGCGCGAGCGGCGGTAGCTGCCCAGCCAGGCCTCGAACACTTCGCCGCACGCGAGTTTTTCAAGCTGGAAATGATCCGCGAGCGAAGCCAGGGCGGAGCAGGTTTCGCGGGCGGCCGCGGCGTCGGGCTGGCGCTCGGGATTCCGGCAATGGAGGCCGAGGGCTGAGGCGGTTGCGACGGCCTCGCCCTTGTCGAGAAGATCCAGCAGCAATTCCGCCTGGACATCATCGTCGCGCACGGACCCGAAATGGTCTTTCAGGTCGCGGGCCAACTCGTCGGATTTCGCGAACGCCGGGCGCGTGAGAGCCGGTGCCGCCAGCCGCAGCACCGCGCGGAATTTTTTCATGCGGACCCGGATCTCATGCACGCGGTCTTCCGTCCGATCCGGGAGGGCGGCGATGTCCCGGGCGACACCGGCCACGAGGCGGCGCAGGATCCCCTGCACATTCCTGCCCGGGATTTCGGCGGCGAGAAGGGGAGTGCTCACTCCTCCACTCAATAGCAGGAGGCAAAACCGGGAGTCCATTTCCGTTTTGCATTTCTTTCCCGGAATGGCCGTGCAAGGCTCGTCCATGCCCGAACGCGATATCCTCCACCCCGCCGACCGGCTCGTCGCAGCCATGGAGCGGATCTACAGCTACCGGATGACCACCACCTCCGGCGGAAACCTGTCCATCCGCGATGAAGACGGGACGGTCTGGATCACGCCGGCCCGCATGGACAAAGGCGCGCTGAGGCGCGAGGACATCGTGGCGGTGCGAGCGGACGGGACCATCGCCGGAAGCCACAAGCCTTCGTCCGAGCTGCCGTTCCACCTCGGGATTTACGGTGCCAGGCCGGACCTGCGCGGCATCGTGCACGCCCACCCGGTCGCGCTCGTGGCGTTCAGCATCTGCGGCATGGCGCCGGACACGCGGCTGTTTCCGAAGTCGCGTGCGATCTGCGGCGAGGTCGGGGTTGCCGGCTACGCGCTGCCGGGGAGCCGGCTGCTCGGCGAGCGCATCGCCGCGGTCTTTGCCTCCGGCCCGTCGTGCGTGATGCTCGAAAACCACGGCGTGGTGGTCGGCGGAAAGGATTTTCAGGAGGCGTTCACGCGGTTTGAAACATTGGAATTTACCGCGAAGACCTTGATCAAAGCCGGTGCGCTTGGCGGGGCGAAGGTTCTCGATCCGGAGCGGATCGCCCTTGCGGAGGCGCGCCGCGTGCCGGACAAATCGTTCCGTCCCGGCCCCGCCACCTGCCGCGAACGTGCCCTGCGGCGGGAGCTCTGCGATTTTGTGCGGAGGGGATACAAGCAGCGGTTGCTGATCAGCAGCGAAGGGACGTTCTCCGCGCGCCTGGGCGAGAGGGAGTTCCTCATCACCCCCGCCGGGGCCGACCGCGCCAGCCTCCAGCCCGGCGACCTCGTGCTCGCCGGGCCGGACGGGACGGAAGCCGGAAAATCAGCCAGCCGGGCGCTGCCGTTGCACGAGGCCCTGTATCGCCGGCATCCAACCGTCGAGGCGGTTGTCATGGCCACGCCGGTCAATGCCACGGCGTTCGCCGTCTCGAGGGAAACCCTCGACACGCGCACGATCCCGGAGAGCTACATTTTTCTCCGCGATGTGGGGACGATCCCGTTCGAGAGAATCTACGGCGAACCTTCCGGGTTTGCCGATCTGGTCCGCCCGGACTTTCCGGTGAGCCTGTTGGAAAACGACGGGGTGATGGTGCTGGGCACATCGCTGCTCGATGCGTTCGACCGGCTCGAGGTGCTGGAATCGACGGCCGAGGCGGTCATCAACAGCCGCCCGCTCGGCGCGGTCCGCCCGATGGACGATGCGGTGATCGAAGAGCTCATCCGGGAATTCCTGACGAAGCCCGCATCTCTCACGGTCGAGTTGTAGGGGTGCTCTATGAGCGCCGATCCCCGCTTGCCTGCCAAGCGACCGGCCGCGGTCACAGACCACGACTACAGCCTGCGGCCTCTCAAACCGGAGTGTGAGAGATGCGGGATAGCCTGTTTCCGGAAAGGGGGTTCATCCCGGATCCAGCGATGGAAGAAGTTTTGACAGAATTAACAAAATTAACGGAATGAGTGACACGGAATCCACACTGTCCTGAAATGTTCCTCTTCCTCCTGTTGCAAGTCCCTTCCGCTGAATTCTGTCCATTCTGTTAATTCTGTCTAAAATCCGTTTACGGGTTTACCCGCCCCAGCGGGCGCCCTCGCTCAGGGCCGGGGTCCAGCCGCGCTGGTCGCCGTTCGCGTAGTCGGTTTTGCCGATCGCCCCGATCATCCTCTTGCCGGTCGCCGCGCGCCAGTATCTGCTCATGCTCTCGCCGGTGTGGCAGCTCCAGCTTTTCACGAAGGCGTCGCGGGTGAAGAGCCCACGTTGGATTTTGCAGAGATCCTTTTCGTGGAGCCAGCTTTTCGATCCGCTGTCGATCTCGTTGCTGTAGTCGAACATGAAGCACGCGCGGTTCGAGTGGCCGAAAAACTCGAAGTCGGCGATCTTGACCTCCGAGCGCGGGCGCCCGGCGTTCAAGTAGTTGATGACGTCGTCGCCGGAGGTGATCCACACGAGGTTGACGTGGTATTTGTCGCGGACGGAGACGATGTTCGCGATGAGGTCGGTTTTGTCTTGGCGCTCGGCGCGGCGGGCGTAGCCGCGCTTGTAAACCATCCAGGTGATCAGCGCGTCCGGCCCCTCTTTTTTCCGGAGCTCCTCGATGCGCACGCGGGCCGCGCGGACGAAGTTCCCCCACCAGCGGTCGTGCGGGGTGGCCTTGAATTTTTCCCATTCGATGAGCGACGGGCCGCCGCTGACGAGGATGTATTCCTTTTGGGCGGCCGCCCCGGCGGTCAGCGTCCCGGCCAGCAGGATCAGAAGGAGTGCGCGAAACATGGCTCCAAGATTCGCGCTGCGCTCGGAAGTTCAAGAACATTCCGCCAGCGCGGCGCATGAGAATCCCAAAAACTCCGGTCTGCCATGGAGGAAACAAGGGAACTGACGGCTTTCATGTCCACCAGCCGAGCCCATGCAAAACACATGGCATCCGGAGAAATGCGACAAAACGCGGGACTGACACATTCCTGACGCACGCCGCCCGTGCCAGCCAAGAAAAGAGGCATTGACACGAAATCCGTGTAACACTATTCTCGTGTTATGAAAAACATCACGGTTGCGCTTCCTGATGCCATAGGCCGCAAGACCCGCGTCCTGGCTGCCGAGGCCGAAACGAGCGTGTCGCAATACCTCTGTCGGCTGGTGACAGAGAAGATTGAAGGAGAGACGAAGTATCAGGCAGCCATGACCAGATTCTTGCGCAGAGGGGCCCGTTCACTCCAGGCCAAGCCCGCTCCCTACCCGCCCCGCGATTCGCTCCACGACCGGCATGCCCTTCGTTGACACAAACATCCTGGTTTACGCGCGGGACAAAAGCGACCCGGGGAAGCAGGCGCGGGCGGCGGAAATACTGGGCGTTCTTTGGCGCAGCCGCACAGGCAGGCTGAGCGCCCAAGTTTTGCAGGAATACTACGTGACAGTGACCCGGAAACTGGAGCCCGGACTTTCCCGGACCGAGGCCCGGCAGGATGTCCGTGACCTGATGGAATGGAATCCCCGCCCGGTCGGCGCGGGGGTCCTGGAAAGCGCTTGGGAAATCGAAGACCGATGGAAGTTGTCTTGGTGGGACAGCCTGGTCGCGGCCTCGGCCCTGGACTGCGGGGCAACCATCCTTCTCAGCGAGGACATGCAGGATGGCCTGGCCATCCGCTCGCTCCGAATCCTCGACCCCTTTTCGAGGAAGTTCGATATGGAGCAACTCGTCACCTTGTGATCTTCCGGCAAGAACGTCATCAACAGCCCCACTCGAAAACAATGATCACCGTCGTCATCGGACACAAGAACCCCGACATGGACGCGATCTGTTCCGCGATCGGGTATGCGGAGTTCAAGGCCGCGACCGGGCTGCCTGACGTGCTCGCCGCGCGGTGCGGCCACACGAACGAGCGGATCGATTTCGGCCTGGGGAAATTCGGTTTCGAGGCCCCCGTGTTCCTGAGCGACGTGTACCCGCGCATCGAGCACGTGATGGAGCGCGACGTGGTGAGCGCGCACTGCAAGAGCCCGGTCTATGAAGCGATGACGCGGATCGGGGAGACCCGGTTCCGCGGGCTGCCGGTCGTTGATGACGACGGGCGTTGCGTCGGGCTGATCTCGGCGTTCAAGCTGAGCCAGTATCTTTTTCCTCCGCTCGACCGGATCTCGTCGGCGCGGGTGGTGGACGCCTCGCTGGCCGACATCCAGGCCTCGATTCACGGAACCCTCTTGGCGGGGCCGGAGGACACCGAGGTGTACCCGCACGACCTCGTGGTCGCGGCGATGCACACGACGACGTTCACGAAGCGGCTCGGGGAGCTCGACGTGAAATCCACCGTCCTCATCGTCGGCGACCGCTGGAACATCCAGGAGCTCTCGATCAAGGCCGGCGTCCGCGCGCTCGTCATCACGAACAATTTTCCCGCGAAAAAGCCCGTGCTCGCCCTGGCGAAAGAGCGCGGCGTCACGCTCATCTCCTCGCCCTACGACACGGCGACGACCGTCCTCCTGGCGCGCGCGGCGGTGACATCGGGGAAGATGCTCCAGCCGGAATTCATGAGCCTGCCGGCCGACATGCCGCTCCGCGAAGCCAGGGCCGATGTGACCATGTCCTCGCAATTCGCGTTTCCGGTCTTGGGGCCGGACGGGCGGCTCGAGGGGATCCTTTCCAAAAGCGATTTTTTGAAGCCGGTGCCGCACCAGCTGATCCTGGTCGATCACAACGAGCTCAGCCAGGCGGTGCACGGGGCGGACGAGATCCCTGTCGTCGAGATTATCGACCACCACCGGATCGGGGTCGCGCCGACCCACCAGCCGATCCTTTTCCTCAACCGCCCGGTGGGATCGACCTGCACGATCGTCGCCGCCTGCTACCAACAGTCCGGGATCCCGATTCCAAAAAATCTCGCAGGGCTCCTGATGTGCGGGGTCATTTCCGACACGCTCAACCTGTCCTCCCCCACCACGACGGACGCCGACCGCAAGGCCCTCGAAGATCTCGCGAAGCTCAGCGGCGTCCGCCCGTCCGATCTCGCCTCGGAAATATTCTCGGTCGGCTCCCCGCTCCTGACGATGGCGTCGAAGCAGGCGATCACGGCCGACTGCAAGGAATACGCCGAGCGCGGGTTCCGGTTCAGCGTTTCGCAGATCGAGGAGCTCAGCTTCTCGCACCTCCCGGAGAAGCGCGACGAGCTGGTCGCGGCGCTCGAAGCCTACCGCTCGTCGAACAACTATTTCTTCTCGGCCCTGCTCGTCACCGACGTGAACACGCAGAACTCGATCCTGCTGCTCTGCGGGCCGGACAACTTCACGCGACTGGTCGATTTTCCCGACGAGGGGCCCGGAGCCTGGAAGCTCGACGGCGTGGTCTCGCGCAAAAAGCAGCTCCTGCCCTACCTCACCACGCTTTTGGGCCGGGTCGTGTAATGCCAGCTTTCGGAACTGCAAAGCGATTAGCCCGAAAACAGATGTTGAGAGTTGATGGTTGGGTGTTGCGCGTGAAGCCTGAAACCGGTAAGTTTTGTTGCGTCGAGCTGGGCAACCGCTCGGATCTGAGCGGGGCGTTTTTTCTAAAATGATGAATGCTTACTTTTCGCTGGTTATTGCCATCCTGTCCGAAGTCATCGGGACTTCGGCATTGAAAGCTTGCGACGGGTTCTCGCGCCTCTGGCCGTCCCTGGTCGTGGTCGCGGGTTACGGGCTCGCGTTTTTTTTCCTGTCCATCACGGTGCGGACGGTCCCGCTGGGGATCGCGTATGCCGTCTGGTCCGGGCTCGGCTCGGCGTTGATCGTGGGGATCTCGTGGCTGGTCTTCAAGCAAGCGCTCGATTTGCCTGCCGTCTGCGGGGTCGCTCTCATCATCGCCGGGTGCGTCGTTTTGAACGTCTTTTCAAAGGCGTCCGGCCACTGAACCGAGGATGAGGGGCAATGCCCAAATCCCTGAAAGAACCGCCACCGAATAACCCCGCATGAAAATAGAACCACCCATCCCAAGTATCTCCGGCGGGAGAGCGCCGGTAATCCATCTGGCCCGTTTCCTCCTGCCTGCCCTGCTTTTTTGCTCGGTGGCAGCCGCGCGCGGTGCCGCAAACAAAGAGGCCGACTACGTTTTCAAAAATGGGGCGGTCTATACGATGGATGCCGCCGCCCCGAAAGCCGAGGCCGTCGCCGTCACGGGCAAGGAGATTTCCTACGTGGGGGACAACAAAGGTGCCGAGGCCCACGTGGGGAAACACACGCAGGTCATCGACCTGGGCGGCAAGATGCTGTTGCCGGGCTTTGTCGAGTCACATATCCATCCCACCTTGGCCATAGTTGCCTCAGGTGCCGACCTGCCTTGCGACTCTGTGGACAAGGTCCTGGCAAGGACGAAGGCATGGGCGGACGCTCACCCTGATGCCAAACTTATTCAAGGGTTTGGCTGGCGCTACACCCTGTTCCCGACGACAGGCCCGACCAAGGAGGTTCTGGACAAGGTGTTTCCCGACAAGCCGGTGATTCTCGTTGCCATCGACGCTCACAGCGCATGGCTGAACAGCAAGGCGCTCGAAATGGCTGGAATTGATGCCAAGACTCCCGATCCCGCGCCGGGCGTGAGCTTCTTCCAGCGCGATCCCAAAACCAACGGGCCGACCGGTTGGGTCGTGGAGACCGTCGCCGAACAGATGGTCATGGCCAAACTGAACCCTCCGACGCCGGAAGCCGTGATCGCCGCTGCGGCCGACAAGTTTCAGGAGTTTGCATCTTCGGGAATAACGGCCCTTTTTGATGCCGGAATGGGCACGATACCGACCGACCGCGGCCTCGAGGGATACCAGCGGTTGGAAAAAGAGAACAAGCTGCCGGTGCGGATCGTCGCCAGCTATTATTGGAACAGCCCGGCAATCACTGACCCTGTAAGTGACGTGCTGGCGTTGCGCAAGAAGTTCAACTCGGAGCTCGTGCAAGTCCGGGCACTGAAGATCATGCTCGACGGCGGCGAGGCACAGCACACGGCAGTCATGCTCCAGCCTTATGCCGACCGGCCCGGCTTTCTTGGCGAGTATGCGATAGATGAGAAGCTGGTCAAAGCTGCCGTGCTCAAAGCGCAGGCCAATGGCGTTGATACCCACTCCCATAACTACGGGGATGGAGCGGTCCGCACCTACCTCGACGCCGTCGAGCAGGCGCGCAAGGCTTATCCCAACAGCCCGTCGCGCCACGCCTCGGCTCACAATATCTTCGTCAGCGATCAGGATGTCCCCCGCTTTGCAAAGCTGGACGTGACGATGCAAAGCTCGGCCCAGTGAGCCATGCCTGACCCGACCATCAAAAGGACGACGGAGATCGTCGGCCAGGACGTGGCTTTCCAGGAATTCTTCCGCCACAACTCCGTTCTGAAGGCGGGCGGGCGCGTCGCGTTCGGGACGGACTGGCCCGCCTCGGGCTACATCGTCACCTATCGCCCGCTAGACGCCATCCAGGTGGCGATCACGCGGGGGATCTTGCCGCGGTTCGGAAAGGAGGAATTCATGCCCGTCTTGCCGCCAGAAAACGAGCGCATCACTCTGGACCAAGCTCTCAAGGCCTCGACGCTGGACGCGGCCTACGTGCTCGGGCTAGAGGAAAAAATCGGCTCGCTGAAGGTCGGTAAGCTCGCGGACATCGTGGTGCTGGAAAAAGATCTGCACAAGATTCCACCCTCCGACATCAGCAATACCAAGGTCGATCTCACCATGATGAACGGCCGGATTACCTGCCACGAGGGCATCAAACCCGCATCTCTCACGCCCTGTTGTTTTCGATGAGCTGTTCGGTTCCGCTCAGGGCGATGGTCAAAGCTTGATGCCGGCGCGCCGGTAGGCGGAACGGATCTGGTCCATGAGCTCGGCGGTCGTCCTCCCGTTCAGAAGGATGTCGAGCGTGGATTTTTCAAATTCCGCGCGCTTCTCCGGCGAGGCAAGGATCTCGGGTCGCGGTGGCGGTGTCAATGTGTCCGGCCAGCGGTAGCGCCCGTCGGGCAGGACCTCGACGCCGGGGAGCTTCTTGAACGCCTCGGCATCCGTTTGGTATTTTTCGATCTGTTCGAGAACCTTGCCGACGGCGCGCATGTATTTCACGAACACGGCCCCGTCGCCTTTGCCGTCCATGTGCATGAAATAATTCACGAGGAGATAGGCGGTGAAATACATGCGGCGGGATTCCCCGGGGCTCCGTTCGAGCGTCGCGGACCATTCTTTGCCGCTGATCCCGAAGAGCTTCTCGATCGGGAACGGCTCCGGAACCCCGCCGCGGGCCTTGAGAAAAGCGACGTAATCCCTGAGCCCGCTCCTGGCCGCGGAAACCCGGAAGACGCCGAGCCGGAGGGGGATGGCGTTGGTGTATTCCGCCGTTCCCTCGATGACCCACTGAGGCAGGATCTCCAGCCAGGCGTGCATCATCTGGTGGGTGAGTTCGTGGACCAGCGTGTCCGAACGGTAGTCGGTGGACTTGGCAAAACTTTTCCCGAGCCGCTCGATGCCGAGGCTCTCGAACGGGACGATGAAAAGTTTGCGGGACCGGAAATAGATGCCTCCGCTGTTCGGCGCTCCTCCCTCCTCTTTGTAGCGCTCGCGAGAACGCACCAGCAGCGCGTGGAAGCGGTCGCCCTCCTCTGGCTGCGGGCGGACCCCCCACGGCAGCGCCTTCAGCAGCTCGTAGGTCGCCTCGAAATTCCGGGCCACATCGCGCAGCAGGTTCTGGGTGAGCTTTCCGTCGCTCGCGAACTCGAAGTGCTGCGTGCGGTAAACAAATTTCCCGTTCTGCTCGTCCTCGCCCACGACCTCGACAAGAACCTTGCTGCTGTCCACGCCGACCTGGTCCGGCATCGCGACCGGCTGCCGCTCCTGCCACTCGGTCAAATACGCGCGGTCCGCCTCGCCGAGGGATTCCGCCGGAACGCTGGTGCGCCCGCCGTTCAACAGCCGGAGTCCCGCCGTCTTCCCATCAAATGTCTGCAGGGCAGCCTTGGTAGCAACCCCTCCCGGAAACGTCCACTCGCGCATCGGCCCCTCCGGCGGCAGCCCCGCCATCGCCGCGGTCGCGGCGAAAACGAAGATCGCGACCGCCCCCGGGATTCCTGTTCGCGTGAGATATTTCGGCATGACGCGGTCCTTCATATTCGACGCGTGTCCGCGTTGGCCAGTTTCTTCTGTGCGGCAGACGCAAGCCCGCGCGCGACCCGCGAGGGCGCGGCTTGCCTTGCCTAACCCGGCGGGATCCGCTAGAGGATTTACATGGTCCAACGACTTGCCCTTGCCCTTGCTGTCGCGCTGCTCCCCGCCACCATCCGGGCGGACGAGACCGTGCTGGCCACGCAGAAAAAGCTCGCGGGGCTCGGGTTCTACAAAGGCGAGGCCGACGGCCAGACCGGAAGCCAGACGAGCGCGGCGGTCCGGCGGTATCAGATCGCGCAAAACCTGAAGGTCACCGGGGAGCTGAACCGCCAGACGCTCGAGAAGCTGGGGATCAAGGGCTCGACTCCCGCGCCCGCCTATGTCGCCATTGCCGATATTTTCAAGGGCGGGCCGTATGTTTCCTCGGGGCCCGAGAAGCAGGTCGCGGTGACCCGGCAGGCACAGAATAAACTGAAGCTCCTCAAATATTACAGCGGGCCCGAAGACGGCCTGCCCAATCCCGCCCTCGTGTCCGCCCTCAAGGCCTGGCAGAAAAGCGCGGGCTTCCGGCAGACCGGGCGCTTCGACGAAGCCTCGCTCAAAGGCCTCGGCCTGATGCCCAACTGACCACAAGCCCATGAACGAAATCCTCGACCTCTTCCGCCAGACCGGCGCCCTCCTGCACGGCCATTTTATTTTGCGCAGCGGGCTCCATAGCCGCGAATTTTTCCAGTGCGCGCTGCTGCTCCAGGATGCCGCGATCGCCGCCCGCGTGTGCGGGCGCCTCGCCGACAAACTCGGCTCCTACGAGGCCACGACCGTGATCTCCCCGGCGGTCGGCGGGATCATTGTCGGGCAGGAGGTCGCCCGGCATCTGGGCAAGCGCCACATCTTCGCCGAAAAAGACGGCACCGGCGGGCTCGTCATCCGGCGGGGATTCACGATCAAACCCGGAGAAAAATTTCTGGTGGCCGAGGATGTGGTGACGCGCGGCGGGCGGGTCCAGGAGACGATCCAGATCGTGCGCGACCATGGCGGGATCGTCTCCGCGGCGGGCTCGATCGTCGACCGCAGCGGCGGGGCGCTTCCCGACTTCGGGTGCCCGTATGTTTCCCTCGTGCAGATGGACGTCGAGACCTTCGACCCGGAAAACCTTCCAGAGGATCTGAAAGGCACGCCGGCGGTCAAGCCCGGGAGCAAATAGCCAGTTTCTCCATGGACCGTTTGTTGCTGACCGGCGCGACTTTTTGCCTGCTTCTGAGCTTCGGCTACACGCTGTTTGCGCTGGGTGCCGGACGGTTCCGGCCCGGCCGGGTCAACCTGGTCGCCATCCTCGGCGGGTTTTTGCTCCTCACGCTGGATCTGTGGGGCCGGGGGCATGCGCAGCGCTCGTGCCCGATCAACTCGCTTTTCGACGTCCTGGTCTTCGTGAGCTGGTCGATCCTGCTGATCTACCTGGTCATCGGTCCGGCCTACCACCTTTCCCTGCTGGGCGCGTTCACGTCGCCGCTGGTTTTTCTCGTCCTCCTGTTCGCGCAACTCGGGCCGGTCGGCCCGGCCGCGCAAGGGCGCTTCGACCACGATCCCTGGACCGAATTGCACGCGGCGCTGAGCCTGGTCGCCTACGGGGCCTTCGGCCTGGCGGCGGTCGCGGGGCTGATGTATCTGGTGCAGGACCGGCAGTTGAAAAGGCACAAGGCAGGCGCGCTTCTCTACAACCTTCCGCCGATCACCGACCTCGGTGTCGCGAACGCCCGCCTGATCCGGCTCGGCTTCGGGCTGCTGACCGCCGGGTTCGCGGCCGGGTTTGCGGCCGGGCACATCGGCGGGGTCCACGTCAACGGCCTGAAGTTCTTGGCCTCGGTTCTTATCTGGGCGGGATACGGGGCGATCCTGGTCCTGCGAGAATTCCGTCGCCTGCCGCCGCGGCGCACGGCGGAGGCTTCGATGCTCGTGTTCGGCGCGGCCCTGCTGGCGCTTCCGGCCATCCAATACCTTTCCTCGCTCAAATGAACATCGTCTGCGCGGGCATCAACCACCGGAGCGCGACGGTCGGTATCCGGGAAAAATATGCCGTCGGCCCGCACGAGCTCGAGACGGCGCTCGCGCTGGTCCGCAGGATCGACGGGCTCGCGGGGGCGGTGATCGTTTCGACCTGCAACCGGGTCGAGTATTACACGGCGAGCGTCTGCCCGCTCCGGGTGCTGGACGGGCTGCGCGGATACCTGCAGGAACGCAACGGCGGGAACGACGCCCCGCTCTACACGCACGAATCCCCCGCGAGCATCCGGCATCTGTTCCGGGTCGCGAGCGGCCTGGATTCGATGGTCATCGGCGAGACCGAGATCCTCGGCCAGCTCAAGCAGGCGTATGCCGCAGCCACCGGTTGCGGGGCGACCACCCGCCATCTCAACAAGCTTTTCCAGCACGCCTTCCGCGTGGCCAAGCAGGTCCGCAGCGAAACCCAGATCACCCGCGGGTCCACGTCGGTCGGCTCGGTCGCCGTCGATCTTGCCGGGAAAATCTTCGGGGGGCTGGACGGGCGCACGATCATGATTCTCGGGGCCGGTGACGTGAGCGAGCGGACCGCGCGGAGCCTCGTTTCCCGCGGGGTGGGCACCGTCATCGTCGCGAACCGCACCTTCGACCGCGCGGCGCGCCTGGCGGAGGAGATCGGGGGAATGGCCGTCCACTTCGACAACTGGCACAACGCCTTCGACAACGTGGACATCCTGATCTGCTCGACTGCCGCCCCGCACCCGATCGTGACCCGCGAAAAGATCGAACCCCTGCTGAAACGCCGGGACGGCCGCCCGCTTTTCATCATCGATCTCGCCGTCCCCCGCGACGCGGAGGCCGCGTTGAACGAACTGGACGGCGTCTATCTCTACGACATCGACTCGCTGGAAGAAATCGTCCGCCAGTCGCTGGAGGTCCGCCGGGCGGAAGTCGTGCGCTGCGAAAAACTGATCGACCAGCATGTCGCCGAGTTCGTCGGGTGGACTCGCAACCACATCGCCTTTCTCAAATGAAAGCAATGGTTCTCGGCACACGCGGCAGCGACCTCGCACTCGTGCAGACGCGCGACGTGGCCGCCCGGCTCGCCTTGGCGCATCCCGGTCTGGCCCTCGAGGAGAAAACCATTAATACCACCGGCGACAAACGCCTCGATGTCAGCCTCTCCGCTCCGGGCTCCTTAGAAAAAGGGCTGTTCACCAAAGAGCTGGAGGAAGCCCTGCTCAACGGCTCCGTCCACGCCGCCGTGCACAGCCTGAAGGATCTCCCCACCGAACAACCGCCGGGACTGGTCCTCGGCGCGATTCTCGAACGGGCCGACACCTCCGACGCCTTGGCCTCGAAACACGCGGGAGGATGGAAAGGGCTTCCTCCCGAGGCGACGGTGGCCACGTCGAGCCTCCGCCGGAAAAACCAGATGCTCCTCCTCCGCCCTGATTTGCAGGTCGTCGAAATCCGCGGGAACGTCCCGACGCGCCTGCGCAAAGTTCTCGGGAACCCCGAGCTCGACGCCCTCGTCGTAGCAAGCGCCGCGCTGGCGCGCCTCGGAACAAATATCCTCCCCGATGGCCTGCGGGTGACGGTTATCGAGGAAATGCTCCCGGCTCCCGGGCAGGGGGCCGTCGCCGTCGAGTGCCGTGCCGACGACAATAATACCCGCAGCCTGCTCGCCGCCATCCACCACGAACCCACAGCGCTCTGCGTGCGCGCGGAGCGCGAACTCCTCCACCGGCTCGGCGGCGGATGCCACATGCCGCTCGGGGCGAGAGCGGTCATCGAAAACGGAAAACTCCGCCTCCTCGCCGCGCTGTTCGAAGCCGACGGAATCCGCTGGCTCTCGCGGTAAGTCAAATTAGCCCGAAAACGGCGATTGAGAAATTCTTTCAGAATGGAAAGCCCGGCCTCGGACGCTTCGCGTCCTGCGTTGCAACCTCTACAAGAAACGCCGTTTTCGGGGTTAAGGCGCTAAGCCGGTTACCTGCCGCGCCTGGTTGAACTTCTTTGATTTTCCTTCCACCGCGTCCGTGATGTATTTCATAGCGGAGGCGGCATTTTCCTCAATTGGAAGGGTCGCATCAAGAACGAGCTTGTGCGGAAGCCTCTTCACGGCTTCTAAGTTCCGCGTGCTCGGAATCTCCCTCCATTTCTCAGCCAATAGTCTGCTCCATTCCCAAGCTTCTGGCGGGTGGCGCAGCAAAACGCGTTTCACAGCTTGCTCCATGGGCATGTCGAGATGGATGAATAAATCCGCCGAGAGAAATGGATGCATGAAGGGCGCTAAAATGACCGGCCGCAAAACAAATTTGTTCCACTCGGATGTTTCGCCCGTTCGCTTGAATGCCCGAAAATCATATTCGGGATAATGGCAAACGGTTCCGACCGGCTGTGAAATGTGCGACTCCAACAACGTGAAGTCGCATGATATATCGGCCAGGCTCTCGCCCCTGTCTTCCAGGTAGTAATCAGCGTTAATATGACACGCCTGGTCCTTCGGCATCACTTCAAGAAGCTTCTCTGTTAAACTCGTTTTTCCGACTCCTGAATCACCGAACACGCTGACAACTGTTATTTCTCTGTTCATGAAATACGTTATCTAAATTAAAGTTGGCCGGAGCTATGCATAATTGTTCAACGCCCCAAGCCACCCGCGGCTTTCTGCTGGCGGCAGACGAATGCTGGTTGACGATTTAGCCATGGGGAGCTTTCGGTAACGGCCCGCCCGGAGAGGCGTTGGGCGCGCTGACTGGTCCGGCCTTCCAAAGGCTAAGCTTGAAACCTTCGTGAGACGAGACAAACCCCATCTTCTGGTAAAACCCATGCGCCTTATCTCTCAACTTATTTGACGTCAATTCAACCGCGATGCACCGGGCGGATGTGGCGTGCTCAATGGCGGAGTGAATCAAGGCGGCTCCAATCCCCTTTCCCTGATAATCTGGATGGACAAAGATGGCCTCGACCACAGCCCGGCGAAACGCACGTGAAATCAGATGCTGAATAAATGTCATTTGCAGCGTTGCAACAACCTGCTCACCGATATCTGCTACGAGCAAGATTTATTTTGGAGGGAGTTCGAAGCGACCGGCAAGAATTCCTGGCACGGTGATATCCTCATCCAATTCCTCCCAGCGCAGCGCAAAACCATTCACCTCGACTTCAACTTGTTTCAACTGTTGATCTGTGGCCGCAGCCAAGCGTCGAAAACGGTCGGCCGGAAACCCGACAAAGCGCCCGTCATGCAGTTCGATATATATTGTTCTTCCTTCGGTCCAAGCACGCACAGCGGCCGGCTCCAAGGAAATCGGTGGTTCAGCGAGGATGGCGTTCATAATATGCTTTGTTCAGTTCTTGTTGATTTTCGAAAACGAGGCGTTCGATCTGTCGCAGGTCATGCGATCTTACTCCCCGGTTGCTTGCGAGAAAAATGGAAGGCTCCAGCCAGAATTTGCAGTCTCCGTCAGGCGTCCGGACATGGATATGGGGAGGCTCACTTCCCTCGTCGGTGTAGAAGTGAAAACGGAACGCTCCGATGCGCAGAACTGTCGCATTTATGAAACATACCACATGCAGCGTTGCATGGGAATATTTTTTGCCAACGTCACGAGTCTGCCACCGGCTGGCAGCGCCGCGTTGATTGCTGGGTTGAGATTTTAGTTTTCATGGAACTTTCGAAAAAAAAGCGGACAGCCAGTTGGCAGCATTCGTCTGGTTAGGCTTCACGTTGTCCCCGGTACTCGAGGATAAGGTCTTGGTCATAGTTCCGCAACTCTGTTGGCGCAAAGCTGAGCGATAGAAAGAAGGCCGCTGAGGCATTGTTGTCTGGATGCACGGCGACGACTACACGCTGGCAGTCCGGAAGCTCGAGCAGCGCTGCAAGAACGGCATTGCATACGATCGCACCCAGGCCTCTCCTCTGATACTTGACGTCCAGTACGAGATGAGTGATCTCGTACGCTCCGGATACCCGCCTTGTAAGTGCCTCGTCCAGGTACATCGGCCCGTACGCGACCATTCCGACTGGAGCTTCCTCCGACGCCACATGAACCATGCGGAACGTGATGTTTGGGTTGTCCAGTGACTGCTGGTGCCAGTACCAGTTGGAGTGCACCCAGTAACGCTGCGGTTCCCCAGGCTCAATGTCCTCGAGGTACCCGCGATTCGCGATGGTGACAGGTCTGAGCTGAACATTCATGGCACGGCGGCTGTTGCGTGGGGCCTAGACTTTATGGTTGCTGGGCCAACTTGGAACGGCGACTTCTGCCTTGAAAAATGGTGGTGTGTTTGCCGTTCATAAGACGCGGGCTGCCCGTCAAGGGCCTATCCGCAAGAACGACTCCGTGTTGGGCGGAGACTCGGTCTGAACCAACAAGTGAAACGCGAACTGACAAACTCACCATATGACCAAAACTGAAATATACATCGGGCTCGATGTCCACAAAGAAACGATCACCGCGGCCGTGGCCGAAGGAGGGCGCACCGGGGAAGTCCGCCAGGCGGGGACGCCCTCCGATCCCGGCTTCTTCCGATCTTCCAATGGTGCCACCACAGCAAGCTGAATGCCAGCAACCCGCTCATAATAATCCATGATTGCATCAACCTCCGAGAAAACCTTCGTATGGAATACAACCCGCAGACTCATCTGCGTTGGGCGATCAGACGGTCGAACTGCTCAAGATTGATTCCCTTGCTGGGATCTGCGTCTAGTTCGGAGTTCCGATGCTCAGCTTCTGCAATTCCATCATCCGAGCCGGCAAACAGTGGAGGCAGACTGTCGAGAATACGTGATGCCAGCGTAGCCCGCTGTTGCTCAGGGAGTTCAAAAGCAAGATTTTCAACTTCCGCCAACGTCATCATGTCTGGATTGTAGGTGAGGTGCCAGAGTCTCGCAATATATTTTTTCCCAACGCTGAGGTCACCAACGGCTCTCTGGAAGCGGCCGGTGAATGCCGGTTGAGGGTTTAATCATGGTGAATGGTTTCAACAACCCGCCCGAAGAGCTGTCGGCGTGCACTGTCTGGTTCGACTTTTCGGCCAGAAACTAAGTACATTAATGTTCCTCCAGCTGTGAAATAACATCCGGTTTTGACCGCATCAAAATAGCGGATCATTTCGACCTGAGAGCGTTTCTGCATCTCTTCACACAAGCCATCGGACTCTTGGCCGAGAGCATTCAGATAACGCGCTTGCTCCGCCCAATCGTGAGGGCCAGAATTTGAGGTTTCCCAATCCTGAATTGTCCGAAGCATTGCTTGCTGTTCAGGTGCTTTGTATGGCCGATACATGGGAGTTGCCTTGTCAGATAAATAAACTCGAATATCGTCTAGACCAACATCCGCGAAAGCGCCTGGCAGTAAATCACCATACGAATTGTCGCCTTCACCCAACAACTTCTTTCCACGCTCAATCGCTAATGCATATTTGACATCTTTGATGATAGCCTCGATGGAATCCTCTTCCGTCAAGTTCGATTTCACTAAAGAACCAGCAACATTGTTTGGTTCGACACACAGCACTAAACCACCTGGTTTTGCAACTCGATGCATTTCCGATATGGCGGCCTTTGGGTTACGCAGATGGATGAGTGTTGTCTGGCAGGTCACCACGTCAAATGAGCTGTCGTCATAGGGCAATGCTTGTGCATCGCCATGCTTGAATTGAATGGTTGCACATTGAGTTTCGAAAAAGCGCGTTAATTCAGCGCCGCCCGCAGCCCACTTAGGATCGCTATCTACAGCATGAACCTCCGAGGGTTTTTTCATGAACGCAACAAGGAGCCTACTCCAGTGGCACTGACCACAGCCGACATCCAGCAATGTCGTGCAATCTCCAAGGTGGAGACGAGACGCCATCAATTCCAAGAAATCATGATTCCACCAGAAGTCTCGGTAGTCCTTGAAGTATTCTTCAGAATGTCCATTCGTCATCGTAGTTGGGAGTTGGTTCTCTTGCATGGTCGAACGTCCCTCGTCAGGTATCGCTGGCTGGCGGGGCGGGTGGATCGCAAGGACTGGGAGCGAAGGCACTCGGCCTGCTCCTCTGCCAGCAGGCCCGGTGCCTGACCGGTCGAACGTCAAATCGGTGTTCATCGAAACTCCTGACGGCCAGCGATTAGCTGGACGAGTCTGTTCGCATTTATATTTTACCACGGACTCTCACTTTCAGCAGTCTTTAATTCAAGACCCGCGCGATAGTATCTGGCTTCATACGAAATATCAGAATTGGAGGCGAGCCCTGAAAGGTATGCTAGTAGAAAAACTCGGTTATTTTTAATTTCCTGAATCTCAGTTTGAACCGGCTTACCGTCAGCATATACCTGATAAGCTACGTAGCAGCCTGCTGGAACATTCTCGAATTCAGCCTCAAATGTTGATCTTTTAGGAGTTCCGGTAGTGGCGTCAGATGAATTTATGCTTTTCTGCGATTTAATCTTTAAAGTCAGATTTGGGTCATATTGTCCGCCTGGAAATACTCTATATTTAAGGTTTGGCGCACCCTTAATTGGGCCAAGAGGGTTTTTAATAATAACTTTGCCGTCTTGGGCAAAGCCGAGAACGGGAAACTTTTCACTCGGGTCCAGCCACACTAACGTAGATGATCCAAGTAAAACCTGCACACGTTCAGACACTTTCGCCATTAGCATTGTTTGCGCGAATGAAGCTGATGCGATAACCAAGTATAATGTAGCAATAATAGTCTTTTTCATATAGTTATTTTAAGGAATAAGGGATTTTTGGTATACACTAACTTGATTGCCGCTCTGGCTATTCTGGAAACTGACTGTAGCAACAAAGCCGTTCTTGATAAAAAGGCCGCTGCTTTCAATATTTCCATCTCGAATTGTGCATTGCGCAACCCGTGCTCCGAGGGACATCGATAGTGCAAGCGCATTTTCAAGCAAACGGGAACCAATGCCCATCCTTTTGATTCTAACTGACAGGTGGCAAATCTCACATTGATACCATTGCACAGGGATCATTTCTACCACGCCGACAATATTGGAGTGGTCGTCAAGTTCATAAATATACCTTTCAGCATGTTTGATAACTTTTGTTGCATCGTATACCGCACTTAGCTGATTCTGTGTATTTATTAATGCGGCTATTTGACTGGCGGTTGTGGTCGTCATAGGGTGATATATATTGTTGCCCAATAGGTCCTCACTGGGCAAGTTGCTCATCGATCATCTTTTCCTGTAATTTCCTTCTCCATGTTGTCGGCCGTTTCTGTCACTGCCTGTAACGCAAGCAGGAGACTCGTTTTGTCGGTGTCGGCGGCAATCTGTGCAGAAAAGATTGCCAAGGACTTGTCACTCATTTTAGTAATCAGCCAGGCACCTAGTTTTACGTTTTCATTAGCCTCCAGGAGCTTGCGTAACTGTGCAGGTGTCAGATCATCAGCGACGAATCCTACGGACCAGACCTTCCTGATCTCAAGAGTTCCTAGCTTTGAAGTATTTGAGTTGATGAAGACAAGCTGAGAGCGACCGGCATCTAAGCTGTTGATTAATTTAAAATCTCCGTCTTTGTCGATTTCGTATTTAAGTTCCGCTGCGCGAAGAATCCTTTCTACGCGGTCATCGGATGACTTTGGTGCACCGACCTGTGCTGTAGCGTGTGAGCTTAGGCAAGCAGTGCTCGCTATAATTAGCAGGTATCGTGATAGTTTCATTTTGGTTTTCATATTAAGTGCGTGGTGCTTGTCGAGTTGTGGACACATGATATTTTTTGATAATTCATAAAATATTTATATGATGACAGAACAAAATGATCAACACGATCGGGGCTTATTTCTGGCGAACGTCCCCAGTCACCTGCCCCGGACCGTCGGCACGACGGATGCCGGGAGCGAAGCGACCAAGCATGCGGCGTGACGACGGGTAGGGGTTAGGTGGACTGGCCCGTTCGGCCTGTATATTTTTATTATTTTATTTCATGCCCACCGTCCGTGGTGATCTGCTCGCCGAGAATATTTATAAACAGGGTTACACCGATAAATAGACCAACTAATCCCATGAAGATCCACGCGCCGTAATCTTCCCCACGGAAAAGCCACAGCGATCCGACAGGTATAGATAAACCAATTAAGGCCGCAATACCACCTCGCGTATTGTATGCGCTATCAGAGTCGGTTCTAATAACAATATTACCTCGGCAAACGGGGCAATACACCGACGTCTGGTTGCCACTAAAACCATTCTCAGGCACTGCGCACGCACACTTAAACTCGCTATATGTGGTTCTCGTTTCGATATTACCTGCCCACACATGGTGAGTCCTTTGGACATCGTGAATGTGACGCACAGTTAATTTTTGGGTGCGATATCGGATCTCTGCCATAATATTTTCAACAAACGGGTAAGATGTGAATTATGCATTTTCGACACTACGGGATAGCTTTCGCTTTTGCCGAACGTTGAAAATCAGGTGTGGGGGCATCTGGGGCACCGTGTCAAGGCAAAGAGATCCACCCATCACCTGGATTTTCCTGGTTAGGCCGTTAGTCTATCCCCAGCCCCCCCCGGAGGAAAGGAAACCCTCCCCCTTTAAAGAAGCCTCGTCGTGCATTTCTCCTAGGGGAACGAGCTACGCACCATGCGTAGAGATCCGCCCGCCACGCCCATTCAGAACGGGTTTGCGTTCGGGGGATGCGGTCACCCCCCGCGGAGCGGCCCCAAAACCGGAATAGCCCGCTGCTGCCAAGGTGCATCAAGACGGGGGGGCTGGGGGGTGATTCTCATCCCCCTGTAAAAACCGAACCGTGAGAGGGAGCAAGGCCGAGGCCCCGAGGCCGTCAAAGCAAGCTGCGACTCCCTCAAACCTGACAGGGAAAGCAACGCCTCGAAGCCTCTACCCTCTCAGCAACCGGGCTGGGAGCGGGCACGATCCCGAGGCCCCCGGCCGCCCTGTCGAGAACGAGGCGCATGCTTTTGCCGGTTCGGGAGCGTTCAGGGACCAGGTGGCCGGACGGGGTTTTGCCTCCATTCCCGGCAGTGACATACCGCCAATGACGGAAGCGGCAGAGCATCGGATACCCTTCATCTCATGGAAGCGCGACCGGGGGACTGGCCCGCGCGCGGCGCGCCGGGGGCGGTCCGGTTCCCCGGATCGCGAAGGGGGTTGCAGACCCCCGAATCCGCGCAGCGGATTCCGGCATGACGGCGAAGCCTGGCTTGTCAACCATGGCATATTGGACACTTTCGACGTTGAAAAGGTGGAAAATGAGAATGATTCTCAGCGGAAAAAAAGCATTGACGGGAGCGCCGGAAGTGTCCAAATGAACAGCATTTCCGGGGCGCCGTAGAGGAGGAAAAGGAGATGAGTCGAGCAGACCATCTCCTTTTTCATGCCTTGGAGCGGAAAGGGGGTTTCCTGACCTCGGGAGGGGTCGAGGGGATTCGGGGTCTGGCCTAACGTCCCTCGTCAGGTATCGCTGGCTGGCGCTGCGGATGGATCGCAGGAAACGGGAGCGAAGGCACTCGGCCTGCTCTTCTGCCAGCAGGCCCTGTGCCTGAGCGGTCGAATGTCAAATCGGTGTTCATCGAAACTCCAGACGGGCCAGCGATTAACTGCACGAGCCCGTTAGGCATTTTTGTTTTTCGTTGCATGAGACAATGGTTTCCTAGTCGAATCTATCGGTTCGCCGCCTTCAAGGGGTTCAGAATCTCGGATCCACTTGATTTGGGAAATATCATAAAAATGTCCGCCGCAGACACAGGTCGTTGTGCTGTCTGCGACTTTGGCTTCCCCGCAGGAAGCACAAATCATGGTTGACTGTCTTCCATATAGAAACAAAACCATGACACCTACAAGAACGCCACCGATAGCAGCAGCTGGCAGCCGCACAAGTATAGCTGGTAGATCTCCTACAAAGTATGATTTTCCAGAGTTTGCTGCCTCAAAACCACCGCGAAAAAAGGAAAGAAGAATGGCAACCGCAATAGTCGCGATGATTGCCAGATAGACTTTGTTGCGTCGGCGTGAGTCAACAAACGCTTTCCTCTCCTCAACTGATCGTTCGATCCACATAGAATATTTCTGGCCTAACGTCCCCGATGACCTATCCCTACTTGCTTCTGGCATCCAAGGCTGCTCCGCAGCCGACATGCCAGAAGTGCCGAAGGCATAGGGATTAGGTCCATCGGCTCGTTAGCCTTTTTTGTTTTTGGGTGATTCATACTCGGTTCCGCATTTCGGACAATACTTGAATGGCTTGAAAATGTTCTGGCAAACAGTCATCTTTCCGCAAGAATCGCAAAACCGCGTCATTTTGATATTCAACCAAATAATGAGACCAATAAACGGAAGAACAAACAGCAACTGGAGAGGCTGACGCCATGCTGTCATTATGAATGCGGTAAATAGTCCAAAAATGATTCCTGCAAGAATGCAGGTCCTGAAAAACCATCTTCGTTTGGATGCTACGTTTGATCTCGTAAGAATGAAAAGCCAGGATGCAATTCCGAAGCCAATCCAAGCAAAAATGAAGGCTGGGAAATACGATTCGACCTGCTCGGTGTTCATAGAGGTGGTGTCTCAAGAGGGACATATTTGTTTGGCTAACGTCCGCCGTCAGGTATCGCTGGCTGGCGGTGTGGGTGGATCGCAGTGAATGGGAGTGAAGGCACTCGGGATGCTCTGCTGCCAGCATCCCCTGTGCCTGAACGCAGGGCCACGGAAGTCTCCGGTCGAAAGTTGGATCGGCCAGCGATTAGCTGAACGGCCCTGTTCGCATTTTTTGTTTTGAAGATATCTTAGCGACATTTCTGCGGAGTTCTCCAAATGATAAAGCCATCGAGAACAAGTAAAATGAATGTAAAAAATGCGCCTTGCAGGAATGAGATGTTTAGAGCCTCGAAGATTTCTCGGGGATCACGAGCGCCTACATAACCACTATTACCATACGTCGTGAACGCCCAGAAAAACCATATTCCAGCCAATATGATCGGAACAAAAGCCGAAGCTGTAGATAAATATATCCTCAGTGGAGTGAATTTTCTCGATAGCACAATAAATGAAATGATGCCAATCACCAGGCTGACAAAAAGCAAAGATAACAGAGTTGGCGGATAGTAGGGATGCAGGCTCATATTCTTCGCGAACGTCCCTCGTCAGGTATCGCTGGCTGGCGGAAAAGGTGGATCGCACGAAACGGGAGTGAAGGCACTCGGCCTGCTTGTCTGCCAGCAGGCCCTGTGCCTGAACGCCGAATCACGGTAGCCTCCAGTCGAAAGTGGTGACGGCCAGCGATTAGCTGGACGAGCCCGTTAGCCATTTTGTTTGTTCTTTTCATCCCAAACGCGATTGCACTTTCCGCATCTCCATCTTGTCTTGGAGAACAGGAATGGAATACCAGCGAGCAACAGTGAAAGGAACGATAATCTTCTGGGCAGTTCGTCTGGTGCTGTGTTCGTTGAGTTGCACTGAGGACACGCAGGCATGACAGCGGGTTCAGCGTCAATGCCAGGGTCTTGTAAAATCTCTTTTGCTCGGTCAACGTCATCCTCGGCAATCTGGACGCGGACTCCGCCAATGGCGTTCGAATACAGCCAGTCTGTCTGGACCATGTTTTCGTCTTGGATGTATGCTGGAACCCCGCCAGCTTCGAGCCTCAAGCGGAGCATGTGCGCATCCTCGGGCTTGCTGAATGTGGCAACGGTAAGCATATGGAAGGCAAAGGTGGATCGAAGAGATTATTCTTTGGCTAACGTCCCTCGTCAGGTATCGCTGGCTGGCGGGGCGGGTGGATCGCAGGCATCGGGAGCGAAGGCACTCGGCCTGCTCTGCTCTTCGCAGGCCCTGTGCCGGAGCGGTGGAATGTCAAATTGGTGTTCATCGAAACTCCCGACGGGCCAGCGATTAACTGGACGAGCTTGTTGAACTAAGCCGCTGCGCGGCAAAGTGGAGGGTTGGCGGTTCGTGGATGGGAGGCTGCGGCATGTGGTGACGACATGGCAGGCAGGCTACGACAATGG